>Ga0335085_10003588_pt1 | contig 26692 bp, 23 predicted proteins | sample Lox_Sample_45_FD_206712 | JGI IMG/M metagenome (GOLD analysis project Ga0335085, IMG submission 206712) | Soil microbial communities from Loxahatchee National Wildlife Refuge, Florida, United States - Lox_Sample_4.5 | ecosystem: Environmental > Terrestrial > Soil > Wetlands | place: USA...
TTCCAGCGCACCAAGGGCGGCCAGGTCGTCTCCCGGATCACCGCGGACGCGGACCAGGTGAAGACCGCCGTCTCGGGCGCCCTGGCCTCGCTGTTGCAGAACAGTCTGATGATGCTCGTCTACCTGGGGATCATGCTGGGGCTGTCGGTGCGCCTCTCGCTGATCGCCCTGGCCTTCGCCCCGTTGCTCCTGTTCGTGATCCGCCCGCTGGTGCGCCGGCTGCGCCGCCGGGCGCGCGAGGTGGCGGCGGAACGGGGAGAGCTGGCGAGCCATGCGCAGGAGATGGTCGGCTCCGTGCGCCTGGTGCGCGCCTACGTCGCCGAAGAGTTCGAAGGCAATCGCTTCCGCGAGCTGGCCAACCGGTTCCGGAAGCGGGTGCTGCGGGCACAGCGGTTCTCGAGCCTCACCTCGCCGCTCTCGGAGGTATTCGGCGGCATCATGGTCGTGGCGATTCTGTGGTACGGGACGACGCTGGCGCTGTCGTCGGCCCAGACCCTGCGGCCCGAAGAGCTGATCACCTTCCTCGTGGTCGCGCTGCGCTTGAACTCCCCGATCAAGTCGATCTCGAATTTCCCGGCGATCATGGCGGGGGCCGCCGCGGCCTACGAGCGGGTGCGGGACGTGCTGGAGGAGCCGGCCGAGGAAGGAGACCGTCCCGGAGAAGGCCCGGCCCACTTCCGCGAGCGGATCGAGTACCGCGACGTGTCGTTCGCGTACGGGACCGATGCGGCGGTGCTGCGCGACGTCGATCTGGAGGTGCGCCGCGGCGAGATCGTCGCGATCGTGGGCCCCTCGGGCGCCGGCAAGACGACGCTCGTGGACTTGCTGCCGCGCTTCTACCAGCCCACGCGCGGCGACATCCTTTTCGACGGCGTTCCGATCACCCGCTTCACCCGCCGCTCGCTGCGCGCCTTGATGGGCATCGTGTCCCAGGAAACGATCCTGCTGAACGACACGGTGTTCGCCAACATCGCCTACGGCCGCACCGACTTCAGTCAGGGCCAGGTCGAGGCGGCCGCCCGGGCGGCCAACGCGGCCGAGTTCATCGAGCACCTCCCGGACGGCTACCAGACGGTGCTGGGGGAGCGGGGGACCCGGCTCTCGGGAGGCCAGCGCCAGCGCATCGCGATCGCCCGCGCCCTGCTGCGCGATCCCCCGATCCTGATCCTGGACGAGGCCACGAGCGCGCTCGACACGGAGTCGGAGCGCCTGGTTCAGGAGGCGATCGACCGCCTGATGCGGCACCGCACGGTCTTCGTGATCGCGCACCGGCTCGCCACGGTGCAGCACGCCGACCTGATCCTCGTGCTGGCCGAAGGGCGCATCGTCGAGCGCGGGACCCACGGCACCCTGCTGTCCGCCGGGGGGCTGTACCGCCGCCTCTACGACCTCCAGTTCCGGACCTAGGGTGCGCGTTTCCGGGTTCACCATCGTCCGGAACGCCGTGCGCCTCGACTTTCCGGTCGTTCCCGCGATCCGCTCGATCCTCGATGCCTGCGACGAGGTCGTCGTGAATGTGGGGCGCTCCGAAGACGAAACCCGCGACCTCGTCGCGGGGATCGGCGATCCCCGCATCCGGATCGTGGACAGCGAGTGGGATCTGACGCAGGGCGCCCGCGTGCTCTCGGACGAGACGCAGAGGGCGATGGACGCCTGCCGCGGGGACTGGGGGATCTACATCCAGGCCGACGAGGTGCTGGGGGACGGGGGCGCCACCCTGCTGCGGGAGGCGATCACGGCGAACGCCGCCGACCCGCGCGTGGAAGGCCTCGTTGTGCGGTACCTGCACTTCTACGGCGGCTTCGATACCATCTCCACCCACCGGGAATGGTATCGGCGTGAGGTCCGCGCTGTTCGCTTCGGGTGCGGCGTGCATTCTTACGGGGACGCCCAGGGCTTCCGGGTGGGACCCGCGGAGCGCCGCGTCCGGGCCCGGCTCACTGCCGCCGTGATGTACCACTATGGATGGGCGCGCCCCACGCCGGCGATTCGTGAGAAGTACGAGGCTTCGAAGACGATCTTCCCCTGGAGCCGGGAACGCTCTGCCAGGAAGCAGGGGCAGGCTTATCTCGACTGGATCCCGCTGCTGCGGCTGTTCGACGGTGCGCACCCGACGGTGGCACGGGAGTGGATCAAAGCGCGCGCGGATGCGCTGCATCGCATCGGCCCCCGCCGGTTGCGGGCTGGCCACGCGCGCCTGTACCTCTCCGCCGCGATCGAGCGGGTCATCGGGACGCGGCCTTTCGAGTACCGCAACTACGAGCTCGTGTAGGTGAACGCGTCGCCGCGGTCGCGACGGGCGGCCTGGATCGTCCTGGGGGTCCTCACCGCCCTTCAGGTCGGGATCAGTCTCTGGCGGATGCGGGTGATGCTGGAGGAAGCGCTGGCGGTCGGGGCGCAGCCGCTCGGGTGGTCGCGAGCGCTCGGTGGCGAGCTGCTGCTGTGCGTCCTGCTCGCGGGGTGCGCCTGGTGGTGGCTGCCGGCTCCCGGACGCGGCGTGCGATCGGCCGGTGCGTGGGGGGTGCGGTTCCTCCTCCTCATCTGGTGGGTGGTCCTGTGGCACTACACCTGGGCGCTCCGGAGCGGCACCGGTGCGCTCAACCCCGACGTTACTTGGCTCGCGCTGGTTGTCGCCGCGGCGATCGGATTCGTGGCGCGGCGCAGCCCCGCCGGCGGCCCCCTGCCCGCAGCCGCCCTTCCGTCCGTGGCCGCTCCGGCGGGCCGGCTCGCGATCACCCTGGCCGCGCTGTTCTATGCCGCCCAGGCCGTGCATCTCGTCTTTCCCTATCAGTGGACGGACACGCGCACGATGTGGGCGTGCCGGGCGTTCAAGTTCGTGACCCGCGGCGGGCTCGCCGGGGTCAGCGACTGTCTCGATCCCGCCCGGCCGCCGTTGCATTCGATTGTGCTCTGGCTCGGCATCGGCGACCCGCTGTTTCAGGGGCGGCTGCTCCCGTTCCTGATGATGGGGGCTTTCGGCCTCGTGCTCTACGCCGTGCTGCAACGGGTGGCGCCGAGGCTCGCGCCGTGGGGCCTGCTCTGGTTCTTCGCCACCGATACCCTGTTCCGGGACGCCATCACGAATTACGCCGGGGCGCCGGAGATGATGGCGATCGGCGTCGCCGTCATCGTGGCGACCGATGACGGCGGCCTGGGTGTCGCCCGCTGGCTGAGCCTCGCGGGCGGCGTCCTCGCGGGCGCTGCGATCGCGCTCGTGAAACGCGACGGGCTGCCGGAATACGTCGCCGCCTTCGCGGTGCTGGTACTCGTGAGCCGGAATCGGCGCGATCTCCGACTGTGGGTGCCGCTGCTGGGCATCGCCGCCGGGTACGCGAGCTGGGCGTTCTGGCTTCGTGGCATGCAGGTCGGGTCCCGTCTCGCGCCGGCATTGAGCGGTGCCGGGGCCAGCGAGCCGGCGTGGCGCGTGATCGGGCGGCTGCTGTTCGGTGTCCAGGGGCAGGTGTTCTCGCACTACGGATGGGGCGCGTTCGTCTGGGCGTGGATCATCGTTGCCGTGTGGGCGGCGACCGGGGGAGGGAACGGGGAGCGGCCCGGCGGAGATCTGGCACGTCGCTACGGCTGGTTCGGTCTGGCGGGCTGGTTCGCGACTCTGGGCGCCTACGGGGCCCTGAGCTTCCTCGGGCACCCGGAGATGAGCTCGCTATTTGGAATCCGAACCGGTTTCGGACGCCACCTGCTGCACTTCTTCCCGTTCTGTCTCGTCCATGCAACCGCTGCTGCGGAGCGCGTTGCCGGGCGTCAGCTATCCGCCCGCCGACCTGCCGGCAGTGTCCCGTGAGCGAGCAGGTGCTCATACATCCTGAGGTAGTCACGCGCCATGCGGTGGTGGGTGAAATAGCGCTCCGCGCGCGCCCGCGCGGCGGCGGGTGACCACTCGGCGAGCCGTTGGCGCAGGGCGACCAGCCCATCCAGGCTCGCCGCCAGGCCCCCGACCTCCGGCGTGATGATTTCGGGAAGCGCGCCGCGCGGGCAACCCAGAACCGGGGTGCCGGACAACAGCGCCTCGATCGCCGTGAGGCCGAAGGGCTCGTCCCACTGCACCGGCATCCAGAGGCACCGCGCCCGCGCCAGCAGCTCCCGTTTCTCCTCGCCGCCCACCCGTCCCACGAACCGGACGTAGCGGGAGAACACGGGCCGCCACCCCCCCGCCAGGACGAGCCGGAGGCGCAGACGCTTGGCCGCGGCGATCGCCACCTGCCACCCCTTGGCGCTGTGCATCCGCCCGATAAAGAAGTCGTAGTCGCCTTTGGTCGCCTCGAAGCGGAAGTCGTCGGGTCGTGCGCCGTTATGGACGTAGCTCGTGATGCCATGGCGGTGGGCATGATCCTCGCTCACCGCGATGGCGTGCGAGCCGGGGCGTTCGTCCGGGCCCATGTTCCCGTGCAGCGTCCAGACCCACGGTAACGCGGGCGTGTGGGCGACCGGCATGTGGTAGTGCACCAGATCCACGCGTCCGGGGAGGTGACGGCGGAGATCGAGGCCGGGGGCGAGGAGTCTGCGCGGGTCGATCGGGACCACCTCGACTCCTTCCATCCGGCTCCCCGGCGCGGCGACGAGCGTCACCTGATGCCCCGCCGCGACCAGCGCCTCACACAGCCACGCGACGATCCGTTCGGCCCCGCCGTACTTTGCGACGGGCAGGCGGTGGTGGTGGACCTGGACGATGTGCACTAGGAAGCGGCGGCGGATCCCGGGACGGGAATCCCGGGGGGCAGTGTCCCCGTTTGGCGAAGCTGCTCGTACATGCGCACATATCCGGTGGCCATGGCGAGATGGCTGAAATGGCGTTCGGCGCGCGCGCGGCACGCTTCCGGGTCGATGCGATGGATCCCGACGGAGGCGACGAGCAGCTCCTCCAGGGTATCGCGCAGGACGCCGACCTCGGCGGTGATGAGCTCGGGTAGCGCGCCCCGCTTCGTCCCGAGCACGGGCGTGCCCGAGAAGAGCGCTTCGATGGACACCAGGCCGAAGGGCTCGTCCCAGAGCACCGGGTTCCACAGGCACCGCGCCCGCGAGAGCAATGCCCGCTTCTGCCCGTTGTCTACCTCCCCCACGTACTTCACGACGTGAGAGAAGGTGGGTCGCCAGCCGCCGGCGACGATCAGATGGTGGCCGGTGCGCCTGGCCGCCTCGATGGCCCACTGGTAGCCCTTGGCGCTGTGCAGCTGACCCAGGAACAGATCCCACGATTCCTTGCGGCGCCGCATGAAGAAGTCGGCCGGATCGAGCCCGTTGTAGACGAAGGTCTCCGAGCCGTGCCGATGCGCGTGATCGCGTGAAAGGAAGATCGTGTGCGGGGGGACCGGTCGCCCCGGCTTCCAGTTGACGTGGGAGGTCTGAACCAGCGGCGGGCCGCCGCGGCCACTCGACTCGACGATGGGAAAGTGAGCGTGCACGACGTCGACGTCGGTGGGAATGGCGCGGGTCAGGTCGGCGCGGCGGTCCCGCAGGAGCTTGGCCGCGATCTCCACGATCGTCGCTTCCGGGACGCGGGTCCCCGGTGGCGCGAGCAGCGTCACCCGGTGCCCGAGCTGCGCCAGCCCGCGCACCAGTGCTACGACCACCCGCTCGGTCCCACCGTACCCGGTGACGGGCAGCCGGTGATGGGAGACGATGGCGACGTGCATCGGCGCCATAGTATAACCGCCGGGTCGGCGATTGCTCCACGGGGAGCCCCCTCGTTAGAGTTCCCCCCACATGCCCGCGCCGATCACGGTCGTCATCCCCACGCACAATGAAGGGTGGCAGATCGCCGAGTGCGTGACGCACCTCGCCTGGACCGGCGAGGTGATCGTGGCGGACGGAGGATCGACGGACGACACGGTGGCGCTGGCCCGGGCGGCGGGCGCGGTGGTGCTTGACGTGCCGGGGATGACGATCGCGGGCCAGCGCAACGCGGCGATCGCCCGGGCGGCCCACGAGTGGGTGTTCGCGCTCGACGCCGACGAACGGATCGGGCCGACCCTCGCGACGGAAATCGCCGCGACGATCGCCGCCCCGTCACACGAGGCGTACGCGGTGTGGCGGCGCAACCACTACCTCGGACGGCCGATGCGGTTCGCCGGGTGGGGGCGCAACCGGGCGGTGCGGCTGTTCCGTCGCGCGCGCCGGTTCGTGGAGCGGCGGGTGCACGAGGGCCTCGAGCCCGTGGCCGATCTCGGCCAGCTGGTCGAGCCGCTCGACCATACGCCGTATCGCGATCTGGCGGATCAGATCCGCAAGATCGTGCTGTACAGCGAGTGGGGGGCGCAGGACCTGGCGCAGGCGGGGCGCCGGGCGCGGGTGTCGGACGTGCTGCTGCGGCCCGGATGGGCGTTCTTCCGCAGCTACGTGCTGGCGCTGGGCGTCCTCGAAGGGTGGCGCGGCCTCGCGCTGTGCGGATTGTCGGCGGTGAACGTGTTCCTGAAGTACGTGCGACTGTGGGACCTCAAGCGACGCGGGTAATGACCAAGACCTTTCTGTTAACCGACGAATTCCCTCCGGTGGTGACCGGGATCGCCCGCCAGATGGGCGAGATCGCCCGGCGGTATCCGCGGGGTGAGCTGCTCGTCTCCACCGGCCAGCATCGGGACTCGCTCGAAACCGATGCGCGCGTCGTGGGGGCGACCATCGACCGGCTGCCGGTGTCGACCCGGTCGCTGAAGCGTCTGGCGGGCCTGCTGTTCTGGTCGCGCCGCGTGGCCAGCCTCGCGCGCTCGCATCGCCCGCGCTTCGTGTGGTGCGATTCCATCCGCCCTGCCGCGTACGCCGCCAAGTGGGCGCACGAGCGCGTGGGCACGAAGTACGGCGTGCTCGTGCACGGCGGTGATCTGTTGAGCGAGCTGCACGCGATCCACCACCGCCCGCTGATGCGCCGGACCGCGCGCGCGCTGCTCGGATCGGCGGTCGCCGTCGTGGCCAACAGCAACTGGACGCGCGAGCAGGCGCAGAAGGTGCTGCGCGAGGTGGGACTCGATCCACTCGCCGAACACGTGAAGGTCGTGCCGCTCGGCACCGACCCCGAGCAGTTCCGGCCCGGGATCGACACGCGCGAGCTGCGGACCCGCTACCGTCTGAACGGCGACCGCTGGGCGGTCACCGTGGCCCGGCTCGAGCCGTACAAGGGCGTGGACATGGCGCTGCGGGCCGTCGCCCGGCTGCGCAAAGCGGGCACCGACTTGAAGTACCTCGTCATCGGCACTGGGAAGAAGCGGCGGGAATACAAGAAGCTGGCCGAGGACCTGAAGCTCGGCGACGCCGTCCGGTTCGTGGGCAACGTTCCCGACGCCGATCTCCCCGGCCTCTACAACGCGGCGTCGGTCTACATCGGCGCCTCACGGCGGGCGGACAGCACCCACGTGGAAGGGTTCGGGGTGGCGCTCGCCGAAGCCTCGGCGTGCGGGCTGCCGGTCATCGCGGGGCAGAGCGGCGGCCTCGCCGAGGCGGTCCAGGACGGCGAGACGGGCCTGGTGGTGAATCCCGACGACCCCGAGGCGATCGCACAGGCCGTGGGGCGGGTGCTCGGCGACCAGCTGCTCGCCAAGCGGCTCGGGCAGAACGCGCGCAAAGGGGTCGAGACGTTCTACAACTGGGACCGGGTGATCCGCGATCTGCGGGAGATCGAGGCGCAGGTCGCCTAGCTGGCCACCGGCCGGGCGCTGATCGCGCCTCCGCCCAGCACGAGGGTGTCGGGCGTCCCCGGTTTCATGGTCGAAGGCGCTCCGCTTGCCCGCGAAAGGAAGACCCGACTAACGTAGTGACAGTCCCCATGCGCGCGCCACGTCTCTGGAAGCGCTTCACTCGTGACCGCTGGGCCGTCGGCGGCCTCGGCGTCGTCGTCGTGCTCGTCGTCGCGGCGCTGGCCGCGCCGTGGCTCGCCCCCGCTGATCCGCTCCGCGGCGCCCTGACCGAGAGCCTGCGCGCGCCGTCGGGGCACTACCTCTTCGGGACCGACGTCCAGGGACGGGATCTGCTGTCACGAATCCTGTTCGGCGCGCGGCTCTCGCTCAGCGTCGGCCTGGTCAGCCAGGGCGTCGCGACGCTGCTCGGCCTCGCTCTGGGGCTCGTCGCCGGGTGGTACGGCCGCTGGGTGGACGCGCTCGTGATGCGGTGCGCCGACGTCACCCTCGCCTTTCCCTCGCTGCTGCTACTCATCGCGATCGCCGCCGCCGTTCGACCGTCGCTCATCGTCGTGTTCATCGTGATCGGTGTCGTAGGATGGGCGGCGATGGCCCGGCTCGTCCGCGGACAGGTGCTCGTGCTGCGACAGCTCGAGTACGTGCAGGCGGCGCGCGCGCTCGGCGTCCCGACGCCGCGGCTGTTCGGGCGCCACCTGCTGCCGGGGGTCCTGGCGCCGGTGATCGTGGCCGCGACGCTCGGCGTCGGCGGGGCGATCATGGCGGAAGCGGCGCTGTCGTTCGTGGGACTGGGCGCGCAGCCCCCGACGCCGTCATGGGGCGCGATGGTGGCGGACGGCCGGGACCTGCTCCGGGTGGCGCCCTGGGTGTCGCTGGTGCCGGGCGCCGCCATCGGCCTGACCGTGCTCGGCGTGAATCTCCTGGGGGACGGGCTGCGCGACGCGCTCGAGGTTCGCCCCGCATGACCAACGTCGCCGTTCATCCGGCCAAGGTGAAAGCGCTGCGCGAGCAGCTGCGCAGCCTCCGCGCCACGGAATTCCCCTGGACCGCCGACACCGTCTACTTGAACAACGCGTCGATCGGCCCGATCCCCGAGCGGACGCGACGGATTCTGGACGCGTTCAACGCGAAGCGCACGGCACCTCATCTGCTCCCCGACCGCGACCTGCAGGCGGGCCTGCAGGCCGCGCGCGACGTCGCGGCCCGGCTCGTCAACGCCGACACGGGGGAGATCGCGCTCGCCGTCAATACGAGCTACGGCCTGAACCTCGCAGCCCGGGCGCTGCCCCTGGCTCCGGGCGACCGGGTGATCCTGTCCGACAAGGAATTCCCGGCGAATGTCTATCCCTGGCTGCTGCTGCGCAAAGAGGGGATCGAAGTCGACCTGGCGCCGTGCACGCCGGAGGGATGGCCCGACGAGGCGGCGCTGCTCGAGCAGCTGCGCGACCCACGTGTCCGCGTGCTGGCGGTGTCGTTCGTGCAGTTCGCGAACGGCTATCGCGCCGATCTGAAGAAGCTCTCGGCCGCCGCCCGGGCGAACGGCACGTACCTCGTCGTGGACGCGATTCAGGGACTGGGCGCGTGCCCGCTCGACGTCCGCGAAGTCGGCGTCGACATCCTGGCCTGCGGGGCCCAGAAGTGGCTGTTGTCGCCGTGGGGCTCCGGCTTCGTCTACGTGCGCAAGGAGCTGATTCCGCGCATCGAGCCGACGGTGATGGGGTGGATGGCCTTCGAGGGGACCGACGATTTTTCCCGGCTCACCGAGTACAATCCGACGTTTCGTCCCGATGCCCGCCGCTTCGAAATGGTGACGCTGCCGTACCAGGACTTCTACGGGATGACGCAATCGGTCGAGCTGCTGCTGGACATCGGCGTGCTCGAAATTGCCGAGGTGACGCGCAGCCTCCACGAGCCGGTCCTGCGCTGGGCGGACCGGCGCGGCATCCGCGTCAGCTCGCCGCGCGAGGAGCGCCATCGCTCGGCCATCGTCTGTCTCGCGCCGGAGCGCGCCGTGGAAGCCTACCACGCCGTCAAACGGGCCAAGGTGATCTGCAGCCTGCGCGAAGGGGCGATCCGGCTGTCGCCGCACTTCTACAATACGGTCGAGGAAATGGAGAAGGTGGTGGAGGTGTTGGACGGCGTAGTCTGAAGTCTAGGCGCGACGCAGCAGCGCCCAGTCCTTCTTGCCTTTCCGCAGTAGCACGAACCCGCCCGCCAGCCAGTCGGTGTCGCCGAGCACCGACCCCGGGTCGCTGCGGCGCTCGCGGTTCACGTAAATCCCGCCCTGCTCGATCTGGCGTCGCGCTTCGCTCTTGGACTTGGCGAGGCCGCTCGTCGTTACGGCGTCCACGAGGGCCAGTCCGGGTTTGACATCGGCTGTCGGCACTTCGCCCGCAAGCATTTCGAGCGCCGGCGTTCCAACCTCGCGGGGATCGCGGTCGGCGAACAGCACCGCCCCGGCTGCGACCGCGCTTTCGGTCGCGCTCGCGCCGTGCACCGTCGTCGTCACGTCCCGGGCGAGCGCGTGCTGCGCCCTCCGCTCTCCCGGCACCTTGGCGTGCGCCTGCAACAGCGCGTCGATGTCCTGACGGCCGCGCTCGGTGAAGAGCGACAGATAGCGCCCCACGTCGCGGTCGTCCGTATTCACCCAGAACTGGTAGAAGCGGTACGGCGATGTCATCACGGGATCGAGGTAAATCGCCCCCACTTCCGATTTGCCGAACTTGACGCCGGTGGCGGTGGTGATGAGGGGCGAGACGAGGGCGTGGGCCTCGGCTCCCTCCATCCGCCGGATCAGGTCCACCCCCGCGGTGATGTTCCCCCACTGATCGCTGCCGCCGACCTGCAGGGTGCAGCCGGTGCGCCGGTAGAGCTGCAGGAAGTCATAGGCCTGCAGCAGCATGTAGGAGAACTCGGTGAACGATAGCCCCGCCTCGAGCCGCGCCTTCACCGACTCCTTCTGGAGCATGATGTTGACGGTGAAGTGCTTGCCGACCTCGCGCAGAAAGTCGACGAGGGTCTCGGGGACGAGCCACTCGGCGTTGTCGAGCAGCAGCGCGCGGCCGCCCCCGAAATCGAGAAACCGCGCCATCTGCGCGCGCTGGCGTTCCAGATTGGCGCGTAGCTCCTCCTTGGCGAGGAGGGGACGCTCGGTGCGCTTTCCCGAGGGATCGCCGATCAGCCCCGTGCCGCCGCCCATCAGCACGATCGGCCGATGGCCCCCGTGCTGCAGATGGCGCAGCAGCATCAGGGGCATCAGGTTGCCGAGCTGCAGACTTGGCGCGGTCGGATCGAAGCCGCAGTACACGGTCACCGGCCCCTTGGCGAGGTGGGCCGCGAGGCCGGGGGTGGCCTCGTCCACGAACCCGCGCCATTCCAGCTCGCGCATCAGGTCAGGCATGGCGCGAATCGTAAGAGCGGCTCCCGGTGCTGGCAAGCGCAGGGCCGGTTCACTAGGTTCCGACCCGGATGACTGACCCTCAGGTTCCAGCCCGGACGCTGAACGTTCCGGTTCCCGCCCGGATGATGCACCCTCTCGCCTGGTGGCGCTCGGCGACCCCGCGCGGGCGGGTGATCGGCGTCGCCGGCCTGCTCCTCGTGTTTTCCGCGGGGGTGTCGTACGGCAGCTGGACGCGCGTCTGCGCGGCCGAGCGCTGCCCCTCCATCGCGCGTCTCACCACCACGACGCCGCAGCAGACCTCCAAGGTTTACGCCGCGGACGGCCGGCTCATCACCGAGTTGGGGCTGGAGCGCCGCACCGTGCTGCCCCTCGCCCAGATTCCGGTCTGGGTACGGCAGGCGTTCCTCGCTACCGAGGACAAGCGCTTCTACCATCATCACGGGATCGATTACTGGCGCATCCTCGGCTCCCTCAAGGCGAACATCGTTTCGCTCGGCTATTCGCAGGGGTTCTCGACGATCACGATGCAGCTGGCCCGGAACATCTTCCCCGACGTGATCAGTCGCGAGAAGAAGCTCACGCGCAAGCTCAAGGAAGCGCGTGTCGCGATTGAGATCGAGAACAACTTCCCCAAGGACACGATCCTGCAGATGTATCTGAACCAGATCGACCTGGGGGCGGGGGCGCACGGCATCGAGGCGGCCGCGCAGATCTACTTCGGCAAGTCGGCCCGCGATCTGAACGTGGCCGAGGCGGCCACCCTCGCGGCGATTCCGAAAGCGCCGTCGTTCTACAATCCGCGCCTGCATCCCGATCGCGCCGTGCGCCGCCGCAACGTGGTCCTGGGGCTGATGGAAGACCAGGGATTCCTGAGCGAAGAGGCGGCGGAGCGCTGGCGGGCCTACCCGCTCGTGCTCACGACGCGCCGGACCAACTACGGCGACGTCGCCCCGTACTTCGTCGAATGGCTGCGGACGCAGTTCCTCGAGCCGCAATTCGGGCACGATCTCTACGAGAAGGGGCTCCGGATCTACACGACCCTGGATCTGGACATGCAGGAGGCGGCCGAACGGGCGCTGTCGGCGCAACTCGACGCGATCGAGGCGGGCGCGTATACCAACGGCCGCCCGCTGGGCCGGACCAGCTATCACGAGTATCTCGAGTCGTCAAAGGGAGGCGAAGAGGACCACGGATCGTTCACGCCCTACCTCCAGGGCGCGATGCTCGCGATGGACGTCCACACCGGCGCGGTGCTCGCCATGATCGGCGGGCGGGACTTCGCCGACTCGAAGTTCAATCGCATCACCCAGGCGATCCGCCAGCCGGGCTCGACCTTCAAGCCGTTCGTGTATTCGGCGGCGATCCGGGCCGGTCACCCGGTCACCGAGATTCTCCAGGATTCCCCCCTGAACCCGCCCGTGCTGCAGCTCGACAGCACGCTGTGGCGGCCGCGGGACTACGAGGGCGACACCCTGGGACCGATTCCCATGCGCCAGTCGCTCTACCTGTCGCGCAATCTCTCGACCATCAAGCTGGGGATGGCCCTGGGGGAGCCGACCGTGATCGGGGAGGCCCGCCGCTACGGCATCAGCACGCCGCTCCCGCCGTATCCCTCGATTCACATCGGCGCGAAGGGAGTGCTGCCGATCGAGATCATCCCGGCGTTTTCGGCGTTCGCCACCCTCGGCACGCGCGTGAAGCCGATCGGGATCATCCGCGTCGAGGACCGACAGGGCAATATCCTGTGGCGCTCCGCGGTTCAGACGGAACAGGTGATGGACTCCGAGCATACCTGGCTGCTCACCGACATGCTGCGCGACGTGGTCCGCCGGGGCACCGCCTACGGCGCGGTGTGGGGCAGTGGATTCCAGATTCCCTCGGGGGGCAAGACCGGTACGACCGACGATTACACCGATGCCTGGTACATCGGCTTCACCCCGGAAATCGTGGCCGGGATCTGGATGGGATACGACTTCCAGCAGCGGATCATGAACAACGGGGCCGGCGGGCGCATCGTGGCGCCGGCCTGGACCGCGTTCATGCGGGACGTCTACGACCGGCGCCCGGCGCCCGCGGACTGGATCCGGCCCGACTCGCTCATCACCCGCGAGGTGGATTGGAGCACGGGCTACCTCGCGACGCCGTTCTGTCCCGACAGCACGCACCATTGGGACTGGTTCGTCCCCGGCACCGAGCCCACGCAGCTCTGCCCCGTCCACGGCGGGCTCGGGCCCATGAACCCCTAGCCTGATGCTCCGTATCCGGGCCGGAACGGTCTATCCGGTCACGGCGCCGCCGATCCCGGACGGCGCCGTTCTCGTTGATGACGCCGGCCGCATCGCCGCGGTCGGCACCGATCGCGAGGTCCCCGCGGCGGCCGGCGGGACAGCCTTCGAATTCCCCGGCGCGGCGCTCGTGCCGGGACTCGTGAATCTCCACACCCACCTTGAGCTGACGCACCTGGCCGGTCAGAACGCGGAGCCGGAGTTTCCGCGCTGGATCCGGCGCATCCGTGAACTGAAGGACGCGACCGCTCCCGAGGCGTTCCTCGCCGCGGCCGAGCAGGGGCTGCGCGAGTGCTGGCGTCTCGGCGTGACGACGATCGCCGAGACGGGGAGCACCGGCGCCACGTGCGAGGTGCTCGCTCGGCTCGGTGGCCGGGGCCTCGTCTACCACGAGGTGTTCGGTCCCGATCCGGCGCGCGCCGCCGAGAGTCTCGGTCAGCTGCAGCGGGACGTGGATCGGCTGCGACCCTTTCAAAGCGGGCAGGTCCGGCTGGGCGTGTCGCCTCACGCGCCCTACACGGTCAGCGCGATCCTCTACCGCGGCGTGGTCGGCCTAGCCATCCAGCAGCAATTGCCGCTGGCCGTGCACCTCGCCGAATCGCCGGCGGAAACGGCCCTGGTGCGAGAGGGTGAAGGCCCATTCGCCGAGGCGTTGCGCCGGCGCGGGATCGTCATCGAGCCCCGTCACACGACACCGGTCCGCTACCTTGCCGGACTCGGCGTGCTCCGGCCGGGCACGCTGGCCATTCATTGCGTCCAGGTCGATGCGGAAGACATCGCGGTGCTGCGCACCACCGGCGCCACGGTGGCGCATTGTCCGCGCTCCAACCGCGCCCACGGACATGGCACCGCCCCCCTCGCCGCGTTGCGCCAAGCCGGGGTGCCGGTTGCGCTCGGCACCGATTCCGCCGTCAGCGTGCCCGACCTCTCGCTCTGGTCCGAAGCCGGTGCGGCCGGACTCGCGGGAGAGGAGGCGCTCCGGATGCTTACGATCGAAGGCGCCCGGGCCCTGGGGTGGGCCGACGAGATCGGCTCTCTCGAGGTGGGGAAGGCCGCCGACCTGGCGGTGTTGACCCACCTCGACCCGCCTCGCCCCACTTCGGCCGTCCTCACGGTCGTCAACGGGCGCATCGTCCACCAGGCCTAAGCCAGTCGTCGCGGGGAAGGCTAGATTGCCCCTCATGAAGACCCAACGGCACGCCGCCATCCTGCGCATCATCCGCCGGGATACCGTGGGGAGCCAGGAGCAGCTCCGCGAGCTGCTCAAAGCCGAAGGGTTCGACGTCACGCAGGCCACGCTGTCCCGCGACATCCGGGATCTGGGCCTCGCCAAGGTGGCGGCACCCGACGGCGGCTCGCACTACGCCCCGCCCCCCGAAGGCGGCGCGGGGATCCGGCCGCATCTCGAGCAACTGCTGCCCACCATGCTCGTCTCGGCCGCGGGGGTCGGCCCCCTCCTGGTGCTGAAGACCGCGGTGGGCGCGGCGCAGGCCCTCGGCCTGGCCCTCGACGGCACCGGGTGGCCGGAGATTCTCGGCACCATCGCCGGGGACGACGCCATCCTCGTCGTCGCCAAGAGCGAGCGCGCCCGTCACTCGATCCAGGTCCGCATCAAGGAGCTCGCCGGCCTCCCCGAATGAGCCGTTGACAGCCCCGCCTCGCGCTGTATGCTTATGCGATTTCATGCATAAACTATCAACCGCGGAGCGAGGAGAGACGGCGATGGGGCCACGCGTGGTGCTGGCGTACTCGGGCGGACTCGACACCTCGGCGATCGTGCCGTGGCTGCGGGAGCGGTACGACGCGACGGTCGTCTGCTTCGCCGCGGACCTGGGGCAGGGGGGCGGCGAGCTGCAGGGGCTGGTGCAGAAGGCCAAGGCCTCGGGCGCCGAAACCTGCGTGGTCGAGGATCTCCGCGAGGAATTCGTCCGTGACTTCGTCTTTCCGACGCTGCGGGCCGGCGCCGTGTACGCGCGGACCTATCTCCTGGGCACCGCCATGGCGCGTCCCCTCACCGCCGCGCGACAGGTGGCGGTCGCGCGCGAGGTCGGCGCTCAGGCGCTGGCGCACGGGTGCACGGGCAAGGGCAATGACCAAGTCCGGTTCGAGCTGACGTACGCGGCGCTCGCTCCCGACCTGCGCGTGATCGCCCCGTGGCGGGAGTGGGACTTCGCGGGGCGCGAGGATCTGATCGCGTACGTGAAGGCCAAGGGCGTGCCGGTGCAGGCGACGGCCGAGAAGCCCTATTCCACCGATCGCAATCTCTGGCACTGCTCGCACGAGGGCGGCATTCTCGAAGATCCCTCGCAGGAGGCGCCCGAGCACATCTTCCTGATGACGGCGGACCCGACGGGGGCGCCGATCACGCCCCACATCGTGGAAATCGAGTTCGACGCGGGCACGCCGGTGGCCGTCGATCAGGTGCCGATGGGACCGGTCGAGCTGCTCGAAATGCTCAACACGCTGGCCGGGGAGCACGGGGTCGGTCGCGCCGATGTCGTGGAAGACCGCCTCGTCGGGATGAAGTCGCGCGGCGTCTACGAGACACCGGGCGGCACCGTCCTGCACGCCGCCCATCGCGAGCTGGAGCAGCTGGTGCTCGATCGCCGGACGCTGCACCTGAAGGACGAGCTGGCGCTCCGCTATGCGGACCTCGTGTACGACGGCCGCTGGTGGACCCCCGAGCGGGAGGCCCTGGACGCCCTCGTCACCGAGACGCAGAAGCACGTGACGGGCCGCGTGCGTCTCAAGCTCTACAAGGGCGCCGTGAGCGTCGCCGGGCGCGAGAGCCCCTACGCGCTGTACCAGCCGTCCTACGCCACCTTCGGCAAGGACTCGGTCTACAACCAGAAGGACGCGGCGGGATTCATCCGGCTGTATGGCCTGTCGGTCCGCATCGCGGCGGGGCTCGCGGCCGCGCGTCAGGCCGAGGTCGTGGCGGAGGTCGATGCATGACGGCCACCGGCGCGCACCAGATGTGGGGCGGACGGTTCACGTTGGGCCCGGCGGGGGCCCTCGACGCGCTCAACCGCAGCCTCCCGGTCGACCACCGGCTGTGGCCGCAGGACATCGTGGGGAGCAAGGCGTGGGTGCACGCCCTCGGCCGAGTCGGGGTGGTGACGCCCGAGGAAGAGCGCCAGCTCCTGGACGGGCTCGACCGCGTGGCGGAGCGCCTCGCCGACGGCGCCGCAACCGGAGCGCCCGATGAGGACGTGCATACCCTCGTGGAGCGCCTGCTGTACGAGGAAGTGGGGGCGGTGGCCGGCAAGCTGCACACCGGCCGGTCGCGCAACGATCAGGTCGCGACCGACCTGCGGCTCTGGACCCTCGCCGCGATCGACCAGCTCGACGCCGACGTCGCTGGCCTGGGGCGGGCGCTCGTCGCCCAGGCGGCGCGGGGCGTGGATGCCGTGCTGCCCGGGTACACGCACGGCCAGCGCGCCCAGCCGGTCCGCTGGGCCTTCGTGCTGCTGGCGCATGCCTGGCCCCTCGTGCGTGACCGTCAGCGTCTCGCCGACACGCGGCGGCGGGTCGCCGACCTGCCGCTCGGCTCCGGGGCCCTCGCCGGTTCCGGGTTCCCGGTGGACCGGGTCCTGCTCAAGGAGGCGCTCGGCTTCCGCAGCGTGTCGCCGAACGCGCTCGACGCGACCGGTGACCGCGACTTCGTCGCCGAAACCCTGTTCGTGCTAGCCCTGCTCGGCACGCATCTCTCCCGTCTCGCCGGCGAGCTGCTGACCGACGCCAGCTCGGAATACGGATTTATCCGGCTCTCCGACGCCTTCAGCACCGGCTCGAGTCTGATGCCTCAGAAGCGGAACCCCGACGTGCTGGAGCTGACTCGCGGCAAGTCGGGACGCCTCCTGGGCGATCTCGTCGCCATGCTGTCGACGCTGAAAGGGCTCCCGGCGGGCTATCAGAAGGATCTGCAGGAGGACAAGTCCCTGCTGTTCGATGCCTGCGACACCCTTGGGACCGTGCTGCCGGCCCTCACGGGCGCGATCGAGACGATGACGATCAACCCCGAGCGGATGGCCGCGGCGCTCGATGCGTCGCTCCGGGCCACCGACCTGGCCGATCTCCTGGTCGAATCGGGCGTCCCGTTCCGCGAGAGCCACGGCATCGTGGGCCGGCTGGTGCGCGAAGCGGAGCAGGCGGGCGTGCCGATCGATCGCGTCCCGGCGGAAATCGCCGCCCGGATTCACCCGGCCCTGCCAGCGGCGCTATCGCAGCTCGGCAACTGGGAGGCCTCGGTCGAATCGCGCGGCACGCAGGGCGGGTCGAGCCGGGACTCGGTGCAGGCCCAGATCGCGGAACTCCGACAGGTATTTGCTTCTCTTGCCTTGAGTTAGCCCCCGGTGTAGGATACCAGTCGCCGCCCGGTTCGAGGTGAGCAGGGCGGCGATTTTTTCATGGGGAGAGGGTTCCGGTGCGCTGCCTCGCACTCAACGCGTCGTTCGAACCGCTGACGATGGTCCCGGTCCGGCGGGCGCTTCGCCTGGTGATCGACGGGAAGGCCGAAATCGTCGAGGCGGACCAGGGGGAAATGGTCCGCAGTGCCCGGCTGGAGCTGCCGCGCCCGGCCGTCATCCGTCTCGTCAAATTCGTCCACGTGCCGCGCCGGTTCCGCCGCCAGGTGACCAACACCTTCCTTTTCGCCCGTGACGGGTATCGCTGCCAGTTCTGCGGCCGGGGCCAGCATGAGCTGCGCGCGCGTGAGTGCCTCACGCGGGATCACCTGATTCCGCTCTCGCGCGGCGGCACCAACGCCTGGACCAACGTCCTCACCGCCTGCTCCTCCTGCAACACGCGGAAGGGGAATCTCCTCCCCGAAGAGGTGGGGATGCATCCGCTGCGCGAGCCGGTGGAGCCCCATTTCGTGCACCTGGCGTGGGCAGTGCGCCGGCTCACCGCGATTCAGTCCCGCTACATTCGCCTGTTCTACGGGGCCGAGGTGCTGCGGACGCTGGCCGAGCTGTGACCGGTCGTCAGCTCCCGTGGGTCATCGCCGGGGCGGCGACGCTCGCCTTGACCGGCATCCTCCTGTTTCCCCACCTGGCACGGGCTCGGCACCCCGACCCTCGGCCGGGCATCACCGCGGAAGGGGTGCTCTCCGAGGATGCCACCCCCAATACCCCGGGCGCGGCCGACGCCTACCAGGCCGCGCGGGCGATGCCGCAGGTGATGGACGGCCTCTACTGCTATTGCCATTGCAAGGAAACCGCGGGGCACCGCTCGCTCCTGACCTGCTTCGAGTCGGTTCACGGCGCCTACTGCGAGATCTGCATGAGCGAGGCGATGCAGGCGGTGCAGCTGGCGATGAACGGGTCTACGCTCGACCAGATCCGGAAAGAAATCGATCGGCGGTTCCGGACCTAGTCAGGGAAACCGGAACTGCTTCGACCTCGCCTCGAGGGTCAGGTCCGGCAGTCCCGCGATCCGCACCATGGCCCGCTCCGCCCCGCGGGCGAGTGCTTTTCCGACACTCTCCTCCCCCTGTACGGCCGGCGATGCGTCTCCCCGCAGCCATTGTGTCAGCTCCTCGAGGTCCGTGTCGTTGAGCGTCGTCATGACCAGACGGCAGACGAGGTAGTACTTCCCGTCCCCCGGCGACTCGAGGGGAATGCGGTAGGGGAGGTTGAGGGCGCGGGCCAGCTCCTCCTGGCTCGCGAAACGCGACAATTTCCCGCCGGCGCGGATCAGCATGAACTCCTCGGCGAGGGGGTCGTGCCGCGCCACTTCGTCCCACTCGACGCCGCGCACGAACTGGTCGAACCAGTTGGACCGCACGCGCCACAGCTCCAGGCGGAAATGCAGCCGCATCGGAAAGCCCGACCGCATGAGGTCGACGTACTTGCCGTTGGTGAGCAGGTTGCTTGTCTGCACCCGGGCGGTCTGCGCGTCGATCGTGACCACGATCGACGGGTCCTGCGCGGCCCCGCGTGGAGCCGCGAAGAATCCCAGGGTGGCCCAGAGGAGAATGAGGCGCCGCACGGACGTTAGAAGCGGTGCTCGAGGCGCACGGTAAAGCGGAACGGCTCGTTCCCCGTCACCGCTTTGGCCAGGTAGACGCCGAGGCCGCCCCAATCGATCCCCACCCCGAGGTCCGCGAGCCACGAGTCGAGCGCCGGGATGTGGTCGCTCGGGATATGTCCCGGGCCTTCGCCGACGAGCCACGCCTGACCCGCGTCGCCCAGGACGACGAAGTCGGGCCCCCGCAGGAAGCGGGTGACGACCCCCATCCCTTCAGCTTGGCCGGTTTCGGGGTTGTAGCGTGGGAAGATGCTGAGCCGGCCCCGGTACTCCATCTGCAGGGAGATCACCCGGTCGCAGGCGGCCAGCGACGTGCCCGCGAAGGCGGGGTCGCTGATGTTCTCGCTGCAGGAGACCTGCCGGAACTCGTAGCCGGGGAGGGGCTCCGTGCCGCCGATGCTCAGGCGCCGTTGCAGGGGCAGCGGGTCACCCCCGGCCCAGCCGCCAAGGATGAAGCGCGCCGACAGGCGGCCCGACTGGCTGAGCCGGAAGTAGCTCCGCAGATCGAGCCACGCCCGGGTGAAGGTGTACGAGCCGTTCGCCGGGATGCTGTCCCGGACGCTCGGCGGGAGCGGGTGCGGGGACGCGTCATTGCTCTGGGAGAAGTCGAGGGTCCCGCGGAAGTACAGCCCCGAAGTCGGATGGTCGCGGTCGTTGCGACTGTCGATCGTGAGGCCCGGCGAGATCGTGTAGTAGTGGCCTTCGTCGATCGGCGGATTGGGGCGCCAGTCCTCTTCGGAACGGAACAGGGTCCAGGGATCGCGCGCGGTGACGCTGCGCTGGTGCTCGTAGCGGTACTCGAGGGAGACGCCCAGCGGCGGCTCCGCCTGCCACGCGAGGCGTCCCAGCCAGCCGTTGTTCCGGTAGTAGTCGCGGTAGTCGCGATGGAACAGGAACGCCGCCCACCCGACCTCGTTGGCGTGGAGCCCCCAGTCTTCCACGGGCGTCACGAGATCGAACGACCGGAACGAGAGGCTCACTGTGCGCCGGTCCCCCGCGCGCAGCTCGCCCCGGACATTGTAGCCCAGGTTGCAACACTCTCCCGAGAGCGAGCGGGCGGTGCGGAAAACGCCGACCGCGCTCGCGTACAGCCAGGTCGATCCGCCGATGCGCCAATCGAGCGATGGGCCCACCACGATCGGCAGCGCTTCGACGCGGTTGTAGGTCCCGCTCGTGGCGAGGAGCAGGCTCGTCTTGGTTTCGCCCTGCCCGAAGGTGTAGTGCGCGCTGAGACGCAGTTTGCGCCACAGGTCGGGACTGTAGATGAGCGTGTCGCCCGACACCTTGTAGGGCAGCGGGGGCCCGTAGATGCGCACCGGGCCGCCGACGCTGTCCTGCGGCCCCGTCACGGTGCCGCCGATTACCAGCAGGTCACCGGTGATCGCCGCGGTCGAGTCGAGCACGGCGTTGCCGTTGATGACGGTGAGCGAGCCCTCGATCCGGCCACCGATCAACGCGGGGCCGTTGCGGATCACCACATCGCCGCGCCACGCCGCCCCCGCCGGCAGCCGGGTTCGGGACACGAGCCGGATCGTGGTCTTCGCGTTGTAGCGTTGCAGCGCCTCTTCCGCCACCGCGCGGGGCAGGTCCACGGGGGCGAAATGGATCCCGGCGCTCTCCGGATGAATGACGATCGCGGTGTCCTGCGCGGCGGCCGCGGCGGGGAGCGCTCCCGTGGCGACGGCCAGGGCGAGGAACAGCATGCGTCGCACGGACACCTCCCGGTTCATTCCGCCTGGTTGCGGGGGGGCTCGATGCCGAGCCGCCGCATCCGGCGATACAGGTTGGCGCGATCGGTGGCGAGCTTGCGGGCCGCGTCGGCCACGTTGCCTTTGGCCGCGGCGAGCGCCCGGACGATGAGCGCGCGCTCGGTGTCGTCGAGCGCGCGGGTGAGCTCCAGGTCCTGCCACCCGTCGACGCTGGCCACGACGCCGGCGGCCGAGGGCAGCACCCGGGCCACTTCGTCGGGACCGATTTCCTCGCCGCCGGACAGGATCGCCAGCCGCTCCACGATATTGGCCAACTCCCGGACGTTCCCTGGCCATGGGTAGGCGGCGAGGAGCGGCAGGGCGGCGGGAATCACCCGCACCGGCCGGCCCAGTCGCTGGCTCTGGCGCTCGGCGAAGTGCCGGACCAGGGGAGCGATATCCTCGGGGCGCTCCCGGAGGGGGGGGATGTGCACCGGCAGCACGTTCAGCCGGAACAGCAGATCCTCCCGGAACGTCCCCTCGCGCGCGCCCCGCGCGAGGTCCTTGTTGGTCGCGGCGATGACCCGCACGTCCACGGTGATCGGGGCCGCGGCGCCGCCCCCCAGTCGCTCCACGACCCCCGACTCGAGCACGCGCAGGAGCTTCGCCTGGGCTTCGGCGGACAGGTCGCCTACCTCGTCCAGGAACAGCGTGCCGCCGTCGGCCAGCTCGAAGCGGCCGAGCCGCCGTTCGGTGGCGCCGGTGAAGGCGCCCTTTTCGTGCCCGAACATCTCCGACTCCACGAGATCACGCGGTATCGCCGCGCTGTTCACGGTGACGAACGGCTTCGCCGCCCGGGTCGACATCCGGTGAATGGCCGACGCGACGAGCTCCTTCCCCGTGCCCGATTCTCCGGTGATCAGCACGCGAGCCTCGGTGGGCGCGATGCGGGCGATCAGTGCGCGCAGGTCCTCCATGGCGGGAGACACCCCGACCAGGGGGTCGGCGTGTCCCAGCGCCTCGTGGAGCCGGCGGTTCTCCGCGCGGGTGCGCGACAGCTCGAGCGCGCTGCGGACGGCCACGAGCACGCCTTCGGGGGTCAGCGGCTTTTCGAGGAATTGAAATGCGCCGGCCTTGGTCGCCCGCACCGCGTCGGCGAGGGAGGCTTTGCCGCTCATCATGATGACGGGGAGATCGGGGAGCCGCCGGCGCAGCTCCTCCAGGGTCTGGAGCCCGTCCAGGCCGCCGGGCATCATGAGATCCAGGAGCACGACGTCGGGGGCGGTCTGCTGCACGGTGCCGAGGGCCGCGGTCCCGTTCGGGGCCTCGCTGGTCTCGAACCCTTCGGATTGCAGCAGGGCGCCGACCATCTTCCGGATGTTGACCTCGTCGTCGACGAGGAGGATGCGAGGACTCATGCGGGAAAGACCAGGTGAAAGGTGGCGCCACCACCGGCGGTCTCGCTGAGCGCAATACGGCCCTGATGTTGTTCGATGGTCTGCTTCACGAGCGCCAGGCCGAGCCCGGTCCCGGCGGGCTTGGTAGTCACGTAGGGCTCGAAAACGCGGTCACGGAGATCGGCGGGCACCCCGGGGCCGTGGTCGGCGATACGCACCTCTAGTCCGTCACCCGGTGGGCCGGAGGAGACCGTGACGTCGACCAGTCCGTGCCCTCCCATCGCCTCTGCCGCGTTGCGCAGCAAGTTCGAAAACGCCCGACGCAAAGGCTCGTAATGTCCGGTCAGGCTGTGCCTGGGCGTCGTCGCCGACACGGTGACGGTGACCCCTTCCGGGACCGCGGTGCGCCCCAGTTCCTGGAGCAGCTCCACGACGTCGACTTCGCTCGCCGGTCCCTCGGGGAGCCGGCCGAAGTCGGCGAATTCCTTCGCCAGGCGTTCCAGCCGGTCGGTCTCGGCGCTCAAGACTTCGACGGCGATCCCGGCCCGGGAGTCGCTCGCCGCCGGGGAGCGGCTGAGCTGGTCCACGGCGATCCGGATGGAGGTGAGCGGGTTCTTGATCTCGTGCGCCACGCGCCGGGCGACCTCGCGGAACGCCCGGAGCCGCTCGGCCTCGAGCTCGCGGACCCGCGCGTTTTCGAGCGCAGCGGGGAGCTCTCGCAACGATTGACGCAGCGCCGCGAATTCGGGCGCGCCGCGGGTCGGAGGTCCCTCGGGGAGCGGCGCGCGCCTCCGGATCAGATTGGTCCATCCGACGAGCTCGTCGATGGGACGCGACAGCTGGCGGGAGACGTGACCCGCGACCCGTACCGCAGCGTACACCACCATGGCGCCGAGCAGGAGAACAATGACGACGAGGCTTCCGGTGTAATAGCGGAGGTAGGTGTCGGCCCGGCGGGCGAGCGTCAGACCGCGCGAGATCTCTTCGAGGTGATTGCGGACGGCGAGCCGTGCACCCGGCGAGAGCCGGAGCGTGTCGACCCGTTCGACCATATCCCTGGCTGAGCCGGCGACCTGCTCGAGCGACGCCCGGGCGCCGCTCGCCGGTCCCCACCTCTGCACCGACAACACCCAGCCGACGACCGCGAGACTCGTGGGGATGACGGCCATCGCCACGAGGATGAAGAAGATGCGCCGTCGGAACGGGAGCGCCATGATGTGTGACAAATTGACACAGCGGGGCCAGCCACGCTACTACCTTGTGCAATGAGAACTTCGACACGGGAGGACAGCGTGACCAGTCGTACCCACTATCTGTGGTTCAACACCAAGCAGCGTCAGGAGATCATCGACATTACGGACGCGGTGGCGGAGCAGGTGCGGGAAAGCGGGGTCCGGGAAGGGTTCGCGCTCGTGTCGGCCATGCACATCTCGGCGTCGGTGTTCGTGAATGATCACGAGTCGGGCCTGTGGCACGACATCCTGCGGTGGCTTGAGGAGCGCATCGCGCCCTGGGATCCCGGCCGGTACCGCCACAACGAGACCGGGGAGGACAACGCGGCCGCCCACCTCCGCAGCCTGACCGTGGGTCACGAGGTCATCGTCCCGATCACCAAGGGGGAGTTGGACTTCGGCCCATGGCAGCGGGTGTTCTACGGGGAATGGGATGGGCAGCGCAAGAAGCGTGTGATCATCAAGGGTTTCGGGGAATAGCCCATCCCGGCCTTGGCGACTGGTCCTAAGTTGTGTATTTTCAACTGTTCCCGAGGGTATCCGGGATGGAGTTCGGCATCAGGGAGCGGGCGCTAGGTCCGCAGCCCCGAGCCGGAGAACTCACCGGGACCCACCCGCACCGCAGCCGAGCACGAGCGCGATTCCGAGCCCTTTCGAGGGCCGGCTTCCGCAGCCGTATCGGGTCCCGGTCGGGCTTAACGCCACCTGACAGGACCGACCAGTCGCGCGAGCGGTCTTCCCGCCCATCGGGAGCGGGGAGACGCCACTACATCGCGCGCCGGGCCATGAGTCCGGGAGTTTACAAACAGCAGTATGACCTCGCAGCCGCATTCACATCTTCTACGGCCCATCCACAAGGAACCTCCTGCCCACGCGCCGAACGCGGCGCTGATGATCGACTTCGACAATGTGACGATGAGCGTTCGCTCCGATCTTCAGACGGAGCTCAAACGTCTCCTCTCGTCCGACATCATCAAGGGGAAAGTGGCCGTGCAACGCGCGTACGCCGACTGGCGGCGCTACCCGCAGTACGTCGTCCCGCTCGCGGAATCATCGATCGACATGATCTGGGCGCCCGCGTACGGATCCAGTAAGAAGAACGCCACCGACATCCGGCTCGCGATCGACGCCCTCGAGCTGGTCTTCACGCGTCCCGAGATCGGCACGTTCATCCTGCTGTCGGGAGACAGCGACTTCTCCTCCCTCGTGCTCAAGCTCAAGGAGTATGGGAAGTACGTGATCGGTGTCGGGATCCGGGAGTCCTCCTCGGACCTCCTGATCCAGAACTGCGATGAGTACTTCTCCTACAACGAGCTGGCCGGTCTCACCAAGGAGTCCGATGTCGAGCACGTTCGACACGATCCCTGGGAGCTGGTCGTCGAGGCGGTCAAACAAATGCAGGAGCGCAAGGACGTGATGCGCTCCGACCGTCTGAAACAGGTGATGCAGGAGATCGATCCCGCCTTCGACGAGAAGGACGCGGGGTTCTCGCGGTTCTCCAAGTTCGTCTCGGAGGCCGCGCACCGCGGCCTGATCCACACCTCCCGCCTCGACAACGGCCAATTCGAGATCAGCCTTGCCCGCGACGCGGGCGGGAGCGCTCGCGGCGAGTCGCCGACACGGGGGGGGGAGCGTCGCGAGGAGCCGGTGGCGGCAGCTCCGGCGCCATCCCCGGCGCCCGTGTCGGGCGGCCGGCGGGGTTCGCTCGTCGGCGATGCCTTCGGCCTGATGAAACAAGCGCTGTCGCGGCTCGCCGGGAGCGGTGAGCCGATGACCGCCGAGACGGTGCGCGAAACGATGAACGAACTCGCGCCCGAGGGAGCGAAGCGGGTTGAGTCCCGCAATATGGGTCGGCTCTTGCGCCAGGCGCACGATGCCGAACTGATCGACCTCTCCAAGGACGAGTCGGGTCGCTATGAGGTCCGGGTGCGTGAGGGGGGGGGAGGGGGGGCGCCGGCGCCGGAACCCGCATCCGGGAGCGCCATGAGTCCGCCGGAGCCGGAGGGGGAGGAGCCAGAGCCACCGCAACCGGAATCTTCGGCGCCACCTCCGCCTTACTCGACCGCCGCCGGCGGTGGGGGGACTCCGACCGGAATCCCGTCCCGCAGCGCCCGGTTCCGTCGCGGGTCGCGTGGTCCTCGCCCTGCCGCGCCGGGAATCCCCAAGGTAGGCGTGGTGGAAGTCGATCCGACGTTCCGGCCGCGGATCGAGATGATCCCCCCCAAGACGCCGGCCCCCGCGGTGGGGGGAGGGGCTCCCACTGCGCCGACGCACTTCTCGTTCGAACCCGGCCGCTCCAGCGGCGGCGAGCGGGGAACGGGTGAGCGTTCGTCCCGGAGTCGCGGAGGCCGAGGCGGGCGTGGGGGCCGGGGCGGCCGTGGTCGCGAGGAGGGTGGTCGCGAACGAGGCGAGCGGGAGCACATCCCCGGTGGTGGCTCCGGCGGCGGCGGGGGGGGGGCGGAGCGGGAGAACGGTCATTCGCGCCGGGGAGGACGGGGTGGCCGCGGCCGGCAGCAGCCCCGCAACGGAGCGAGAGAAGCCGGCGGGGAACCACCGTCCGGAGGGGCTCGCGAGGCCCGGCCGGCTGCTTCACCCGCCCCGATGCTGTCGTCACCCTCACCCGCGGCACCGCTCGCCGCGCCGCGTCCGGCGCCCGCGTCGGAGCCCGAGGGAGAATCGTTCTGGTCCCGGGTCAAACGGGGGCTCATCGGAGGCGAGTAGGCCGGAATGACTCCGTTGTCTCCGTCGTTCTACGCGCGACCTACGGCAGAGGTCGCGCGTCGACTATTGGGCCACATCCTCGTCACGGCGGTCGGCGCCCGGCGCACCGCCGGGCGGATCGTCGAGACCGAGGCGTATGTCGGCCCGCATGACCCCGCCTGCCACGCCTTTCGTGGGCGTCGGACGCCGCGCATCGCGGCGCTCTATGGCCCACCCGGCACCGCGTACGTGTACTTCACCTACGGCATGCACTGGTGACTGAACGCGGTCACCGAAGCGACGGGCTACCCCGCCGCCGTCCT
>Ga0335085_10003591_pt1 | contig 26665 bp, 27 predicted proteins | sample Lox_Sample_45_FD_206712 | JGI IMG/M metagenome (GOLD analysis project Ga0335085, IMG submission 206712) | Soil microbial communities from Loxahatchee National Wildlife Refuge, Florida, United States - Lox_Sample_4.5 | ecosystem: Environmental > Terrestrial > Soil > Wetlands | place: USA...
GAAACGCTAACACTTCTTTAGTCTTACCACAAGGTTAAGATGCTGAAAATTATAGCTAATTGCGCGGTTTCAGGGCTGAAACGCCTGGCAAATCCCGGCCTTCGAGCCATTCGAGGAAGGCGCCGCCCGCACTCGAGACGTAACTGAGCTGATCGACGACCCCCGCTTCGTGCAGCGCCGCGACGGTGTCGCCGCCGCCCGCGACGCTGAGCATTTTGCCGGCGCGGGTCAGCGCCGCGACGCGCTGCGCCAGCGCGACCGTGCCGGCGTCGAACGGCTTGGTCTCGAACGCGCCCACCGGCCCGTTCCAAACCAGCGTCGGACATTGCGCGAGGCGCTGCGCGATCGCCGCGACGCTTTGCGGGCCGATATCGAGGATCATCTGATCGTCCGGCACGCGATCGATCGTCACGGTCTGCGTCGCCACGCCGGGTTTCAGCTCATGCGCGACCACGGCATCGACCGGCAGGATCAGCTCGCAAGCGGCCGAGCGCGCATCGGCTAGAATCTTCTGCGCCGCATCGAGCATGTTCTTCTCGACCAGCGAGCGGCCGACCTTCTTGCCTTGCGCGAGCAGCAGCGTATTCGCCATCGCGCCGCCGATCACCAGCACCTGCACCTTCTTCAGCATGAAGTCGAGCAGCTGCAGCTTGGTCGAGACCTTGGCGCCGGCGACGATCGCCGCGACCGGCCGCTTCGGCGCGCCGAGCGCCGCATGCAGCGCTTCGAGCTCTTCCTGCATCAAGCGGCCCGCCGCCGATGGCAGAAGATGCGCCACGCCTTCGGTCGAAGCATGGGCGCGATGCGCCGCGGAGAACGCATCGTTCACGTAGACATCGCCGAGCGCGGCGAGGGCTTTGACGAAAGCCGGATCGTTCTTCTCTTCGCCGGCGTGAAAGCGCGTGTTCTCGAGCAGCGCGACCTCCCCATCGTTCAGCCGATCAACGACGCTCTGTGCCTTCGGCCCGACGCAATCCTCGGCAAAGGCGACCGGCCGGCCGACGTCCTTGGCGAGCGGCTCGACCAGCGGCTTCAGCGATAAAGCGGGATCGGGTCCGTTCTCGGGGCGGCCGAAATGCGACATGACGATCACCCGCCCGCCTTTTTCGGCGAGCTCGCGGATCGTCGGTGCCAGGCGCTCGATGCGCGTCGCATCGGTCACCTTGCCGTCTTTCACCGGCACGTTCAGATCGGCGCGCAGCAACACCCGCTTGCCGCGGACCTCGATGTCATCGAGCGTGTGGAAATCGGCCATGGAATGAATTCGCGTGAGGGTTCAGGCGTCGTTGGTCGGAACCCAGGGAATCGCCGCGACCTCGATCCCATCCTCGGCGAGCTTCTCGGCTTCGGCCGGGGTCGCGTCGCCGTAGATGCCGCGCGCTTTCGCTTCGCCTTTATGGATGCGGCGCGCTTCCTCGGCAAAGCCCTTGCCGACATTCTCGCAATTGGTCTCGACGTAGTGGCGCAGCACCTGCAGCGCGCGGCGAAACTCGGCCGGGGTCGGCGGCCGGTCGGGGACGCTGCCCGCCGGGGCCGCGGGCGGTGCCGCAAGTGCCTCGGGCGCGGCCGGCGGCTTGGCTTCGCGCGGCGCCGGATCGGATTTGGTCGAGCGGCCGAGCCGCGGCGCCATGACCGCTTTCTCGACTTCGGTGGAGCCGCATTCCGGGCAGGCGACGAGGCCGCGCCGCGCCTGGCGCTCATAGGTCGCGCCGTCGCGGAACCAGGTCTCGAATTCGTGGCCGCCTTCGCAGCGGAGGGTGAAAACGATCATGGGTAGCCCGGGATCATCCCTACAAAGCAAAGCTTTATATTGGCTTAGCAGTCTCAGCGATCAAGTGCCAGAGCCCTGCCGCCGGCCTATTCCGCCGCCGCCGGCCGCTTCGCCGGCGGCGCAAAGGGCCGGTCGTGGCCGAGCGACGGAACCGCCCGGCGCGCCTCGGCGATCCGGGCGGGATCGATCTCGCCGAGGATGAACCCCGGCTCTTCCCCGGCCTCGGCCAGCACCTCGCCCCAGGGGGCGACGATCAGGCTGTGGCCGTAGGTCTTGCGGCCCTCGGCATGCTCGCCGCATTGCGCCGGGGCGAAGACAAAGCAGCCGTTCTCGATCGCCCGCGCCCGGAGCAGCACGTGCCAATGCGCCTTGCCGGTCGGCACGGTGAAGGCGGACGGCACGGTGATGAAATCGGCGCCGCCCTGCGCCAGCGCGCGATAAAGGTGCGGGAAGCGGAGGTCGTAGCAGACGGTGAGGCCGAGCACGCCCCAGGGCAGCGCGGCCAGCGCGGTACCCTCGCCCGGCTTGAACACCGCCGATTCGCGATAGCTCTCGCCGCCCGGCAGATCGACATCGAACATATGGATCTTGTCGTAGCGCGCGAGGATGTTGCCGTCGGGCGCGATGAGGAACGAGCGGTTGGCGAGCCGGCCGTCGCCTTCCGTCCGTACGACGATCGAGCCGAGCAGCAGATGCGCGCCGGTCGCGCGCGCCAGATCGCGGAACGCGGTGAGCATCGGATGCTCGCGTTCGGCGCGCGCTTTTTCCTCGCGCAGCGCGCGTTTCGGCTCGATCATGTCGCTGACTTCGGGCGTCATGATGAGATCGGCGCCGGCATCGCGGGCGCGGCGCACGAGCTCGCTCGCAGCACGAATATTCGGCTCGACCTCGCGGCCGGCGTTGAGCTGGATGCAGGCCGCCTTGAAAACGGTCACGGGGCGATGCCGAGCAGCGGATCGAGCTTGCCGGCTCGGTCGAGCGCCATGAGGTCGTCGGAGCCGCCGACATGCACGCCGTCGATGAAGATTTGCGGCACGGTCGTCCGACCGCCGGCCCGCTTCACCATCTCGTCGCGCTTCGATGTATCGGCCTCGACGTCGATATCCTGGAAATCGACGCCTTTGCGCTGCAGGAGGCCGCGCGCCCGCGCGCAGTAGCCGCACCACATCGTCGTATACATCTCGACCTTCGCCATGTTCTTCCTTCTATCGCCGCGCGCGCACCACGCGCGGTCCTTTTATCTCTGGGCGCGCACGACGCGCGCCAGTGTCAGCACATCGACCCGCGCCGCGCCGGCGCGTTTCAGCACCCGGGCGCATTCCTCGACCGTCGCGCCGGTGGTCAGCACGTCGTCGATCAGAACAACGCGCTTGCCGCGGATTTTATCCGGATGCTTGATCGCGAAAGCGCCCGCGACGTTGCGGCGCCGCGCCGAGGCGTTCTTGTTGCCTTGAGATGGGGTGCGGCGGCGGCGAAGCAAGCAATCGGCGGCGACCGGCGGGCCGCCGGATTTGGCGATCGCATGTGCCAGCACGGCGGCCTGGTTGTAGCGGCGCGCGAACAGCCGCGTCCAATGCAGCGGCACCGGCAATTGCAGATCGGCATCGGCGAGAAGCTCGCTGCCGGCGCGCCGCATCCATTGCGCCAACGGCGGCGCGAGATGCAGCCGGTCGCCGTGCTTCAGCGCGAGGATCAGCGGCCGGCTGGCATCGTCGTAGCGCATCGCCGAGCGCGCGCGATCGAAGCGCGGCGCGTCGGCCATGCAGGCGCCGCAGAGACCGCCGGGGCCGACATCGAAATCGAAGGGGTAGCCGCATTGGGCGCAACAGGGCGCGCCGAGGAAGGTGATCGCGCGCCAGCACGAGGCGCAGAGCGTCCCGGTCGCGGCGACCGGCACGCTGCACGACAAGCAGCGCGGCGGCAGCAGCAGATCGAGCAGGCGGTCGCGCGCGCGGCGCAGCCCGGCGGCCGGGGCAAGAGCGAGCATCGCCGGATTGTCGCCCCGCACCGGGTGACGGAGCAAGACTCGCGTGCCATATAGGCTTCCATGCCGGGCCCCGCCCCAAAATCGAGCGCCCCCGCGCCGAACCCCATCGCGATTTTCGACCGCCCGGCGCGGCGCCGCCACCGCGCCCGGGCCTTGAAGATGGGGACCTTGAGGGCCGCCGGGACGACGGAAGACGCGGGCTTCCTCTTCCGCGAAGGCGCCGAGCGGCTGCTCGACCGGCTGGCCGATATCAAACGGCCGTTCGCCCGCGCCCTCGACCTCGATTCGCGCGATCCGCTGGTCGCGGAGCGGCTCCGCGCCGCCGGCATCGAGACCGTGGCCGCCGGCGAAGCCGGGCCGCTCGCCGTCGACCTCGAAGCCCTGCCCTTCGCGCCGGCGAGCTTCGATCTCATCACCAGCAGCCTCGCCTTCCACTGGGTCAACGATCTGCCCGGCACGCTGTTGCAGCTGCGCCACATCCTGAAGCCGGATGGGCTGCTGCTGGTCAATCTTTTCGCCGGCGAGACGCTCGAGGCGCTGCGCCTGGCACTGCTCGAAGCCGAGAGCGAGATCGAAAACGGCGCCAGCCCGCGCATCTCGCCTTTCGCCGATCCGCGCGATCTCGCCGGACTCCTGCAGCGCGCCGGTTTCGCCCTGCCGGTCGTCGATAGCGATCGCGTCACGGTCGATTATCCCGACGCCTGGAAACTGATGCGCGATCTCAGGGCCATGGGCGAGACCAACGCCACCGCCTTGCGCCATCGCCATTTCACGCGCCGCGCGACGCTGCTGCGTGCAGCCGAAATCTATCGGGCGCGTTTCGGTAACGCGCAGGGACGCATCCCGGCGGAATTCGAGATCGCGACGCTGACCGCCTGGGCGCCGCATGAAGCGCAGCCGCGCGCCTTGCGCCCGGGGAGCGCCGCGACCCGGCTCGCCGATGCGCTCGGCACCGAGGAGCGGCCGGCCGGCGACAAAGCGACGCCTTAAAGAAGGGAAAGAGATGGCCGAGCCGAAGCATGTGATCGTCCCCAGCGGCACCGGACAGGCGGAAGCGCTGCTTCTCAGCTGCATCGACTATCGCTTGCCCGGCAAGATCGCGCGCTACATGGAAAGACGCGGCCTCGCTGCGAATTACGACCACGTGATTCTCGCCGGCGCCTCGCTCGGCGTCACGAATAGCGTCTTCCCGCATTGGGGGCAGAGCTTTCGCGATCACCTCGATCTCGCGATCAAGCTGCATGGCATCCGCCGCGTCATCATACTCGATCACCGCGAATGCGGCAGCTACCGCGTCATCTTCGGCACCAACCTGGCGGGCGATGAGGAGAAGGCGCAGCATGCGAGAGAGCTTCATCGCCTGGCGCGGGAGATAGGCGAGACCTATCCCCAGCTGGCGGTCGAAACCCTGCTGATGGCTCTCGACGGCAGCGTCGAAACGGTGGAATAGTCCGAGCGCGTCGTCCGCCGGTTCGTATCGTCCCGGCGCCGTGCGAATTTTCGGGGAGAGCGATCATGCATGATCATTCCTGTTGCGACCTGACTGGCTTGCCAAGCACGCGGCGCCGCTTCCTGACCTGGGCGAGCCTCGGCGGCGGCGCGACGCTGCTCGGCCTCGCGCCGCGCATCGCGAGCGCCGCCGGCAATGTCGACAGCGTCGTGCTCAGCTGCATGGATTACCGGCTGATGGACGATGTCGGAACCTATCTCGATGGCCGCGGCCTCAAGGACAATTACGATCACCTCATCCTCGCGGGCGCCTCGCTCGGCGCGGTGACGAACAAATATCCGCATTGGGGCCAGGCTTTCTTCGAGCATCTCGGCCTCGCGATCAAGCTGCACAACGTGCATCGCGCGATCCTGATCGATCACCGCGATTGCGGCGCCTACCGCCTGATCTTCGGCAAGGACACGAAAGGCGAAGAAGAGAAGAAGCTGCACGCCGAGCAGCTGCATCACCTCGCCAAGCTCATCCACGAGAAGCATGCGAAGCTCGCGGTCGAGACCTATCTCATGGATCTCGACGGCAAGGTCACCAGCGTCTAAAGCCGGGTGTCTAGAGCCGCTGCTGCAGGAGCGTGACCAGCGGCGCATCCGCCGCCGGCATCGGGTATTCGTTCATCGCCGAGGGAAGCGTCCAGGCGATCGTCTGGGTCTCGCGTGGCGCCGGCGTGCCTTGCCAGCGCCGGCACACCCAGAGCAGCAGCAGGATGTGAAACGTATCGTAGCGATGCGAGGCGAAGCCGACGGCTTCGAGATCGCCCGTCGCGACTTTGATCCCGAGCTCTTCCTCGAGCTCGCGACAGAGCGCGGCTTCCGGCGTCTCGCCGCTTTGGATCTTGCCGCCGGGGAATTCCCAGAGGCCGGCCATCGCCTTCCCCTTGGGCCGTTGCTGCAGCAGCACCCGGCCGCGCTCGTCGATCAGCGCGGCGCTGACGATCGGGACGATCGGAAGCGGGTCAGCTCCGATAGCTGCCATTGATGTCGATATAGCGATGCGTCAGGTCGCAGGTCCAGATCTCGGCGCGGCCTTTGCCGATGCCGATATCGACCTCGATCAGGATCTCGCGGCCCGCCATGTGCTTGGCGACCGGCGCCTCGTCATAGCCTTGCACCGCGCCGCCTTTTTCGGCGATGCGCACGCCGCCCGCCGAGATCGCGAGCTTGTCGCGATCGGCCTTCTCGCCGGCCTTGCCGACCGCCATCACGATCCGGCCCCAATTCGCATCGCCGGCCGCCAGCGCCGTCTTAACGAGCGGCGAATTGCCGATGGCGAGGCCGATCTTGCGCGCCGCGCGCGATGACGCCGCGCCGGTGACGCGGATCGTGACGAATTTCTGCGCGCCTTCGCCGTCCCGCGCGATCTGCTGCGCGAGATCGACCAACACCGCATCGAGCGCGCGGCGGAAATCCTTGAGGCGCGGATCGGCGGCGCGCGTCACGCGCTTGTGCTTGGCCTTCCCCGTCGCGAAGAGCTGCAGCGAATCGCTGGTCGAGGTATCGCCGTCGACGGTGATCGAGTTGAAGCTCTTCTCGTTGCCGGCGACGAGCAACGCTTGCAGCACCGACGCCGGCAACGCCGCGTCGGTGAAGATGTAAGCGAGCATCGTGCCCATATCGGGCGCGATCATGCCGGAGCCCTTGGCAAAGCCGTTGATCGTGACCGGCACGCCGTCGATCGTCGCGCCCTGGGTCGCGCCCTTGGGAAACGTGTCCGTCGTCATGATGGCGCGCGCGGCGTCGGCCCAGGCTGTGGCCGAGACCGAGGCGAAGGCGCTGGGCAGGGCGGCGACGATCTTCTCCGCCGGCAGCTTCTCGCCGATGACCCCGGTGGAGGCGATGAAGATCTCGCGCTGATCGCAGCCGAGCGCTTTGGCCGCGGCCTTGACGGTATCCTCGACCGCCGTCTTGCCCTGGCGGCCGGTGAAGACATTGGCATTTCCGGAATTGACCACGAGCGCGCGCGCCTTGCCGCGCGGCAGCGCGCGCCGGCACCAATCGACCGGCGCGCCCGGCATCAGCGAGCGCGTGAAGACGCCGGCAACCGTCGTGCCGGCATCGAGCAGGGCCACCATCAGATCGGTGCGGCCCTGATAGCGGATGCCGCAATGCGCGCTGGCGAGACGCACGCCCGCGATCGCCGGCAGATCGGGGAACCGCGCCGGCGCGAGCGGCGAAACATTATCGGCCATGGCAGCGCCCCCGCACGCCGTCCGCGGTTACTTGCCGAGCTTGTCCGGCGCCGTCGCGGGCGAGAGCGTCGGCGGCGGCGGCGCGCCGCCCCCTCCGCCGCCTGGCAGCGCGAGCGTCGGCGCGACCGGCTGCGCCGGCTGTTGCTCAGCCTTCGGCGCCGCTTGCGGCGTCATGTTCGAGGCAATGACCTTGCCGTCCGGACCGTACATCTCGACCTTGGCCTGGCTCGCTAGCTCTTTCAGCTTCGCCTGGACGATCTGCTGCGTCATCTGCTGCGCGATCTCGGGCGCGACCTGCTCATATGTGCCGGCCTTGCCCGCGCGCTTATCCTCGACCTTGATGACGTGCCAGCCGAATTGCGTATGGACCGGCGTCTGCGAGAACTCGCCGGGCTTCATCGCGAAAGCCGCATTGGCGAATTCCGGCACCATGTCCTGCTTGGTGAAATAGCCGAGATCGCCGCCATTCGACTTGCCCGACGGGTCGGTCGTCTTGTCCTTGGCGAGGGTCGCGAAATCCGCGCCCTTCTTCAATTGCTCGATGATGTCCTTCGCCTCTTGCTCGGTCGCGACGAGGATATGGCGCGCATGCACCTCCTCGGTCTGGGGCGCCTCTTTGGCATATTGGTCATAGGCTTGGCGCAGCTTGGCTTCGGTGATCTGGCTGCGCGCGAGCGAGGCGACATAGGCGTTGACGAGGATCTGGGTCTGCGCCGCGGCGAGCTCTTGCTTCACCTGCGCGTTCTGATCGATCTTCGCCTTCTTCGCCGCCTGCTCCAGCAGCTCCGCATTCACCATGTTGTTGAGCAGCACCGGATAGACCTTGTCGAGCGGCTGCTGCTGGATTTGCGCCGGCGCGCCGCGCAGCTGGAGCTCGAGCTCCGAGCGATGCAGGACGGTGCCGTTGACCCGCGCAACCACCGGATCCTCGCCGCTCTGGGCGGCCGGCGCGGCAGGCGCCCCTTTCGCGGGAGCGGCTTTCTTCTCCGCGGCAACAGCCGGCATGGCCATAAGCACGGCAAGGGAAGCGGCGATCAGAGCACGACGCGCCATGGCGATCATCCTTTCGCTATAAGACCCGGCGCGAGTGTCCGCTCAGCGGGGGCCGGGTCTGGCGCGCCTTAAAGCATAAAGGCACGGCGGGAACAAGCGCGGAACCGTGCGTTTGCTCTTAAATTATTGTGATGAATTGACACTTTAGGGGGTTATTCCTATTTCTTCTGAGTCCCCGCCCTTACCCTGCCCGAGGCTTTGATGATTGGCGCCCTCGCCCGGCGACTGTTTGGTTCGGCAAACGATCGCTACGTCAAGAGTCTGGGCCCCCTGGTCGACGACATCAATGCGCTCGAGCCGCAGATGGCTGCCCTCGACGATGAGGCGCTGCGCGCCCGCACCCAGCAATTCCGGGACCGGCTGGCCCAGGGCGAGGAGCTCGACGACCTCCTGGTCGAGGCCTTCGCCACGGTCCGCGAAGCGGCCAAGCGCACCCTCTGCCAGCGCCACTACGACGTCCAGATGATCGGCGGCATCATCCTGCATCGCGGCATGATCGCCGAGATGAAGACCGGCGAAGGCAAGACCCTGGTCGCGACCCTCCCGGTCTATCTCAACGCCCTCTCCGGCAAGGGCGTCCACGTCGTCACCGTCAACGACTACCTCGCCAAGCGCGACAGCGAGTGGATGGGTCAGGTCTATCGCTTCCTCGGCCTCAGCGTCGGCTGCATCGTCCACGGGCTCGACGATCTGCAGCGCCGCGACCAATACTTCGCCGACGTCACCTACGGCACGAACAACGAGTTCGGCTTCGACTATCTCCGCGACAACATGAAGTTCCGGCTCGAGGAGATGGTTCAGCGGCCGTTCAACTACGCGATCGTCGACGAGGTGGATTCGATCCTGATCGACGAGGCGCGTACGCCGCTGATCATCTCCGGCCCGTCGGAGGATTCCTCCGACATGTACCGCCAGGTCGACCGGCTGATGCCGAACCTCGTCGCCGAGGATTTCGAGAAGGACGAGAAGCAGCGCACCGTGACGCTGACCGAAGCGGGCGTCGAGAAGGTCGAGAACCTGCTGCGCGAGAGCGGCCTGCTCACCGAGGGCACGCTTTACGACATCCACAACATCGCGCTGGTGCATCACACCAACCAGGCGCTGCGCGCGCACAAGCTCTTCGCGCGCGACACCGACTACATCGTGCGCGACGACAAGGTCATCATCATCGACGAGTTCACTGGCCGCATGATGGAAGGCCGGCGCTATTCCGAAGGCCTGCACCAGGCGCTCGAGGCCAAGGAACAGGTCACGATCCAGAACGAGAACCAGACGCTCGCCTCGATCACCTTCCAGAACTATTTCCGCCTCTATCCGAAGCTCGCCGGCATGACCGGCACGGCGATGACCGAGGCGACCGAGCTCGGCGAGACTTACAAGCTCGACGTCATCGACATTCCGACCAATGAGCCTTGCATCCGCAAGGATTCGGACGACGAGGTCTATCGCACGGCGCGCGAGAAGAACGAGGCGATCCTGGCGCAGGTGCTGGAATGCCGCGAGCGCAAGCAGCCGGTGCTGATCGGTACGGTATCGATCGAGAAATCCGAAGTGCTGTCGGAGCTCTTCAAGAAGAAGAAGGTCCCGCATCAGGTCCTCAACGCGCGCTACCATGAGCAGGAAGCCTATATCATCGCGCAGGCCGGCCGCCCGGGCGCCGTGACGATCGCCACCAACATGGCGGGCCGCGGCACCGATATTCAGCTCGGCGGCAATCTCGACATGCGCCTCAAGCAGGAAGCGGCGATCATCGCCGATCCGGTTGAGCGCAGCGCGAAAGAGCAGGCGATCCGCGCCGAGGTCGCCGCGATGCACGACGAGGCGGTGAAAGCCGGGGGGCTTTACGTCATCGGCAGCGAGCGCCACGAGAGCCGCCGCATCGATAATCAGCTGCGCGGCCGCTCCGGCCGCCAGGGCGATCCGGGCGCCTCGAAATTCTTCGTCTCGCTCGAAGACGATCTGATGCGCATCTTCGGCTCGGAGCGCATGGACGGGATGCTGCAGAAGCTCGGCCTCAAGGAAGGCGAAGCGATCATCCATCCCTGGATCAACAAGGCGCTCGAGAAAGCCCAAGAGAAGGTCGAGGCGCGCAACTACGAGATCCGCAAGCATCTGCTGCGCTTCGACGACGTGATGAACGACCAGCGCAAGGTCGTCTACCAGCAGCGCCGCGAGATCATGAGCGCGACCGATATCGCGCAGATGATCGTCGATATGCGGCACGAGACGATCGAGCGCACGGTCGGACGCTATGTGCTCGAGAATTCGCTGCCCGATCAGTGGGACACGACCAGCCTGCATGCCGAGATCGGCCGGCTGCTCAATCTCGACCTCCCGATCGCCGAGTGGGCGAAGGAAGAGGGAGTCGCCGAGGACAATATCCGCGAGCGCATCACCGAGGCGGCCGACGCCAAGATGGCGCAGAAGGCGGCGACCTATGGTCCCGAGCTGATGCGCCTCGCCGAGCGCAGCCTGCTGCTGCAGATCCTCGACCAGACCTGGAAAGAGCATCTGCTGGCGCTCGATCATCTGCGCCAGGGCATCAATCTGCGCGCCTATGCGCAGCGCGATCCGCTGAACGAGTACAAGCACGAGGCTTTCGTGCTGTTCCAGGAGATGCTCAACCATCTCCGCGAAGCCGTGACCAGCGTGCTGTGCCATGTCGAGCTGCGCGTGCAGCGGGCCGATGATCCGGGCCAGGCGATGGCGAGCGAGCCGGTCCCGCCGCCGCCGCGGCAGCCGATGATCGAGACGCGCGAGGATCCGGCTTGGGCCGGCGGCTCCCCGGATGGCGATACCGCGGTCGCCGTCGCACCCCCGCCCGCCTCGCAGGCGGCGGCTTCGCCCTGGGCGAAGACGCCGCGGAACGCGCCTTGCCCCTGCGGTTCGGGCAAGAAGTTCAAGCATTGCCACGGGCGCGTCTAAACCCTTAACGCCCTGGCTTGGTTGCGAAACCGCAACCATTCCGGAATGACAAAGATTTAATAGGTGCGAAGGCGGCGCGTAACCCGGCTTCGCGCATCTTTAGACCACAGCATCAATCTGGCAGCGCGGCGAAGGCACCGCGCGCCAGTTGCCGATCCGAGATCACCGAACCCGAGAGAGGTCCCCAACCGATGTCGTCGCTCCCTTCCCGCTCTGCTGCCCGCACGCTGCGCTTCGCCACCCTCGCGGCAGGCGTCGCGCTGTCGCTCGCTTTCAGCCCGGTCGCCGGCCCGGCACCGGCCTATGCGCAAAGCAATTCGCCGCTCGCTGCGGCGCTGCCGAGCTTTGCACCGCTGGTCAAGAAAGTGATGCCCGCCGTGGTCAATGTCTCGGCGACGCTGAAGCCGGGCGCGGCCTCGAGCGAGGACTTGGACAACAGCGACCAAGACCAGGATCAGGATCAGGGCGGTCCCGATCTCGGCCCCAACCGCGGCTTCCCGCAATCGCCCTTCGACGAGATGCTGCGCCGCTTCTTCGAGCAGCAGGGCCGGCCGATGCCGCGCGAGCAGCATGAGCATACGGTCGCGCTCGGCTCGGGCTTCATCATCGATCCGACCGGCTACATCGTCACCAACAATCACGTCGTGCAGAACGCCGACAAGGTGACGGTGATCTTCCAGGACAACAGCGAGCACGCGGCGAAGATCATCGGCCGCGACACCAAAACCGATCTCGCCCTCTTGAAGATCGATGCGCCGAAGCCGCTGCCCTATGTGAGCTGGGGCAACAGCGACAGCGAGCAGGTCGGCGATTGGGTGCTGGCGGTCGGCAATCCCTTCGGCCTCGGCGGCTCGGTCAGCCCGGGCTTCGTCTCGGCGCGCGGCCGCGACATCCACGCCGGCCCCTATGACGACTTCCTGCAGATCGATGCGTCGATCAACCGCGGCAATTCCGGCGGCCCGACCTTCAACCTCAACGGCGAGGTGGTCGGCATCAACACCGCGATCTATTCGCCGAACGGCGGCTCGGTCGGCATCGGCTTCGCCATCCCCTCGTCGCTCGCCAAGCCGGTGATCGAGCAGCTGCGCGAGCACGGCAAGGTCGATCGCGGATGGCTCGGCGTGCAGATCCAGCAAGTCACGCCGGAGATCGCCAAGAGCCTCGGCCTGCCGAAGGATCAAGGCGCGCTGGTCGCGGACGTGACGCCGGGCGGTCCTGCCGCCAAGGCCGGCTTCCAGCAAGGCGACGTGATCCTGTCCTTCAACGGGCATGACATCAACAAGGTGCGCGATCTCCCGATCGTCGTCGCCGAGACGCCGGTCGGCAGCGACGCGAAGATCCATGTCTGGCGCAAAGCGGGCGAGACCGACCTCGACGCCAAGATCGCGCAGATGCCCGACAATCCGAAGATCGCGCAGAACAAAAGCGGCAACAGCAGCCGCGAGAACGGCGGCGGCGCCACCGCGCAGAACAGCAGCGCCATGGGGCTGCATCTCGCGCCGCTGACGAGCGAATGGCGCCAGCGGCTCCATGTCGGCAAGGATGTGAAGGGCGTGGTCGTCACCAGCATCGCGGACAACAGCCCGCTCGCCGAGCTCGGCCTGCAGCGCGGCGACGTGATCGAATCGGTCAATCAGAAGCCGGTCGCTTCGCCGGGCGAGGTCGTCACCGCGCTCAACAGCGCCAAGAGCAAGAAGGGCGACGAAAACGTGCTGATCCTGCTCAACCGCAACGGCGTCAATCAATACGTCGCCTTGTCGCTGAGCAATCAAGGCAACGGCTGATGTGAGAACGGGAGAGGCCGGCATTTGCCGGCCTCTCTTCTACACCCTCTTGGTTGAGTCGATCCGATGCATATCTTGGTTATCGAGGACGACAGCGAGGCCGCCGCTTACCTGGTCAAAGGCCTGACCGAGAGCGGCCACCGTGTGGATCTCGCCGATCACGGGCGCACCGGGCTGGATATCGCCCGGCGCGAGAATTTCGATGCGATGATCATCGATCGCATGCTTCCCGGGCTCGACGGGCTCTCGATCATCGCGGCGCTGCGCGCCGCCAAGAACCAGACGCCGGTGCTGGTGCTGAGCGCACTCGGCGACGTCGAGGAACGCGTCAAAGGCCTGCGCTCCGGCTGCGACGATTACCTCAGCAAGCCGTTCGCCTTCTCTGAGCTGCTAGCGCGGCTCGAAGCACTGACGCGGCGCTCCTCCGCCGAGACCAAGCTGCAGGTCGGCGATCTCGAGATGGATCTCCTCGCGCGCACCGTGACGCGCGCCGAGCAGCCGATCGAGCTCTTGCCGCGCGAATTCCGGCTGCTCGAATATCTGATGCGCCATGCCGGGCATATCGTGACCAGAACGATGTTGCTCGAAAAAGTTTGGGACCATCATTTCGATCCGCAGACCAATGTCATCGACGTCCATGTCAGCCGGCTGCGGCAGAAGATCGACAAGGGCTTCGACAAGCCGCTGCTGCACACGGTGCGCGGCTCGGGCTATACGCTGAAGGCCTGATCCGAAAGCCTGGAAGAGCCGCGGCTAGATGCCGCTCGCGCCCATGGCGAGAAACTTCTCGCGGCGCTGCTTCCTGAGCGCCGGCCCATCGAGATCGAGGAGCGGGGCGAGCGCACCTTCGATCGCATTGCCGACCGCTTCGATCGTCGCCGCCTTGTCGCGATGCGCGCCGCCCAACGGCTCGGCGACGATCTGGTCGATGACGCCGAGCTTCAAGAGATCCTGCGCCGTCAGCTTCAGCGCTTCGGCCGCGTCCTGGGCATTGCCGGCGCTGCGCCAGAGGATCGAGGCGCAGCCCTCGGGCGAGATCACCGAATAGACCGCGTGCTCCAGCATCAGCACCCTGTTGCCGGCGGCGATCGCGATCGCGCCGCCCGAGCCGCCTTCGCCGATCACCGTCGCGACCATCGGCACTTCGATCTGCAGGCAGGTCTCGATCGAGCGCGCGATGGCCTCGGCTTGACCGCGCTCTTCCGCCTCGATGCCGGGATAGGCGCCGGCGGTGTCGACGAAGCTCAGCACCGGCAGGCCGAAGCGCTGCGCCAGCTGCATCAGCCGGATCGCCTTGCGATAGCCCTCGGGCTTGGCCATGCCGAAATTGTGTTTGACGCGCGCTTCAGTGTCGGCGCCCTTCTCATGCGCGAGGACGACGATGGCGCGGCCGCGGAAACGGCCGAGCCCGCCGATGATGGCGCGGTCCTCGGCGAACGCACGGTCGCCGGCCAGCGGCGTGAACTCGGTGATCAGGCCGGCGATGTAGTCGCTGCCGTGCGGGCGCTCGGGATGGCGCGCGAGCTGGACCTTCTGCCATGGCGAGAGCTTGGCATAAGTCTGGCGCAACAGCCGATCGACCTTGCTCTCGAGCCGCTCGACCTCGTCGGCAATGTTGAGATCGCCGCCATCGGCGAGATGGCGCAGCTCTTCAATCTTGCCTTCGAGCTCGGCGAGCGGCTTCTCGAATTCGAGAAAGTGTCGCATCACTTGCTTGACCTAGCATAAGCATTGCCGGGGCGCTACCCCGGTTGAGCGCGGGCAATCGTTAACGCGCGGGCTTCTTGCGCGCGAGCGGGTGACGTTCGGCAACGAGACGTTGCAGCCGCGCGCTTTGCACATGCGTGTAGATCTGCGTCGTCGCGATATCGGCATGGCCGAGCATCTCCTGCACGCTGCGCAGATCGGCGCCGCGGTCGACGAGATGGCTGGCGAAGGCGTGGCGCAGCACGTGCGGCGACAGCCGCGCCGGATCGAGCCCGGCTTCAAGCGCCAATTCCTTCAGCAATTGCCCGCACCGCCGCCGCGTGAGGAAACCCTCGCGGCCGCGCGACGGGAAAAGAAAGCGCGACGCCTTGCCGTCGCGCAGGAAATGCGGCCGCTGCTCGAGATAGGCGGCGAGCGCCGCGCGCGCCGGCTCGCCCAGCGGCACCAGCCGCTCCTTGTCGCCCTTGCCGCGCACGATGAGATAAGGTCGGTCGCTCTTTGCCGCCGCGAGCGGCAGCGCGACGAGCTCCGAGACGCGCAAGCCCGCGCCATAGAGCAATTCGAGGATGCAGACGAGCCGCGCGCCTTCCGCGCCTTCGTGGCTTTGTGCCGCGGCGATCAGCGTCGCCACTTCGTCTTCCGCGAGATGCTTCGGCAGAGCGCGCGGCAGGCGCGGCCCGTCGATCGCCTGCGTCGGGTCGTCGCGTCTTGCGTTATCGATGACGAGAAAGCGGAAGAATTGCCGGAACGCCGAGAGCCGGCGCGCCGCGGTGCGTGCGCCCGTGCCGGCGCGGGCGAGCCGGGCGAGATAGCGGCGCAGATCGTCGCTTGTCGCCGCGACGATCTCGCCGCCGAGAAATTTTGCCAGATCGTCGAGATCGTTGCGATAGGCGGCGATGGTGAGCCGCGCGGCGCCGCGCTCGGCGGCGAGCATCTCGAGGAATGCCTCCACATGACGCGAGGCCGGCGCCCGCGCCTTCTTGCGGCCGTCCTTCTTAGGCGGGTCAGATGCCGGCATCGAGCGCGGCTTCGACCGCGAGGGCGCGCGCATCGGCGTCGAGCCCCACGGCCTGCAATCCGGCAATCGCCTGCGCGAGCACGATCGGCTCGGGCGAGAGATGATCACCGGCCGCGGCGAGCAACACCGTCGTCAGCACGGTCTCGGCCAGGCGGCCGGCTTTCGCCGCTTGCTGCTGATCGAGCCAGAGCGCGCCATTCGGCACCGTGCCGGCATGCGTCGCCTGGAGGAGCGCGGCAAAATCGACGCCGTTCAGCGGCAGGCCAAGCGCGGAAGCGAGCGCAATCAGCAGATCGGCTTGCCGCCAGGCGGTCTCTCGATCGAGCGTTTTCAGCGAAGCGAGCGCATCGCCGAGCGCGACATTCTCGTTGCCGCCGATCTGCGCGAAATTGGCGACCACACTGAGCTCCGGCCGGCCGGCGAGCGCGATCCACGGCGCCGCGCGATCATAGGCGCCGGCGGCAAGCAGCACGCGCGCCGCCTCGGGCGCGAAGCTTTGCAGATCGGGCGAGGGCTGCAATTCGGCGATCAGCGGCGCGATCAGCCGCGCCATCGGCACGAACGCGCCGCGGCGGCGCGCATCGGCGAGCAGCGGCGCGAGCGCGGCAACGCGCAGCGCGCCCGGCTCGTTGGTGCGCGCGAGATTGTAGTAGATCGCCCGGCTGCGCGGATCATCCGGCAGCTTGCCGCTCTTCAAGAGAGTACCTTGCTCGTCGGGCTTCGATTCGACGGCGCCGTAGAGCAGGCCGAGTCCCGCCGGCGGCAAGGCGCCGAGCGCTTCGGCTTTCTCGCCGGCGGCGAGCCGCGCCGCGATCGGCTCCTTGTCGCTCGTCGCCCAAACAGCGAGCGCGGCCGGTGTCGCATTCGCCAGCGCATCGGCGGGCAACGGCAATTTCGACGCGCCGAGCAGCGTCATGCGGAAAGGCGACGGGTCGGGAAATTTATCGAGCTTGCCGCGATGGCCGAGGATCGCATCGAGCATCGTTTCGAACACCGGGTCCCGCTCGGATTTTTGTTCGCGCATCGCGCTAAGGCCGAGACGCGCCTGATCATACGATCCTGTGAGAGCCTGACAGCCGATCACCGCCTCCGCCCACCAGCGGTCGCTGTAGCGCGGCGCGCGATCATTCACCGCACCGCAGGCGCCGCCGAGATCGCCGGCGACGACACGCAGTTCGACCGTGTCGCGATCGAAGACCTCACTGGCATTGTTTTGCGGCAAGGCGGTCGCCAGCGCCGCGCCGTCGCTGTAGCCGAAAGCGAGCACGCGATCGACGCGGCGATCGATCAGGCTCGGCGCGCCGGAAGGGTCCTGGCCTTGCGGCGCGACCGCATCGCTCAAGAGCAGGCGGCGCGTCAGCTCCTGCAGCACCGGCGAGCTTGTCGGCTGCAACAACGGCAAGGCGGCGGCGACGAAAGCGCGCGGCGTCGTCGACCACATATCGCGCGGCAAAGCCCGATCGGCGGCACCGAGCGTGCCGGTCCAGGACGGATCGATCGGCGCGAGCGTCTCGGTCTGGATACCGTTGCTGCCGGCCGGAGGGGCGGTCTCGAGCGGCGGCGCCGGATTCGCACCCGGCCCGGAGGTGACGTTCGACGGCGGATAAAGCGGGATCGGCACGCCCGATTGGGCGAAACCCTGCCTTGCCAAAAACAGACCCGGCAAGAAAGCGGCAGCCAGGGCGATCAGCGGAACAGCGACCGAGCTCCGCTCAGCGCGGAAAACGCGCATCCGGAATCACCTTTTCGACGCGTGCCGTCGGCGCCGGGATATTCCAGACCATGAGAAATACCGTGCCACCGACCAGAATAACGACGACAAGCGCCACAACGATCAGGAGGAAACGACCCATTTTTATTGTGCCCGAGAGTGGTGACGGGGAAGCGCGATTGGCGAAGCATCCTGGCGATATGCTAGGCTGCGGCCATGATCGATTTGGCGGCAGTTTATCGGCGCATGTTGCACGTTTCAACGACGCCCGGGCCTAAAACATGCGCGACTCGCGGAGCGATGCCACGATGACGCATGTCCTGCCCTGGCGCGCGCCGAAGACGATCGCGCTGGTCGGGCTGATGGGTGCCGGCAAGTCGAGCATCGGCCGGCGCTTGGCGCAAGCGCTCGGCCTGCCCTTCATGGATGCCGATGCCGAGATCGAAGCCGCCGCCGGGGCGAGCATCGAGGAGATTTTCGCGCGCGACGGCGAGGCCGTGTTCCGCAACGGCGAGCGGCGCGTGATCGCCCGGCTGCTCGATGGCCCGCCGCAGATCCTCGCCACCGGCGGCGGCGCCTTCATGGACCCGAGCACGCGCAGCCTGATCCGCGAGCGCGCGATCTCGATCTGGCTGCGCGCCGATCTCGAGACCCTGCTCGTCCGCGTCGGCCGGCGCAACAACCGGCCGCTCTTGAAGAATGGTGATCCGCGCGCCGTGCTGTCGCGGCTGATCGAGGAGCGCTATCCGGTCTACGCCGAAGCCGACATCACCGTCGACACGATCGAGGGGCCGCCGGAAGCGACCCTGGCCAAGGTGCTCGACGCGCTCGATCGCTTCCTCGCGCCCATGGTCGGAGCGACGCCGTGACCCCGCGCGACACGCTCCGCGTCGAGCTCGGCGCGCGCAGCTACGATATCGTCGTCGGCGCCGGGCTGCTTGCCGATGCGGGCGCGCTGATCGCGCCCGTGATCCGGCAAAAGCGCGCCATCATCGTCACCGACGAGAACGTCGCCAAGCTCCACCTCAAGGCTTTGACGGCGGGGCTCGACAAGGCGAAGATCGCGCATCATGCGATCGTCCTGCCGCCCGGCGAAGCGACCAAGGATTTCGCGCATTTCTCAAAGCTGTGCGAGGACGTGCTGGCGCTCGGCATCGAGCGCGGCACGCCGCTGATCGCGCTCGGCGGCGGCGTCATCGGCGATCTCACCGGCTTTGCCGCGGCGACCTTGCTCCGCGGCCTCGATTACGTGCAGGTGCCGACGACGCTTCTATCGCAAGTCGACAGCTCGGTCGGCGGCAAGACCGCGATCGACAGCAAGCATGGCAAGAATCTGATCGGCGCGTTTCATCAGCCGGTGCTGGTGCTCGCCGATATCGACACGCTCGCGACCCTGCCGCCGCGCGAATTGCTCGCCGGCTATGCCGAGGTGGTGAAATACGGCTTCATCCGCGACCGCGCATTCTTCGAATGGCTGGAAGAGGCCGGACCGAAGCTGGTTGCGGGCGATAGCGATGTGCGGCGCCAGGCCGTCCTGAAAAGCTGCGCCGCCAAGGCCGCGGTCGTCGCGGTCGACGAGCGCGAGACCGGCGAGCGCCAGCTTTTGAATTTCGGCCACACCTTCGGCCATGCGCTCGAAGCCGAGACCGGATTCGGCGACGCGCTGCTGCACGGCGAGGCGGTGGCGCTCGGCATGCGCTTGGCTTTCGACCTCTCCGCCGAGCTCGGCCTTTGCCCGGCCGACTCAGTGGCGCGCGTGCGCCGGCATTACCAGGCCGTCGGCCTGCCGATCGCGATCAGCCAGATCGGCAATGGCCGCCGCTTCACCCCCGCCGCCCTGCTCCAGCATATGGGCAAGGACAAGAAAGTGCGCGACGGCCGCATCACGCTGATCCTGGCGCGCGATATCGGCGACGCGTTCATCTCGCGCGAGGTCGAGCGCACCACGCTCGAGGTCTTTCTTGCCGCCGAGACGGCCACCGCATCGGCGACCGCATAACCGTTCATTTCCGAGAGAGCCGAAATATGCCTTTACCCGCCGCCACCCCGCGCGAGCCGATCCACACGAGACGCATCGAGATGCAGGGCTACCTGCGCCAGGACGGGCTTTGGGACATCGAAGGCCGCCTCACCGACGGCAAGAGCTATGCCTTCAAGAACGACTATCGCGGCGAGGTGAAGGTCGGCGCCTCACCGTCGACGACGGGCTGAGCATCGTCGCGGTCGAGGCCGCGACCGATAACAGCCCGTTCGGCGTGTGCCCGGCGATCCTGCCGGAGTTCCAGAAGCTGGTCGGGTTGAAAATCGCCAAAGGCTTCAACGCCAAGGTCTTCGAGCTGTTCGGCGGCGTGCATGGCTGCACCCATCATGTCGAGCTGATCGGGCGGCTGGCGACGGTCGCCTTCCAGACGATCTTCCCTTATCGCAACCGCATGAGCGATCGGACCGGCGAGCCGGTGCAGAGCAACCGCCGCATGCGGCTGCTCAACACCTGTCACGCTTTTGCCGAGACCGGCGAGCTGGCGCAGAAAATCTGGCCCGATCTCGCCAAGAAAGACTGACTGAAGCTCATGCTGCCGGCGGGATTTCCCGCGGCACCACCGGCAGAGTGAGCTTCAGCTCGCGCCGCAACACCACCATCGGCACCGAGACACCGAGGCGATCCTCGACGAGCAGGCGATGCAGCTCGTCGATATTGCCGATCGGGTGGCCGTCGAGCTCGACGATGATATCGCCCGAGAGCAATCCCGCCGCCGCGGCCGCGCCGTCTTGCGCGACGCTCTGTGCCTGTACGCCGCTCTCGCGCGCCAGATTGTGGAAGCGCACGACCTTGCGGGCGACCGGCACGTTCTGCCCGGCGACGCCGATATAGCAACGCCGCACCCTTCCTTCGCGAATCAGCCGCGCGGCGACGAATTCGACCGTGTCGACCGAGATCGAGAAGCAGATGCCTTGCGCCATCGCGATGATCGCGGTGTTGATGCCGATGATGTCGCCGTTGGAATTGACCAGCGGCCCGCCGGAATTGCCGGGGTTGAGCGCGGCGTCGGTCTGGATGACGCTGTCGATCAACCGGCCCGAGCGCGAGCGCAGGGAGCGGCCGAGCGCGCTGACGACGCCGGCGGTCACCGTCGCTTGAAACCCGAAGGGGTTGCCGATCGCCACCACGAGCTGGCCGACGCGCAGATCGCGCGAGGAGCCGAGCCGCGCCCAGGCCGGCGTCTCGCCGTTGAGACGGAGGACGGCGAGATCGGTGTCGGGATCGTCGCCGACGATGCCAGCGGTCAGCGCATGACCGTCGGCGAAGGTCGCGACGATACGCTTGGCGCCGGCGATGACGTGGCTGTTGGTCAGCACATAGCCGTCGGGCGTGAAGACGACGCCGGAGCCGCTGCCGCCCGGGCCTTTCTGCGATTCGATCTGGAGATGCAGCACCGCCGGACCGACCTTGTCGACGGCACCGATCACCGCGCGCGAATAGGCATCGAAGGCCGCGAGGTCATTCGTGCCGGCGCTGGCCGGGATGTCGGATTCGGGTTGGAGCTGGTCGAGAGTGTCGATGTTACTCATGGGGGCGACAAATGGGCACGACGCTAGAGCATGACAAGACCCATGCGCGCGGCGCGGGCGAGGGCTTCGGTGCGCGTATCGGCATCGAGCTTGGTCAGAATCGAGGCGACGTGGAATTTCGCGGTGTGGAAGGAGATGCCGAGCCGCCGCGCGATCACCTTGTTCGAGGCGCCTTCCGCCATCGCCGCCAGCACCTCGCGCTCGCGCGGCGTCAGCGCCGGCGCTTCACCGGGATGCGGCGGCGCCTCGATCCCGGCGAGGCTGCGCAGCGCGAGATCGGGCAGCAGCCGCAAGCCCTGCCTGGCCAGCACGATCGCGGCGCCGATGGTCTCGGCGCTTGCATCGCGCGGCAAGACCGCCGCCGCGCCGGCGAGAGCGAGATCGGCGGCCTCGGCTTCATCCGCCAGCACGATCCAACGCGCCGGCTGATCGCCGAGCGCGGCAAGGTCCTCACCGCTCAGCCCGTCCGCCAGCACGATGTCGATCGGCTGCCGCTGCAGCAGCCGCTGCAGCGCCGCGAGATCGCCGGCGCCGTCGACCAGGGTGCCGTGCGCGCGCGCCACGGCTGCGAGAGCGCCGCGGCGGGCGCTCTCGCGCGCAAAGATCGCAATGTTCGGCATCGGCTTTATGTGGGAGCGAAACGGCGCCGCCCCAAGACCGGCGCTAACGCGCCCTGTGATCGGAAACCGGTCGTTCGCCGACGGCGAGGCTGAGCTTTGCCGGCGCGCCGCCGCGGATGAGATCGAGCTCGACCGCCGTGCCGACCGATTCCGGCGGCAGTAGCTGCATGACCTGGCGCACGCGCGTCACCGGCTTGCCGTTCCAGCCGGTGATGATGTCGCCGACGAGCAGCCCGGCTTTGGCCGCGGGCCCTTCCGAATCGAGGCTGATCGCGAGGACGCCGGCGGGCTGCGCCACCGGCCGGAGCCCGGCGCCGAGATAGCCGCGCGCGATGCGGCCCTTGGCGAGAAGCTGATCGACGACGCGGTCGATGGTCGAGCGTGGGATGGCCAGCGCCCGGCGGCGCGGACCGGTCACCGCCATGCCGAGCACCTCGCCTTTCGTGCCGACGAGCGCGCCGCCTTCGGCGCTCGGCGCCAGACGCAGATCGAGGCGGATGAGATGATCGATCGTGCCGCCGCGCCGGCTGTGCCAGGCGCCGCCCGCGATCGCGACCATGCCGGAGGCGGCGATTGTGCCGCGCTCATGCCGTCCGACGGCGAGAACGAGATTTCCGGCGCGCAGGCTTGCCGCATCGCCCAGGGTCGCGACACGCGCGCCGTCGGCCTCGAAGCGCAGCACGGCGATATCGGTGCTGGGATCGCGGCCGGCGAGCGTCGCCGGGTGGATCTTGCCGTCGGGGGTCATCACCTCGATGCCATCATCGCGCTCCAGCGCTTCCTCGGCGGTGACGATGATCCCGGGGCGCCAATGGATGCCGCTGACCGGCCAGCGGCCGCCGCCGGCGACGGCGACCACGCCGGCACCTGCCTGCTCCGCCAGATCGGCAAGACGGTCGGAAAACTGCGTGAGGAAATCGGTCGTGTCGGTCATGGGGCGCTCCGCTGGCTGCATGCCTTCGATATGGCAGCGCGCGCGCACCCGCACCATCCGCCGGATGGGCAGGACGAGACGGTTATCCGTGCCGGGTCGGCGCCTTCAGCCCGGCCAGGTGGGCGGCAGGCGCAAGAAGGTCAGGCGCATGAAATCGGCGACCTTCTTCCATTTCTCGTCGCCGTCGGAAGGTAGGTAATCGCCGTGGCCGTAATCCTCCTGATCGTCGATCTGCCACGGCGCCAGGAGTTGCGCCGGTGCGGGCATGGCCGGCCCGCTCGAGCCGAGCGCGGCCGTGAACGGCGAGTGATCGTCGTGCAGGGCGTCGGCGAAAGGATCGCCGATCGTGAAGGCGATCTTCAGCACATCGTCGCTGCGCGATGCGAGCAGCGAGACCGTCGCGACCCGACCCAGAGCGGCGGCATATTCGGCGGTAAAGCAATCGCCATTGATGGCGCCGGCAGTGAGACAGGCGGTATCGACGCGGCCGTTGATCGCCATGATCGCCTGCAGCACGAAACGCGCGCCGAGACTGTGCGAGGCGAAGGAGAAGCTCTGCGCGTTCGCCGCCCAGGTATTGCAGAACTGCGCTAGGCGCTGGCCGCAATCGATCGCGACATCGCCTTCGAAGGGATAATCGACCACCGGGATCCACGCATCGCCCGGCCACAGCATGCCGACATAAAGGTTGGGGCTTGGCAGGGCGAGATAGTCGCCGAGCCGCCCCAATGCTTTCGCGCCATCCGCGTAATTGACGTTGAAGCCATGCGTCGCAAAGAGAACATTGCGGCCGCCGAAGATTCCCGGCACCTGCGCCCAAGGGACGACGCTGAGCGCGGGCGGATCGGCTGTGCCGTCGCCCGTGAGCAGATAGGGATCGATGACCGCGCCGCCGACGCCGGCGGAGCGGAAATTGAGGAAGTAGGTCACCGGCGGATGCCGCGCTGCGTCGCTTGCAAGGCGCCGGCCGCGGCCTGGAGCGATGACACGAGGTCCTTGGCGACCGGCGCCAGCGGCACGGCGGCCAGTCCGACGAGCGCGCCGAGACCCGAATTGGCCCAGGTGACATCGCCGTTGAGCAGCCAACTGCCGAGAACGCCGAAAACCACCGCGACGATCATCGCCAGAATCTTCGCGCCATTGCGATATTGCTGATCCGCGCGCTCATAGGCCTCGTCGAGGATGGCGCTCAAAATCGCGTCGAATTGGCCGAGCGCATTGGTCTCGGCCGGCGTGAGGGCCGTGGGTTGCCCCGGCTCGACCTTGCCCGCGACTTTTTTGGCGACCGCCGCGAGGGTGTCGGGATCGATACCCGCCGCTTCGGCCAGCTCCTTCGCGTTGCCGGCCGTGAGGCCGAGATGGATCAACGCTTTCGCCTTTGCCTTCTGGTCGGCCTTGGCGACGCCGTTGATCCAGTTGGATTTGAGCGCCGCCAGAAGCTTCGCCTCGGTAAAGGCGCCGTTGGCCTGTTTCGGCAGGAAAGGCTTAAGAGTCCGCTTGATGCAGGCAAACCCGATATTCGACGGCCCGCCATCGAATGCTTTCGACGCGTCGACAACGCCCATCGACGCGGTGCCGAGCGCCGCGACGGCTGCAATGATGTTGCTGACACTCTGTACGAGCTCCGTCATGCTTCCCCCCGAGAATGTTCGCCCCCGCCCTAGTTTCGTGTATCGCGCGGAGGAAACGCAAGCCGAGCGTCCGTTTGCGCTCCCGGACGGCCCGCCGACTTGACCCTAACCCCACGATTTACCGGGCAAAACCGTCGTCGTTAAAGCTTCGTTAGCGGGTTTCGGGGAAGCTTCTCGGATGCTCGGCGGCATGATCGCGTCTCGTCCATCGGCCGGCGCCGCTCCCGCTTGGGCCGGCGTGCCGCGCATCCTCACCTTCACGACGCTTTTCCCCAACGCCGCCGCACCCGCGCACGGCGTCTTCGTCGAGAACCGGCTGCGGCACTTGCTGGCGAGCGGCCGCGTGTCCGCGCGGGTCGTCGCGCCCGTGCCGTGGTTTCCGAGCAGCGCGCCGATCTTCGGCCGCTATGCGAGCTTCGCCCAAGCGCCGCGCCGCGAGGAGCGCTTCGGCATCGCCATCGCGCATCCGCGCTATCCGGTGCTGCCGAAATTCGGCATGAGCGTCGCGCCGCTGCTGCTGTTCCTCGCCGCGTTGCCGGTGCTGCGCCGGCTGCAGGCGAGCCAGGATTTCGATCTCATCGACGCGCATTATTTCTATCCCGACGGCATCGCCGCCGTGCTGCTCGGCCGCGCGCTCGGCAAGCCGGTGACGATCACCGCGCGCGGCACCGACATCAACCTCATCCCGCAGCATGCGCTGCCGCGGAAAATGATCCGCTGGGCCGGCGCCCACGCCGCCGGCATGATCGCGGTCAGCGAAGCGCTCCGCCGCGAGATGATCGCCCAGGGACTGCCCGCGCACCGCATCCGCACGCTGCGCAACGGCGTCGACCTCACGATGTTCCAGCCGACCGCGCGCGATGAGACGCGCGCCGAGCTCGATCTCGCCGGCCCGACCTTGCTCTCGGTCGGACATCTCATCGAGCGCAAAGGCCATGATCGCGTCATCGCCGCCCTCGCCAAGCTGCGCGGCTATACGCTGCTCATCGCCGGCGAGGGGCCGGAGCGCGCGGCGCTCGAGGCCCTCGCCGCTGCGTCCGGTGTCGCCGATCGCGTGCGCTTCCTCGGCAGCGTGCCGCATCAGGCGCTTGCCCGCATCTATTCCGCTGCCGATGCGCTGGTGCTGGCCTCGAGCCGCGAAGGCTGGCCGAATGTGTTGCTGGAGGCGATGGCGTGCGGCACGCCGGTCGTGGCCTCGAATGTCTGGGGTGCGCCCGAGCTGGTGTGCGATCGCGCCGCGGGCGTGCTGATGCCGGAGCTCAGCGCCGACGGTGTCGTCGCCGGCGTCGACGCGCTCTTCGCCGCGCTGCCGAGCCGCGCGGCCACGCGCCGCTTTGCCGAGCGCTATAGCTGGGACGAGACGACCGCCGGCCAGATCCAGCTTTTCGAGGAAATCCTCTCCGGCCGCGCCGCAACCACACCGGCCGCGGCGCCGACCCTCAGCGCGAGGGCGCTCTGATGCGCCGTCCTGCCCAGCGACCCGGCAATGTGCTGCCGCCGCCGCAGATCAGCGAGGCGACGCTGCTCGCACCGGTCGGCTTCTTCGGCCAGAGCCTGCAGCCGATCGCGCTCGGCCGCGATACGCGGCCGATGCTGCAAGTGATCGTCGACGCGGAAGAGGAATTCGATTGGTCGCAGCCTTTCGATCGCCGCAACATCGCGGTCGAAAATCTGGCGCATCAGGAAAACGCGCAGCGCATCTTCGAGCGTTACGGCGTGCGCCCGACCTACGTCGTCGATTATGCCGTCGCCAGCCAGGAACAGGGCTTCGCGCCGCTGCGCGCGATCATGGCGCGCGACGCCGCCGATATCGGCGCGCATCTCCAGCCCTGGATCAACCCGCCTTTCGACGATGCCGTCGAGGGCCGCGATCCGGTGCACAGCTCCTTCCCGGGCAATCTGCCGGCCGAGCTGGAGCACGCGAAGCTGCGCCAGCTGACCGAGGCGATCGAGCGCAATCTCGGCACCCGCCCGATCGTTTATCGCGCCGGCCGCTATGGCTTGGGGCCGTCGAGCCTCGAGCTGCTCGACGCGCTCGGCTACGAGATCGACGCGAGCGTCCTGCCGCATATCGACCTGAGCAAGAAACGCGGGCCGGATTTCACCGCCATCGGGCCGGCGCCGTTCTGGTTCGGCAGCCGCAAGCGCCTCGGCATCCCGCTCTCGGTCGGCTTCACCGGCATCTTCGCGCGCCAGCACCGCTGGCTCGATCCGCTGCTAAATCAGCCGCTGATCGAGGCGGCGCGGGTCAAAGCCGTGGCG
>Ga0335085_10003593_pt1 | contig 26641 bp, 26 predicted proteins | sample Lox_Sample_45_FD_206712 | JGI IMG/M metagenome (GOLD analysis project Ga0335085, IMG submission 206712) | Soil microbial communities from Loxahatchee National Wildlife Refuge, Florida, United States - Lox_Sample_4.5 | ecosystem: Environmental > Terrestrial > Soil > Wetlands | place: USA...
CCCGCGCCCAACACCGCAATTCTTGTCATGACGCGATCTGTAGCGCCCGCCGCTTCAGTGCGCCATCAGCACGGGCAATTTAGCATTGGCAAGGATATGCCGTGTGGTGCCCCCGAAGATCATCTGGCGCAGGCGGCTTTGCGTGTAAGCACCCTTGACGATGAGGTCGCAGCCCAGCTCGTCGGCCTTGTTGAGAATCGTTTCGCCGGCGTTGCGTTTCCCGGACGGCTTCAGCGTGATCGTTTCGGCCGCAACACCATTGAGCTTCAGCGAGCGCGCCATCTGCTCAGCGGTCGGTCCTGCGACGGTCGCGCCTTCGACGGTGCAAATGGTGACGCGCTTGGCAAGGTGCAGGAGGGGCATAGCGAACGCGGTGACGCGCGCCTGCTCGGTGCTCGAATTCCAGGCGATCAGCACGTTGGTGGCGAGCGAGGTCGGCGACGCGGGGGGCGCGATCAGCACCGGACGCCCGCTCTCGAACAGCGCGGATTCGAGTGTCACCATGGACGGGCTTTGCCACTCGTCACCCGGTCGCGCCAGGACGATGGCGTCGAAGACCCGGCCGTAGCTGCCGACGAAATCGTGGCCGCTCGGCGCCGTTTCGACCCAGTTGAACGAGACCGACGACTGCGGCGTTTCACCGGCGAGCGGCACGTGATGCTGTTCCATGAACGAGCGGAACACCATGGCCGCCTGCCGCACCATCTCGGCGTCGTTTTCCTTGACCGCCACCATGGTCAGTCCGCTGTCGGGATCCATGGCGACGAGATCGGCGACCGCCGGGCGTAACGGAAAGCCCTCGATATAGGACCCGAATTTTTGCGCCAGCAAAAACGCCGTATCGAGCGCCGACAGCATCGACGAATTGTGTTCCGTGGGAACGAGAATGGTCTTCATGCGCACACGCCCCACATGCTCCCCAACCAGGCGGGCAGCGCTCTTTGGCCCCTTGCTGCCGCCTCGCAGAAGCAATCATACTGCCACGTGGACGCCGAACAAGCTCCATGCCTGACGGCCACACCGCCACGGTCCCGGCGACAGGCTGGAAACGGCCGCAAAACGGGGAGGGTTCATGCGCTGGCGCGCTGCGATTGCGGCATTCGGTCTCGCGCTCACATGGATGACGCAGGCCTCCGCCGAAATGTTCCCGAATCGGCCGGTCAAGCTCGTCCTCACCTTTGCGGCGGGCGGAGCGGCCGATCTTTTCGCCCGAGCCTTTGCCAACGGCATGAGCGCCGAACTCGGCCAGCAGGTTTTTGTCGAGGTGCATGCCGGGGCCGGCGGGCTGACCGGCGTTGACTTTACGGCCAAGAGCCCGGCCGACGGCTACACCGTCTGCTTCGCGGGCGCCGCCGCGCTGTCGGCGATGCCGTTCATGATGTCGAAAATGCCGTTTGATTGGCAGAAGGATTTGGCGCTGGTCAGCAACGTCGTGCGCGTGCCCGAAGCGATCGTGGTGTCGCCTTCGCTTGGCGTCGATACGCTGCCGGCATTCGTCGATTATGCGCGGGCACATCCGGGGAAAATCAATTTCGGCTCGGCCGGGCTTGGCACCATCACTCAGCTCGGCGCGGAACTGCTCAAGGAAGAGGCCAAGATCGATATCGTGCACGTGCCTTATCGCGGCGTCGCGCCGGCCATGACTGATCTGCTCGGCGGCCGATTGCAGATGCTGGTGGCGGACGTGCCGTTCCTGCTGCCGCAGATAAAAGCCGGAGCGCTGAAGGCGCTGGCTTTGACATCGGCGCAGCGCACGCCGGTGTTGCCCGACCTGCCGACGACGGCCGAGGCCGGTTATCCGCGTGTCACGTCCGATAACTGGTATGGGCTTGTCGCGCCCGGCGGCACGCCGCCCGACGTGATCGAACGGCTGAACCGTGCCGCCGTCGCCACGCTCAAGACTGAAGAGCTGAAAAAGCAGTTCGACACATTCAACGCTACTCCGACGCCAACGACCCCGCAGCAATTCGCGGCCTTCATCCTTGCCGAACAGGCCAAGTGGGGTCCGCTGGTGCTCAAAGCCGGTGTCAGGCTCGACTAGCGCAACACGATGAGTGCCGCAGCCGAACTGCTGATCGAAGACCAGGGCGCGGTGCGCATCCTCACCATGAACCGGCCGCAGAAGCGCAATGCGCTCAACATGGCGCTCAGCGGGGCGTTGCTCGACGCGCTGCGCATGGCGGATGCCGCGCCGGATGTGCGAGCGATCGTCCTTACCGGCGCTGGGCCGGCCTTTTGCGCGGGCGCCGACCTTGGCGAATTTGCCGAGCTCACCGCCGCCAACCAGTCCCTGGTCGAGCGCCGCGCCGATCTGACAATGAAAGTGCACGGCATTTTTTCGCAACTGGCCAAGCCCGTTGTGACCGCGATCAACGGCGCCGCCATGGGCGGCGGCGCTGGCCTTGCGCTTGCCGGCGATCTTGCGGTGATGGCGGCGACCGCCAGGCTTGGCTATCCCGAAGTGAAGCACGGCATCGTCGCGGCCGTGGTGATGGCGAATTTGGTGCGCAGCGCCGGGCGCAAGGCGGCTTTCGAGTTGCTCGCCACCGGCGAGCCCATCGATGCGGCACGCGCCTTAGCGCTTGGCCTTGTCAATCGCGTGGTCGCGCCGGAACGGCTGATGCATGAAGCCGTAAAGCTCGCGCAATCGCTCGCCGCCGTGGCGCCGCAAGCCATGGGCGCGACCAAGACCCTGTTCTATCGTGTCGCCGAGTTGCCGTTCGATGAAGCCCTGCGCGAAGGCGGCGAAATGAACAAACGGATGCGCTCTTTCCGCAGGGACAAGCCATGAACCCGACCACGCTGCGCTACGATGTCGTCGAGGGCGTCGCCACCATCACGCTCGATCGTCCGCAGAGCCGCAACGCGGTGAACCGCGCCATGTGCGACGAGATCGTCGCGGCCGCCGCCGCCGCGCGCGAGGATGCTGATTTGCGCCTGGTGCTGGTGCGTGCGACCGGCGCGGTGTTCTGCGCCGGTGCCGACCTCAAGGAGCGCAAGGGCATGAGCGCCGACGAGATACGCGCGCGGCGGCTCGCCGCTTTCGCGGCTTACGGCGCCCTGGAGAGCTTGCCGATGCCGACGATTGCCGTGGTGCAGGGCCCGGCCGTCGGCTCGGGCTGCGAGATCGCGGCCTGCTGCGATTTTGTCATCGCGACGCCGCAGGCGACGTTCGCCACGCCCGAGGCGCTGTGGGGGACGATCGGCGCGACCCAGCGTCTGCCGCGAATCCTCGGCAAGCAGCTCGCCAAGGACATGATGTTCACCGGCCGCAAGCTTACCGCCGAAGAGGCGAGGGCGGTCGGTTGGGTCACACGCATCGTCGAGGCGTCGGCGCTCGACACGGTCCTTGCGGAGATTGCCAAGACCATCGTGGCGGCGCCGCAAGCGGCGCTGCGCCAGGCCAAGAGCTGCATCGACCAGAGCGTCGAACTCGACCCGCGCGGCGCGCTGGCGCTCGAGCTGCGCGCCATGGAGGAAAACATCGCCCGCGACACCTGGCGCGTCGGCATGTCGCGCTTCGGCGGCGATAAGAACTGATCATTGTACGGCTTTGGCCGCCGCTTTCACCAATTCGACCGGGTCGGTGAAAGCCGCAACCCCCAGCGCGCGCAATGTCTCGATAGCCTGTTCGGCGGACATCTTGCGGGTGGCGGCATGACCGGCGGCAATGCCGACGAAGAGCGGCTTCGGCAGCGGCTCGGCGGCGAGCCATGCGGCCAAAGCGTCGATGCGTTCGGCCAGCGAGCGCGAGGCCAGCGTCGTCTGGAAGATGATCGCCTTGATGTTGGGCCGCTTGGCGAGCGCGCGTGCGATCTTGAGCCGCTCGGTCATGGTCTCGTCGGGAGCGCCGCGCAGGTTGTCCATGAAGCTTGCGGCGCGCATGCCGTGATCGGCGATGAGGTCCATCATCATCATGCCGAGGCCGGCGCCCGAGGTGACAAGCGCGACATCGCCGTCGGTTTCGACGAGCTGGAAGCCGAGATCGCGCGCCTCGCGTTCGAGCTTGGTCAAGGCGCGCTCGGCGAGCTTGCGGCTTACTGCGAATTCCGCCGCGTCGTGGCGGAAGTCGGCGCTGTCGTCGCGGATGATCTTGGCGTCGCAGGCGATGAGGTCGCCGTCTTGCGTCAATGCCAGGGGGTTGATCTCCAATAGCTCCAGGTCTTCCTGCCGGGCGATGTCGGGCAGCCGCGCTGCATAGCGCGCGAGCCGGGCGGCAAGGTCGCGCGGGAAGTTTGCGGCGATGGGAGCGAAGATTTTTTCCGGCGTGGTCTGAACGCCGATTTCGATCGGGATGCGGGCAAGCTTTTTCGTCGCTTCCACGTTTTCGCCGCCCTCGGGGGCGACAAGAAGCTCAAGCTGCTGCCGGCTGCCGTCGATGCGGACCGCGACAAAAATCTCCCGCGTGATCGGGACCGCTTCTTCCAGCAAGAGCGGGGTGTCGGCGTCGTCGAAGGCTGGAACGATCAGCCGCCGCATCTCGCGGAATTCGTCGAGTTTTGCGAAGCGGCGCACCAGTCCGCGCTTGCCGCGGCCGCCCTCAAGGAGCTGTGCCTTGAGCAGGAATCCCGGCCATTCAGCCGCCGGTTGCGGCGGTTCATCGCCGGCCGCGAGCAGGACGCCCCGCGGCACCGCGATGCCGTGGCGGCGCAGCAAGGCTTTCCCATCATATTCGGCAAGACGCATAATGGCGGCCTTTCCCGCGCCGTCCGGCGCTTTTCTCCCGGAGCATAATGCATGGCGGAGGCCGCGCGCTTGCCGTTTTTGAGCCCTGAGCCGTGGCGCGTTGCGGTGGTGAGCCCGACCGGCCGCTATGCGCGCAACCAGGTCGCCGGGATGCTCGAAGCCGGCACGCCGCTCGTCGGCGGCGTGGCGCTCGGCCGCGGCGGCACGGAAATAAACGGCTTGCCGCTCTACGACCGCATCGCCGACTTTCCGCAGCCGCCGAACATCGCCGTGATCTACACGCCCGCCGAGGGTGTGCGCGACGCCATCATCGAGTGCGTGCAGGCGTGTATCCCGACCATCATGGCAGTTGCCGAATATGTTCCCGTGCACGATGCGCTCGCGGCTGCGGCGGCCGCGCGTGCGGCTGGAAGCTGGCTGATCGGGCCAAACACGCTCGGCCTGTTCGTGCCCGGCCGGGGGCTTCTCGGCTCCATCGCGCCAAGCTTCTGCCGGGCCGGCCGAGTCGCGCTCATCGTGCGCAGCGGTACATTGTCGCTTGCGGTGGCGCGACAGCTTACGCTCGCGGGCATCGGCCAGCGCATCGTCGCCCATGTCGGCGGCGATACCGTCGTCGGCCGCAACCCGCACGAATATTTGCAGGCGCTCGCCGATGATGCGGCAACCGACGCCGTGCTGTTCTGCGGCGAGATCGGCGGCGACAAGGAATACGCCTTTGCCGAAGCAGCGCGCGGCTTCCCGAAGCCGATCGTCGCCATGGTCATCGGCCGCCACGCGCCCGCGGAAAAACAGATGGGTCACGCCGGCGCGCTGGTCGGCAGCGCCCGCGAGGGCGCGCAGGCGAAGCTCGCGGCTCTTTCCGCCGCCGGCTGCCGGATCACCAAAGGACTGGAGGACGCCGTGGCGATGCTGTCCGAGTTTGCTTAACCGCTAACGCTCACCCGCCGCATCTCGAACACGTCGTCGACCACGGCATAATCGCCGCGATAGCCAAGGCGCGCGATCGGCCGGATCAGCCTCTGGTCGATGATGCCGTTGACGATGACGGCGTCGTCGATGTGCACGTTGATCACTTCGCCGATCACCATCTCGTAGTTGTGCTTCTTGCCGTCGCTGCGGGTGAGCTTGACGGTCTGCGAGTGGATGCACTCGAGCGCGATCGGCGACTTGGCGACGCGCGGCGGCTTGACCTTGCGCGACGGCGTCATGGCGAGCTTGGCGAGTTCCGGCTCGCTCACATCCTCCGGATAATCGCCGCCCGTTATGTTCATCTCCGTGCGCAGCGCGTAGGTCGCGAGGTTGAATACGAATTCGCCGCCGCTCTGGGCGTAGCTCTGCGAGTGCTTGCGAGTGTTCGAAGAGAACATCACGAACGGCGGATGGCTCGAAATCATGTTGAAGAAGCTGTAAGGCGCCAGATTGACCACGCCCTTGGGGCTGACGGTCGAGATCCAGCCGATCGGTCGCGGCACCACCAGCGAGGTCGTCGGGTCGTGCGCGAGATTATGCGGCTCGCTGCGCGGGTCGTAGTCCATGTCGGTGCTTTCGTGTTCGGGGAATTGCGGAACGGCGTGCGTCGGTCTCAATCGATTTTGAGATCGATCCTCTCTATATTGGCCCATTTGAGGAGCGGCGTCAGCCGGGGAGGCCTTGATGAAGCTGCACTGGTCGCCGCGCTCGCCGTTCGTGCGCAAGGTCATGATCGTGGCGCACGAGCGGGGTCTCGTCGACCGCATCACCTGCGTGCGCACTGTCGCGGCTATGACCAAGCCTCACGCCGAGCTCATGAAGGACAATCCGCTGTCGAAGATACCGACCCTCGTGCTGGACGACGGCACGGTGCTCTATGATTCCCGCGTGATCTGCGAATATTTCGATGGCCTCGACGGCGCGCCGAAGCTTTTTCCGGTTGAGCCCAAGGCGCGTCTCACGGCGTTGCGCCGGCAGGCGCTCGGCGACGGATTTTTGGATCTCCTGGTCCTGCTGCGCAACGAAGGCGAGCGCGCGCATCCTTCGGATGTGCATCGGACAAGCTGGGCCGCTCGCAAAACCGCCATCCTGGACAGCCTGGAGCGCGAGGCCGAGGCGCTGACCGCGACGCCGTTCAGTATCGGTCACGTCGCCATCGGCTGCGCGCTGTGTTATCTCGATTTTCGCTTTGCCGATGACGATTGGCGCAACGGCCGCCGGCACATCGCCAACTGGCATGCCGCCTTCGCGGCGCGGCCGTCGGTGCGTGCCACGGAAGCGGTCGATGATTCCGCCGCTGCGCCAGCATAGGAAATGGCGCAGTCTTGACGGGATGAATCATCACCTCCCGTTGCCGGTGTGACCGGCAAATCAACCCATCGTCGGATCGAGCACGATCTTGCCCTGGCCCTCCTCGGCCTCGACCATGCGGTGTGCTTCCACCGCGCGCGAGAGCGGTAGCACCCGTTCGATCTGCGGGATGACCTTTTCCTCTGCTGCCGCCTTCAGGCAGTCCGGCAGGTCGGACGGCGTGAAGCCCGGCATGCCCTTGATGGTGATGCGCTTGTGGTAGAGGTGCGAAAAATCGATCAAGACGTTCGGACCGGCATGGGCGCCCGCGGTGACCAGCCGGCCCTCCATGCCGATGGCGCGGAACGCCTGCGGCAGCACTTTCGGATTGGCGATGTTATCGTAAAGAACGTCGACGCCTTTGCCACCGGTGATCTTCATCAGCTCGTCGTAGATGTTTTGCTTGGCGTAATTGACGGCGAAGTCGGCGCCGAGCTTCTTGCCGAGCGCCGCACGCTCGTCCGATCCGGCTGCCGCGATCACGCGCGCGCCGATGACGTTCTTGGCGATCTGGATGCCGATGGTGCCGAGATTGCCGCCGGCGCCCATGATCAGCACGGTCTCGCCGCGCTTGAGCTCGGCGACGTGGAACAACAGATTCCATGCGGTGGGCACGTGGCGCATGACGACGGCGGCGCGATGGAAATCGAGATTGGGCGGGACTGAAACTCCAGCGCAGGCCGGCACGACGACGAGCTCGGCGAAACCGCCGGGCCGCTTGATGCCCATCATGCCTTCAGGTCCGCTGTAGCCGGAGCCGTCTTCGGCGCAAAGCTTGAGCGGCATCACGCCGGCCGCGGCGACCCGCTCGCCGACGTGCCAGCGCGTGACGTCAGGCCCGACCGCATCGACGATGCCTGCGCAATCGACCCCGGGAATGAGCGGAAGCACCGGCCCGCGGTAATTCTCCTTGCCGGCACGCAGGCTCACATCGAGCACGCGGTTCACGGTTGCGGCATGGACTTTGATGCGTATTTCGCCCGATTGCGGGATCGGATCGGGAACGTCCTCGTAGCGCAAAACCTCCGGCGGCCCAAACTCGTGAATGACGATAGCCTTCATGTTTATTCCCGTCTGTTCTTGTCCCGGCCGGTCTGTCCCATCGGGCGGCAGTACCTAGCCGTTTACGGCCGTGGTGTCATCCATTGCCGCCAAGGAAATCAGAGCAATTGCGCGGCGTGACGACGCTATCCTATGGTGCGCGCTCTTCAAGGTGCAGCACCCATGGACATCGCCGACAAGATCGCCTGCGCGGAACTGATCCAGGCCTGGGGCGTCTATCGCGACCAGGGCAAGTGGCCGCAATTGCGGGGCACGTTCACCCCCGACGGCCATATTTCGGTGTCGTGGTTTCGCGGCGCCTTCGAGCAATTTGTCGAGCGCTGCCGCGCGAGCTATGGCCACGGCCAGAGCTGGTCGCGGCATCATCTGTTCCCGCCGACGATCAAGCTCAACGGCGACCGTGCCGTGGCGGAGACGAGCGTTATCATCCGGGTGCGGCAACCGTTCAACGGCATGGCGGTCGACCTCACCTCGTGCTCGCGCTTCCTCGACCGCATCGAGCGCCACGCCGGCGGCTGGCTCATCGCCGAGCGTGCGGCGATCTATGAGCGCGACCGGCTCGATCCGGTCGAGCCGTCGCCGGCTTTCGACGCGCTCTTCGCCGCGGCCAATACGGCGCAATATCCGGAGCAATATCGTTACATGGCGTTTCGCCTCGCGCATGCCGAAGGCCGTTCGCTGGCGCCGGTGATCTATCGCGACGGCGGACCGGAGACTTCAGACCTTTACGCGCGCTTTTCCGCCTGGCTCGACGGTAAGGCATCTTGACGGCAGCCCGGCCACCGGGCTAGCCGCGAGGCCTGGAGAGCACAATGGCGGTTTACACCGATGTCGCGACGGAGGATCTCGCCCGCTTCCTGTCCGGCTACGACATCGGCGAATTGCTCTCCTACAAGGGCATCGCCGAGGGCGTCGAGAACTCGAATTTTCTGGTCCACACCAGCGCCGGCAATTTCATCCTCACGCTCTACGAGCGGCGCGTCGCGGAGCGCGACCTGCCGTTCTTTCTTGCGCTGATGGAGCATCTGGCGAGCCGCGGCATCACCTGTCCGCAGCCGGTGAAGAACAAGGCCGGCAAGATGCTCGGCAAGCTCGCTTCGCGGCCGGCGGCCATCGTCACCTTTCTCGACGGCCTATGGATTCGCCGGCCGAGCGCCGCGCATTGCGCCGCCTTGGGCGAAGCGCTGGCGCGGCTCCACCTCGCCGGCGGCGACTTTAATATGCAGCGCGCCAACGCGCTCTCGGTGACCGGCTGGCGGCAGCTCTACGAGGGCTGCCGCGAGCGCGCGCACAAGGTCGAGCGCAATCTCGAAACGCTGGTCTCGGCGGAGCTCGACGTCCTCGAACGCGAGTGGCCGGGCGGATTGCCGCAGGGCGTGATCCATGCCGATCTCTTTCCCGACAATGTCTTTTTTCTCGGCGACAGGCTTTCGGGCCTGATCGATTTTTATTTCGCTTGCACCGACACGCTTGCCTATGACGTGGCCATCTGCCTCAACGCGTGGTGCTTCGAGACCGATCATGCCTACAACGTCACCAAGGGTCGCGCGCTGCTGGCGAGCTACGCGAAGACGCGCCCGCTGTCGCCGGAGGAATGGGACAAGCTGCCGTTATTGGCGCGCGGTGCATCGGTGCGCTTTTTGCTGACGCGGCTGGTGGATTGGCTCGACGTGCCGCCCGGCGCGCTGGTGCGGCCCAAGGACCCGCGCGAATATGCGCGCAAGCTCCGCTTCCACCAGAAGGTCAAGAGCGCGCGCGACTATGGAGTGATGGAGCCGTGAGCGCCGCGCTTCCCCACGTCGTCATTCATACCGACGGCGCCTGCTCAGGCAATCCCGGTCCCGGCGGCTGGGGTGTGATTCTCACCTTCGGCGATCGTGAGCGGGAGCTCAAAGGCGGCGAGGCGAACACCACCAACAACCGCATGGAATTGATGGCGGCGATTTCGGCGCTTGAGGCGCTCAAGCGGCCGTGCCGCGTCGATCTTCACACCGACAGCCAATATCTGCGCAACGGCATCATGTCGTGGATCGCGAACTGGAAACGCAACGGCTGGCGGACTTCCGACAAGAAGCCGGTGAAGAACGTGGATCTATGGACACGTCTCGATGCCGCGCTCGCGCCGCACCAGGTGAAATGGCATTGGGTGCGCGGTCACGCCGGTCACGATATGAACGAGCGCGCCGACGTTTTGGCGCGCGAGGCGATTTCTGACTTGCGCAAGGCGGAGAAGGTCGGTGGCTAACGAGACGGTCTGACGCACAATTCAGCGTCGGACGGCTCAGATCTCATCGTAATGGGCCGAGTGGATATATTCGATGTTCTGCCCTTCAACACGCAGCAGCCGGGTCGGTCCATTGCGCCATGGGGAATGAACGCAGCCTTCGTTGAAGACGTAAGCGCTCCCCGGGGTCATCGTATAGACGCGCGCACGCCGTGCCCTTCCCGGCTCGTCCCGGTTGGGCGGCGGCGACACGATTTCCCATTCGGTCATGACGGTCTCGCCGGCGGCCTGACCGTAGATCGCCCAGGTCGGGCCATGGTCGTGCGGACGGCTCAGCCTTGAATTGAATTCGACATGACCGACGATGCAAAAGCCCAGGTCGGGGTCCTCGTAGAAGATGTCCCGTTCGGATACATCGTCGCCGAGATAAGTCGCGACAAAATTCCTGTCGGCGCAGACCTCGCCGAGCAGCTCACGCACTTGTTCGCGACCGCCTGGTCCGGAATCCGCGGCAAGGATGCGATGACACTCTGCAGCAAATTGCTCGAGCGTATAGGGCATGGAGAATATTTCAGGCCAGCAACGTCTCTGCGCAGCGAATCCTCACTGCGCCGACCCTCACCGCCATGGCAGGCAACAACCGGTGCTTGACGGATTTTTCAATTGCCGCCGTCACATGGGTCGCCGGACTTCTTGACAGGATTAGCTTTCACGCCGCCAGCCACTTTCGAGAGCTGCTCGTCGCTCAAGTTATCCTTTCCCGGCCGTTTCGGCTCGGCGGTTTTTTCGCTCGCACCGGCTTTCGCGTTATCCGAACCGGTCACTGCAGTCTCCTTGGTTGGCCCCCGCAAAACATAGCATAGTCAGCTATCCGGTAACAGGTCCGTCGCGCATTGAATGCTTCGATTTGTCATCGGATAGCATGACGGCCGTATGATACCGGTAATTTGTCTCTAAGTTGATTTTGGCGTTGCCGCGTCGACAACTAGCCATTCGGCGACTGCTGCTGGTACCGCACCGCACCTGGAGAGCGCCGTACTGAAACGACACCTCGCACATGGTGCGAATTGGAGAAGCTCTGAAGGGCGTATCCGGCGGCGTCAGCTGGGACGTTAAAACTAACCAAAAAGTATGACGGCGCCCGGCCCACTAAGGCCACTCCGGCTGACGTCATCTCCCGCGCTAGCTAGCTAGAACCTGACGTTCAATCCGCCGCGCAGGACGATCATCCTTTCCGACGGAAAACTCGCCGTGGACGACGCCGGCGCCGTCCCCCGCACGACGGCTTGGGCAGGGACTCTCGCCGACGCCGTATCGATCTGCACATATGGGATTTCGGTCATGACCGAGAGATTGTTCACGATCCTGAACTCGGCGCGGCGGCGGGGGCGCGCGCCGAACACGCGAGGGGTGGCGCGATGGTGCGCGCCACCCGCCGCGCCATGATCGTCACATCGACTTCAGGAGATTTTCCGCGCTCGAGGCCTCGGCTTTGCCGGGAGCTTCCTCGATGTTGAGCTTCTTGACCACGCCGTCCTCGATCAGCATCGCGTAGCGCTTCGATCGCGTGCCCATGCCGCCGCCCGATCCGTCCATCGTCAGATCAATCGCCTTGGCGAAATCGCCGTTGCCGTCGGCCAGGAATTCGATCTTGCCGGCCGCGCCGGTCGACTTCTTCCAGGCTTCCATGACGAATACGTCATTGACGCCGGTCACCGCGATGGCGTCGACGCCCTTGGCCTTGATCGCGTCCGCATTCTTGAGGAAACTTGGCAGGTGATTGTTGCTGCAGGTCGGCGTGAATGCGCCGGGCACGGCGAACAGCACGACCTTCTTGCCTTTGAACATTTCGTCGGTGGTCTTCCAGGCGGGCCCGTCGGCCCCCATCACTCGAAATTTGGCCTCCGGCAATCGGTCGCCGACCTTGATGGGCATAGCTTTATCCTCTCGCGTTCATACTGGGATTGTCTTGGAAGTATCGTCGTCCGCTCGCGCGTCCGGCGCCATAAGGTAACGTGCCGGACGAATTAGTCGAGATGGACGGGAACTTCGATGGCGTTGTCGCCGGAAACGGCGGTGAAGGTCAGCGTGGCGCCTGCGGCGCGGGCGCCGGGCGGCAGCCCATCAAGCTCGAACGTGAACTGCCGAGTGTCGGCTTGCGTGCCGGTCGGCTCGGGCAGCGGCAGCGACCATTCCGGCGTCGGTCCCTCGACGAAGAGATCGACCGCCGCGCCGCTGGGTGCAGCGACCTCGACCACAACGCGCTCGTGTGCGTCGCCCGGCTCGAGATGCACCGAGCGGATCGCCAATCCCTTGCCGGCTCCGATCGTTTCATGCCGCGGCACGCGCGTTTCCGCTTTTTCGATCGCTGCCTCCTCGGCGCCGTCGCCCGATAGTGCCAAGTTGAGTTTGGCTTCGGCGGGGACGCAAAGCGTTCCGCAGATGGCGTAGCCGAGCTTGAGATTGACCGCGGACGGCTTGCTTGCGTCTTTCGGCACGACCCGCAGCGGCAAAACGACGTCGCCGACGTAGCCGATCGAATTGCCGCCGGCGCCGTCGGGAAATCGCTCCGGCGCCGGCCACAGCACCGTCACCGATTTGACGTTGTCCGAGCCCGAAAAATCCAGCGTAGGAGGAACGCCCGAATCGCCGGGCTCGCGCCAATAGGTCTTCCAGCCCGCATCGAGCTTGATCTCGATGCCGGCGCGCAGCCATGTCGCATTCGCGGATTTGTAGGTCGATCCCGCGATGAGGCGAGCCGCCGCATGCGGGTCCTTGTCCCATGCCGAGGCGTCCTGCGCCGACGCCACCGGCGGCGCGGAGAGGCAGATGAGGGCGACAATCGCGGCGGTCAGCGGCCGCACGGCTGCAAGGTGCATGACGGCTGTCTAGGGCCAAGCGCGCCCACGCGCTACTGACATGATTGTGACCGCCGATGGATTGATGGGATGTGAGCCAAACAGCGTGAAATCGCGGCGGGGACGTAAACGGGAATTAGGCCTTGAGGGAATATCGTGAACTTTTCCCACGCTCATTCGTTTTCAAAAGCGGGTCGATCGGCTAACCTTATCAACCATGAAGTTGGCAAAGGGCTCATCCGGACAGCGTCGGGCGCGCGGCTATCTCGACGGCCAGATGCTGATTGCGATGCCTGCCATGATGGACGAGCGGTTTGCGCGCTCGCTGATCTATCTCTGCGCCCATTCGTCCGAGGGCGCCATGGGCATCGTCGTCAACCATCCGGCGCCGAACATCAATTTCTCCGATCTCCTGGTGAAGCTCGATGTGCTGCCGGCGGCGGAGCGCATCGAGCTGCCGCGGCGTGCCGACGGCGTTAAGGTCATGCGCGGCGGTCCGGTCGAGACCGAGCGCGGCTTCGTCCTCCATAGCGCCGACTTCTACATCGAGAACTCGACGCTGCCGATCGACGACGGCATCTGCCTGACCGCGACCATCGATATCCTCAAGGCGATTGCGCGCGGCGACGGGCCGGCCAGCGCCATCCTCGCGCTCGGCTATGCCGGCTGGGCGCCTGGCCAGCTCGAAAACGAAATTCAGGGCAACGGCTGGCTGCATTGCGCTGCCGATCCGGAGCTCATCTTCGGCGCGGATATCGACGGCAAATACGAGAAAGCGCTGAAGAAGATCGGCATCGACCTCGGCATGCTGTCAAGCGAAGCCGGGCACGCGTGACAGGAATCAGGTATCAGCAATCAGGGATCAGGATTGATCGTCTGCGCTGATCCCTGATTGCTGATACCTGATTCCTGTTACTACCTTGCCAATTCCATAGTCTTGTCGGGCTGCAGCAGGTCCTTGGCCTTTTCAGCAGTCATCGGGGCGCCGAACACGAAGCCCTGCGCGTATTCGCAGCCGAGTTGAGAGAGCTCTACCGCATCGGAATCCGATTCCGCGCCCTCGGCCACGACGTCCATCCCGAGATCGTGAGCAAGCGCGATGATCGAGCGCAGGATGACCGGACGCGTGCCCTTTGTCGTCGTGCGCACGAACGACTGGTCGATCTTGATGGTGTCGAACGGAAATCGCTGCAAATAGGACAGCGAGGAGTAGCCGGTGCCGAAGTCATCGAGCGCGAGACCGGCGCCGAGCTCGCGAATCCGCTGCAGCATCTGCGCGGCGTGCTCGGGATTTTCCATCACTACGGATTCGGTGAGCTCCAGCTTGAGCGAGCCGCGCGCCAGAGATGAGCGCGACAGCACGCTGCGCAGATCCTGGATGAGATCGTGGCGCAGCAATTGCCGCGAGGAGACGTTGACGCTGGCAAACAGCGGGCTGCGCTGGCGAATCGTGCGCTGCCATGTGCTGAGCTGCCGTGCCGTCCGCTCCAGCACGAACAGGCCGAGTTCGACAATCAGTCCGGTTTCCTCGGCGATGGTGATGAATTCAGCGGGCGACATGCGGCCGAGCTTGGGGTGGTTCCAGCGCGCCAGGGCCTCAAAACCGGCGACGGCGCGGTCCTCGAGCCGCACGATCGGCTGATAAAGGATCGCGATTTCTTCGCGCTCTATGGCGCGGCGCAGGTCGGACTCGAGCGTCAACCGGTCGGTCTTGCGCGCGCGCATCGCGGCCTTGAAGACCTCGATACGATCGCCGCCGCCGCGCTTGGCATGATACATGGCGAGCTCGGCGTCCTTGAGCACCCCCTCGCCGCGCTGCGCTTCCTCTTCGCCGAGCTTCAATCCGATCGAGCCGGTGACGAAGATTTCGCGATCGTTGAAGGTGATCGGTGCGCGCAGCGTGCGGCGCAGCGTTTGTGCGATCGCGCTCACGCGCGTCGGGTCGCGCTCGGAAAGCAGGATCAGGCCGAACTGGTCGCCGGCAAGCCGCGCCAGCGTGTCCTGCGGCTTGATCACCCGGCCGAGCCGCCGTGCCAAGGTCAGCAGGATCGAGTCGCCGACCGCCATGCCGACCGAGTCATTGACCTGCTTGAAGCGGTCAAGATCGACGACCATTACGGCCGGCCGCATCGCGGTGTCGCTCCTGGCGAAATTGAGTACGGCTTCGAGACGATCGAGGAACAATTCGCGGTTGGGCAGGCCGGTGAGATTGTCGTGCACGGCGTCGTGCAGGAGGCGCTCCTCGGCGGTCTTGAACTCGGTGACATCGGTCAGCGTGCCGACGAGACGGATCACCTCGCCATCCGAGCCGACCACCGGCCGTGCCCGCAGCGCGAACCATAGATAATGTCCGTCGGCAGTGCGCATGCGAAAATCCTGCGCGACGCGTCCGCGCCGTTGTTCGAGCACGCCGTCGAGCGTGGCGCGGAACCGGTCCCGGTCGAGCGGATGCAGCACTTCGAGCCACGTCGCCGCCGGACCGTCGAGCGTTCCATGCTTGAGGCCGAGCGCCGCTTCCGTCTCGGCGCTGGTAAACACGCGATCCGCCGGCACATCCCAGTCCCAGATCATGTCGCCGGCCCCGGTGAGCGCCAGAGCGCGGCGCTCGACATCGGTGACGATGCCTTGGGTGATGCCACCCGCGAAGGCGTGCTGCATCACCGTGAACCCGATCAGCATGACGATGAGCACGAGGCCGCCCAAGAGCGCGGGGCCGACGATATCGTTGGTGACAAAGCCCAAGACCGTCAGCGCCGCGCCGCATACCCAAATCACCAGCAGGAGCCAGGTCGGGATCAGCATCACGGCGCGGTCGTAGCCGTGGGTCGAGAGATAGACGACAAGACCGAAGCCAAGCACGGCGACGAGAAACAGTGAAACGCGGGCGATGCCCGAGGCGATCGGCGGCGCAAACAGCGCGACGGCCACCAGGGCGCCGAGAAATGCCAGCCAGCCGACGGTGATATGCGCGTAACGCACGTGCCAGCGGTTGAGGTTGAGATAGGCGAACAGAAACACCAGAAGCGTGGCGGCGAGGATTGCCTCGCCCGAGGCGCGCCAGATGCGCTCGGCTTCCGAGGACATATCGAACACTTTGCCCCAGAAGCCGAAGTCGATGCCGATATAGATAAGGACGGCCCAGCCGAGTGCCGCGGCCGCCGGAAACATGACGCTGCCTTTGACCACGAACAGGATGGTGAGGAACAGCGCCAGCAGGCCGGCAATGCCGATGACGATGCCCTGATAGAGCGTCAGCGAATTGAGCTTGTCCTTGTAAGCGTCCGGCTCCCACAAATAGAGCTGCGGCAGGTTGTCGGTGCGCAGTTCGGCCACGAAAGTGATGACCGTACCGGGATCGAGCGTGATGCGGAACACATCGGCATTGGGATTATCGACCCGCTCCGGCGGATCGCCCGACGACGGCGTGATGTAAACAATGCGCGACTGTCCGAGGTCGGGCCAGATCAGGCCGGAGCCGACCATGCGATAATGCGGCACGACGATCAGGCGATCGAACTGGTCGTCGCCGTTATTGGCGAGCGCAAATACCGCCCAATTCTTTCCGGCCTCTCGGGCGTGCACCTCGATGCGGCGGATGATGCCGTCCGGACCCGCGGCGGTCGAAACCTGGATGCGATCGCCTTCGGTGTGCTGAAAGTCGACGGCTTCGGTAAGGTCGATGGCCGCCGCGTCGGTGCGCACATTGACGGCCTCGACAGCGTGCGCGGCCGAAAGTCCGGCGCAAATTGCAAGGACTGATGCCAAGGCCGCGCGGAGGAAGCAGGCGCGAAACGCTGCGGCGCGCGAAATTGTCAAGAGATGACCTCCGAGGCCGGCAGCCGGCGCGGATCGCGCCACCACGCTCACAAGTCCCCCGAAACCATAGCGCCCTGATTTTGCGCCAAAATCGCGGCTCGCTGCATCACCGGTACCGCTCCCAGCCCGAACGGCCGCCTCACGGCAATATCTAGTAAAGGCTGCGGCCCGTGAGAGCAAGGATATTCCCCTTTTGTTTCAAGGGGTCAGGACGGGCGACCGTGTTGGCGGCTGGCGTGCGCCTGCCGACGGAATGCTTCGCAGTAGATGCAAGTTGGGCAGGATACGGCGGCTCAAACGCCGAGATATCGCTGCAGGACTTCCGGCCGGGCCCTGATCTCGGCAGCCGGCCCCTCATGCACGATATGGCCGTTGTTGATGACATAGGCGCGGTGCGCCAAGGCCAGGGTCGCTGCAAGATTCTGCTCGACCAGAACGATGGTCTGGCCGGCATCCACCAGTTTGCGGCAAACCGCCATCAGGTCGCGCACGATGACCGGCGCCAGTCCCTCGAAGGGTTCGTCGAGCAGGATGAGCTTGGGATCGCGGATCAGCGCGCGCGCGATCGCCAGCATCTGCTGCTCGCCGCCCGATAAATCGGTGCCGCGGCTTCGCCGGCGCTCGGCAAGCCGCGGAAAAATCTCGTAGACGCGATCAAGCGCCCAGGCGTTCGGCGCGGTGAGGCTTGCCAGTACGAGATTCTCCTCGACATTAAGACTGCCGAAGATGCGTCGTTCCTCCGGCACCAATTGCATGCCGGCGCGGGCCACGGCGTGAGCTGGCTTGCCGGCCAAATTCTCGCCATCGAAAATGACGGCGCCCGATCGAGGGGCCACGAGCCCCATAAGGCTTTTCAACGTCGTGCTTTTGCCCGCACCGTTGCGACCGAGCAGCGCCACCACCTCGTGCGCTTCGACGCGCAATGCGACGTCGAACAGGATGTGCGAGTCGCCGTAATAGCTGTTGAGCGATTGGACCTCGAGCAGGCTCATGCCGCAACCACTCCGCCGAGATAGGCTTCCTGGACTTGGGCGTTCTGCTTGATTTCTTTCGGCGCGCCTTCGGTCAGCACGCGGCCCTCGTGCAGCACCGTGATGCGCTCGGCCAATTCGAAGATGGCGTCCATGTCGTGATCTATGACGACCATGGTGCGTCCGCGGCCGACGGATTTGAGCAGTTGCACCGTCTCGGCCCGCTCTTGCGGGCTCATGCCGGCAAGCGGTTCGTCGAGCAGCACGAGGCTTGGATTGGTCGCCAAAGCCAGGCCGATTTCGAGCCGGCGTTTTTCACCGTACGCCAGATCGGAGACCCGTATGTCGGCGCGATTGCTGAGATGCACCAGTGCGAGCGTTTGCGCCACCCGCTCGTTGAGCCCGGCGACATTGGCCGTATGGCGCAGGAAATCAAGCCGAAACGGGCCTCGCTTTTCCGCAAGCGCAGCGATCGTAACATTGTCGCGAACGCTGAGGCCGGTGAACAATTGATTGACCTGGTAACTCTTGGTCAGGCCAAGCTGGCAAACCCTGGTCACGCCAAGGCCAGTAATGTCGCGGCCCTCGAAGATGATGCGGCCCGAGGTCGGCGGCACTTCGCAGGTGAGCATCTTGAAGAACGTGCTCTTGCCGGCGCCGTTTGGACCGATGATGCCACGGCGCTCGCCGCGCAGCACGGAAAAATCGATGCTGTCGTTGGCTACCAAGCCGCCATAATGCTTGGTGAGGCCCTGGGCCTGCAGGACAATGTCGCTGCCGCTGCAGGAGTTCGGATCGACAAAAGCGCCGGACGGAGCGGGGCTTTCGGCTGCTGCTGCGCTCGGCATCGTGGTTGTCGGATCAGACTCGGCGGATTCCCGCTTTGGTTTCGTGACGAGATTGGCCAGGTCCACAAGCCCGCCCACGATTCCGCGGCGCAGGAAGCAAACCAGCAGCACGAAGACGAGGCCCAGCACCAGCTTCCAAGTAGCGCCGAGATGCAGGGTCGTCTGGAAGAAGTCACTGAGATAGAGCCAGACAGTAGCGCCGACGAGCGGCCCGAACAGCGTGCCGGCGCCGCCGATGGCGGTTTGCATGACGAGCTGTCCGGAGGTGTCAAACATGAACGCGTCGGGCGGCATGAAGCCCTGCATGATACCGAGCAGCCCGCCGGCAAAGCCCGCATAGGCAGCGGCGATGACAAAGGCCGTGAGCTTGTAGCTATGGATGGTGTGGCCGACAGCGGCGGCCCGTAGCGGATTATCGCGGATTGCATTCAGGATGGCGCCGACCGGCGAGCGCACGATCCGCAGCGCGATTGCGATGCCGACAAAGTACCAGAATGCCAGAAAGCAATAGAGCGTCCAGTCGGTGTCGAAGTTGATGGTGGTGAAGCCGAGATAAAGGCTCGGTGTCGGTACGCCTGGAAGACCGTTCTCGCCGCCGGTGAAGGCCGAGAGCGGATTGAATTCCACGAAGAAAAATACCTCGCCGATCGCCACTGTGATCATGGCGAAGTAGATGCCGGTGCGGCGAAGGGCAACGAGTCCGACGAGATAGCCGATCGCCGCCGCAGCGATCATGCCAACGAACAATGACGTGATGACATAGGGGAAGTTGACGATCGTCAACAAATAGGCCGCGATCATGCCTCCGGTACCGAAAAAAGCCGCCTGGCCGAACGAGAGCAGTCCGGTGAAGCCAAACAGGATGTCGAAGCCGATGCCGAACAGGCCCCAAACCAGGATACGGTTGACGGTGGTCGGCGTGAATCCGAGGCGCGGCAGGATGAACGGTGCGGCAATCAATCCGGCCGCCGTCAGCGCCTCGACAATTAAAGATCGTTGCCTGAACATTTGATCGGCGCGCTCATTCGCGGCCAGCAGTGCCGAGCAATCCGTACGGACGCAGCACCAGCACCAGCGTCATCGCCGCGAAAAGCATGACGTAGGAATAGGCGGGGTTGAACATGGAGGTGATGCTGATGATCTCACCCGCGATCAAACCGCCGAGCACGGCGCCGAGGAACGAACCGACGCCGCCGATGACGACCACGACGAAGGTCTGCACCAGGATTGCCTCGCCGACGTCGGGGGCGATCGACACCACCGGCGCATTGACGATGCCGGCAAAGCCCGCCGCCATCGCGCCAATGCCGAACACCAGCATGAAGACCTTGTAGACGTCGATGCCAAGCGCATCGACCATGGCGGAGTCCTCGATGCCTGCGCGTACAATCATGCCGATGCGTGTGCGATAAAGCACGACGTAGAGCGCCAGGAGCGCGCCGGCAACGATGCCGAGCAGCGCCAGGCGATAGGTCGGGTAGAGCATGAACCCAATCGGCGTGATGCCGACCAGCGGTGCGGGCGGCGGCACCATTTTTGACAGGCTGCCGAAGAAAAAGCGGACTGCTTCGACAAAGACGATGCCGAGCCCGAAAGTCACAAGCAACTGATCCTCGTAGGGCCGATTGTAAAATGAGCGGATCACGACCCGCTCCATCACAATTCCGACCAGCATGACGAACAGCGAGCCAGCGATGACCGCCACGATGAAGGAGCCTGTATAGGTGTACGCCACCCAGCCGGCGTAGCCACCGAGCATGAACATGGCACCGTGTGCGAGATTGAGCACACCCAGCGTCCCATAAATGATGGTCAGGCCGGATGAGATCAGCGCAAGCAGTGCGCCGAGCACCAGGCCGTTGAAGCATTGTGATATGAAGTTTGCCCAGTTGATCACGCGCTCTTCCGCAGGTCCGTTTCTGGTGAAGCCTTAACGGCAGGGCGTCGGGCGTGCAAACGTCCACGACAGACGCGGCGCGGCAGGCCACCGCGCCGCGCTCGCGTCACGGCGTAACTGAGGCCTGCGCCGCTTCGACGAAGCGGCGCAGGCCTCGGGTGGATGCGATCAGGCGTAGTCGCCAAGCTTGCAGCCGAACGCGTCGGGCTTCTGCATCAGTGGCGCGCCGGGAACGACCTCGGTGACCTCCCAGTAGTCCTCCTTGTTCTTCATGTCCTTCGGCGCTTTGCCGCGAACGATGACGACGGGGCGGACAAGCTGGTGGTCTTCGGGCCGGAAGTGCACGTCACCCACGGTGGACGGGAAGGTCTCGCCCTTCTCGTACTGTTTGATGACATCGGGTGGATAGAAGCTGCCGGCTTCGGAGACCATGCGCGCCCAGATGGCAAACTGCATGTAGGCATTGTTCGCGCCCCATTCGGGCTTGTAGCCATATTTCTTGTCGAAGGCTTCGACGAACATCTTCGCCAGCGGGTACTTGTCCTCCAGGGTCCACCAGAAGTCAGTGGCTGCATAGACACCTTCGGTCAATTCCGGCCCGACTTCCTTGGCGAGGAACGGGATCTGGTAGGGGATCACCATCTTCATCTTCGGCGTCAGGCCGAACTGCTTGGCCTGTTGGATCGACAGCACGGCGTCGCGGCCCCAATTGACGTTGATGATGAACTCGGCGCCGGAGTTGGCGATGTTGGTGAGATACTGGCTGAAGTCCTGTGTGCCGAGCGGCGAGATCTGGTTGGTCACCATCGTCCAGCCGCCGTTTGCCGTCAGATAGTCGTTCACGGACTTGGTGACGGTGTGACCGTAGGTATAGTCCGGCGTCATGAACGCCGCCTTCTTGCCCTTGCCATAGCTTTTCAGCAGCACCGGACCAATCGCGTTCGCGGCGGTTTCGCCGTAAAAGCACTGGCGGAACGAATAGCGCGCGCAGTCCTTGCCCGTGGTGTCATTCGAGCCGGAAATTGCCACGAGATAGAGGATCTTCTCGCGCTCTGCGAACTTGTTGAGCGCCACGGCGACTGCCGACGAAGTCGACCCGGTCATGGCGACGATTTTGTTTTGGTTGATAAAGGTTTGTTGCTCCTGCACCGCGTCGTTTGGCTTTGCGCCGGAATCCGCGACCACGAGCTTCACTTCCTTCCCAAGCACGCCCTTGGTTGCCTTGGGCGCGATCTTCTTGATCAGTTCGTGTCCGCTGTTGATGTGCTCGACGGCGAGCTCCATGCCTTTGAACTCGTCCTCTCCCTGTACCGCATAAGCACCGGTGCGCGGTACGGTGGCTCCGATGGTGACTGAGCTTCCCTGGGAACCGGCGGGCCAAGTGCCCATCGCAGGCTTGTCGTCGGCAAGGACCGGCACGGTGAACGACTGCGGCAGCAGTATTCCGCCCGCGAGTCCGGCGCTGGTCTTCAGCAGGTTCCGGCGCGAAAAAAGATCGTGGGCAAATTGACGCCCATCGCGAATGTTCTGTGACATTATGTCATCCTCCTTACAGGTGAGTTGGCGTCGTCCCCTCCGAACAGGTTCGCCCCTGTCTTTGTGATTTTGCCAACCATTTCGGCTGGCAATTCCTGCTTTTCTCCTTGATCTACCAGCGAACATCACTCCGGGTTCGCCCTCGACATGGGCAAGCAGACGAGCGGACCTCACGTTCTGCCAGTAGCCGGTTTCAAGACATTGATTGTCAATGATACTTTGGTTGATAGCGGTTCTGTCGCAGCGTGACGGTCGGCCGCCGAGAGAGTCCGCCATCATGGGAGCAAGAGATGCCTGCGATCGATCCGGACGAACTGCCAAAAAAGAAGATCACCCACGAGATGGGGCAAGAGCTGTCGCTGCTATCGATCGGAGAACTCGCCGAGCGCATTGCGCTCCTCAAAGAGGAAATCGCGCGGCTCGAAGCCGAAGCAGCCAGAAAGCGCGCATCCAAATCGGCGGCCGACGTTTTTTTCAAAAAGTAGTTCGGTCGGTCCCGATCTGACGCTGCGGCTGCTCGAAACGTCAAGAAATGCCGTTGAAAAATCCGGCGACTTTCTGCGAATTGTTAACCTTTTGTTAAGCTTTCTCCTTCATTACAGCATTGTCCATCTTTTTGGACATTGAGTGGCTCCTGTCCACTCTGTTTGACGCCTCCCTGTTATCACCTTGAGCCGCCGGCAACGGCGGCTCTTTTTTTGTCTCCATCCTGATTGCGGCCTTGTTCTCCGCTCGGCGCGTTAAGACATTCGGCCAGCAACTATGACGCGGCTTTGCCGCTTCTGGCGCTGGACTCACGGCCCGTGGCGAGCGATGCTGCCGCCGGTGTGAGGCGTAAATGTCCGAGAAGCGTTCGATCGAAACCGTCGCTGTATCTTTCAGCGAGCGGCTGGCGAGTTCCCAAGTGTTCGCGACGCTTTTCCGCGACGGCATGGCGCTCGTAGAAGAAACGGCGAGCTATCTCGACGGTGCGGGCCGGCAGGAATCCAAAAAACTCGAGCGCAGCGCCGCGCTGGTTTACGCGACCGAAAGCATGCGGCTGACCACACGGCTGATGCAGCTTGCCTCCTGGCTGCTGCTGCACCGGGCCGTCAAGGAAGGCGAGATGACGCTCGCCCAGGCCAGCAAGGAAAAAAGCAAGGTGAGGCTCGCCTCTTGCGAACCGGGCGATGCCAAATCGCTGCTGCTTTTGCCGGCAAAGCTTCAGGAGCTGATCGCGCGCTCGACCAAGCTTCAGGCCGAGGTGCGCCGTCTCGATGCGACGATGCATGCCGCTGTGCCCCTCAAGATGGCCATCGGCAATCCGGTCGAGCGGCAATGGGGCCTGCTCAAGGCCGCGTTCGAATCCGATCTGGGCTGATCTAAAAGCGCGGACGGAACGACGACCCGACTTTCTCGATGCGGCCGGCAAACGGCGCGCCGACGTGCCCGGGAAAAATCAGTGTGTCGCTCGAAGCGCAATCCTCGAACAAGCGGCGGCGGCTCGCCCGCGCGTCGTCGGCATTGGAGTTCTTCGGAAAGTTCCAGTCCGGATAAAACACCTGCAGCAGGTGGTGAAAAACATCGCCGGTCAGCATCGCGCGATCGCCGCCGCTCTCGAGCTTGAAAACGAAATGGCCCGGTGAGTGGCCGGGCGCCGCCACGATCTCGATAAACTCGTTGAGACGATGCGGTCCGGTGACGAGATCGGCGCGGCCGGCCTCGACGACCGGCAGCACGCATTCGCGAAAAGTGCCGAACTCGGCGGGCGCCGTCGCCGGATCGACGTCGATCTTCCGGAAGTAATCGAAATCGAGCTTCGAGAACACGTAGCGCGCGTTGGGGAAGGTCGGCTGCCAACGGCCGTCCTTCAATTGCGTGTTCCAGCCCAGGTGATCGTGATGCAGATGAGTGCACATCACCATGTCGATTTCGTCGGGGCGGGCGCCGGCGGCTGCGAGCCGGTCGAGCCACGGCGTGTCGAGCATGTTCCAGAACGGCCGCTGCGGGCGCGACTTTTGATTGCCGCAGCAGGCATCGATCAGGATCTTGCGGCCGTCGATCTGCAGCAGCCAGCTATGGACGCTGAGCTTGAGCTTTCGCGTCTCGGGATCGTAGTGATGCGGCGCCAGCCAATGGCTGTGTTCGGCGAGCCGGGCATCGGTCAATTCGGGAAAAATATCACCCGGCGGATAGATCGCGAGGTAGGTTTCCTCGATGCGCGTCACGGTGGCTTTCCCGACCTTGAAGACTGTCATCGGGATTGCTCATGTCGCCTGTTGTCGCGGTTACCGCCGCCGGCGGCTACTTCTTAAGGAAGCCCTCGAACTTCTTATTGAAGCGCGACAGACGGCCGCCGCGATCGACCAATTGCTGCTGGCCGCCGGTCCAGGCCGGGTGCGATTTGGGATCGATATCGAGATGCAACGTATCGCCCGGCTTGCCCCAGGTGGTGCGGGTGGTGAACTCGGTGCCGTCGGTCATGACGACTTTGATGGTGTGGTAGTCGGGATGAGTGTCGGGCTTCATGGCTTGAATTCCGGGCTCTGCCGCGTCGGTTTGGCGCTTGCGTTTATCGGGAAATTGGGCGGCTCTATACCGCGCCGGCCCCCAGGAAACAAGCCGCGGCTGTGGCTCGGTCCCACGTTGCCAGTCGCCCGCGCGCGGGGCATTGTCCGGCCACCGCGGCGCCCGAACCGGGCAAAAAGGCATTGTGGCGTATGAACTTCACGACCGATAAGGAAGCCACGTGCGCGCCAGTAATGCCGCCGCCGGCTGCAGTCCCGGAACCGCCCGCGCCATCAAGCGGGCCTGAACCTGCGGCTGCAAAGCGCAAGGTCAATCTGCGGCCGCTCGCTTCGCTTATTCCTTACGTCAAACGCTACCGCTGGCGGGCGCTCGCCGCCTTCGGCGCGCTGATCCTTGCCGCGCTGACGACGCTGATCGTGCCCGTCGCGGTGCGGCGCATGATCGATTTCGGCTTCACGGCGCGCGGCCTGGCGCTCATCGACAGCTACTTTCTGGTGATGATCGGCGTTGCGGCTGTTTTGGCGTTCGCGAGCGCGGCGCGCTACTACCTAGTGACCACGCTCGGCGAGCGCATCGTGGCCGACCTGCGCGGCGATGTATTCGCGCACGTGACGCAACTTTCGGCCGTATTTTTCGACGAGGCCAAGACCGGCGAAGTGATCTCGCGGCTCACTGCCGACACCACGCAGATCAAGGCCGCGGTTGGCGCGTCGGTCTCTGTCGCGTTGCGCAATCTGGTGCTGTTCGTCGGCGCCACCGCGATGATGGTGGTGACCAGTCCGCGGCTGTCCGCCTTCGTGCTTTTGGCGATCCCGGTGATCGTGCTGCCGCTCTATGCGTTCGGCCGGGCGGTGCGCCGCCGCTCGCGCTTCGCGCAGGACACGCTGGCCGATGCCTCGGCTTACGCGGCCGAACTGATCGGGGCGATCCGCGTTCTCCAGGCCTTCACCAACGAGCGCCTCGGCATCGCGCGGTTCCGCGCTGCCGTCGAACGCGCCTTCGAGGCAGCGCGCGATTCAATTCGCGCCCGCGCGATCCTCACCGCTTTCGCGATATTTCTCGTTTCTGCGAGCGTGGTCGTTGTTCTGTGGATCGGTGCGCAAGACGTGCTCGCGTCAAAGATCACGCCGGGCCGGCTCGGGCAATTCATTCTCTACGCGGTGTTCGCCGCGGGAGCGCTCGGCTCACTTTCGGAGATCGGCGGCGAGATTGCGGCGGCCTCGGGCGCGGCGGAACGGCTGTTCGAGCTACTCGCCATCAGGCGGGCAATTGAATCCCCGCCGCGGCCTGCGACGCTGCCGTCGCCGGCGCGCGGCGAGGTCGCCTTTGACGATGTGCGCTTTTCCTATCCGACACGACCCAGCATCTCGGCGCTCAACGGCGTTTCGCTTCGCGTACGGCAAGGCGAGAGAGTGGCGATCGTCGGCCCGTCGGGCGCCGGCAAGAGCACGATTTTCCATTTGTTGCTGCGCTTTTACGATCCGGGGGCCGGAAGCATCACGTTCGACGGGGTGCGGCTCCCAGATTTGGATCCGGCAGCGTTGCGCGGGCGTATCGCGTTGGTGCCGCAGGACAGCGTGATGTTCGCGACTACGGTGCGCGAAAACATTCGCTTCGGCAGGCCGCAGGCGAGCGATGCCGATGTGGCGCGTGCTGCCGAACTCGCGCATGCGGGCGTTTTCATAGCGGCGATGCCGCAAGGCTTCGATACCCAGGTCGGCGAGCGTGGCGTGACGCTGTCGGGCGGCCAGCGTCAGCGCATCGCCATTGCGCGCGCCATCCTGCGCGACGCAGCGCTACTTCTGCTCGATGAAGCGACATCCTCGCTCGACGCCGAGAGCGAAACTCAGGTCGCGGCGGCGCTGGCCGACCTGATGCGCACACGCACGACGATCGTCATCGCCCACCGGCTGTCG
>Ga0335085_10003594_pt1 | contig 26640 bp, 20 predicted proteins | sample Lox_Sample_45_FD_206712 | JGI IMG/M metagenome (GOLD analysis project Ga0335085, IMG submission 206712) | Soil microbial communities from Loxahatchee National Wildlife Refuge, Florida, United States - Lox_Sample_4.5 | ecosystem: Environmental > Terrestrial > Soil > Wetlands | place: USA...
CTAAAGGGCTGGCTGAGGAAGCGTTGAATCTTGCGGGCGCGGGCAACGGTGAGCTTGTCTTCCGGCGAGAGCTCGTCCATGCCGAGAATCGCGATGATGTCCTGGAGGTCCTTGTAGCGCTGGAGAACCTTCTGAACGCTGCGCGCGACGTCATAGTGCTCCTGTCCGACGATTTCCGGCGTCAGCGCGCGGGAGGTCGAGGCAAGGGGATCGACGGCCGGATAGATGCCCAGTTCGGCGATTGCGCGCTCGAGCACGATGGTCGCGTCGAGGTGCGCAAAGGTTGTAGCCGGTGCCGGATCGGTCAGGTCGTCAGCGGGAACATACACGGCCTGAAAGGATGTGATGGAGCCGCGCCTGGTCGACGTGATTCGTTCCTGCAGAGCTCCCATTTCGGCAGCGAGGGTCGGCTGATACCCGACGGCGCTCGCAGCGCGGCCCAGTAACGCCGAAACTTCAGCCCCCGCCTGGGAAAAACGGAAGATGTTATCGATGAAGAGCAGCACATCCTGGCTCTTTTCGTCGCGAAAATATTCGGTGATGGCGAGGCCGGAGAGAGCGACGCGGAGGCGCGCCCCCGGCGGTTCGTTCATCTGTCCATAGACCAATGCGATCTTCGATTCGTTCAGCTTGTCGGGTTTGATGACTCCCGCTTCGCACATCTGTGTGTAGAGGTCATTACCTTCGCGCGTGCGTTCGCCGACACCCGTAAAGACAGAGACGCCGCCATGGAGCTTCGCAACGTTATTGATGAGTTCCATGATGATGACCGTCTTTCCCACTCCCGCGCCGCCGAAGGCTCCTACTTTGCCACCCTTCAGAAATGGGCAAACCAGATCGATCACTTTGATCCCGGTGGCAAACACCTGCGGAGATGTCGACTGGTCCTCGAGGGACGGCGCCGGGCGATGAATCGGATAGTACTTGTCGGCCTTGACCGGGCCGGCTTCGTCCACTGGGTTGCCGGTGACATCGAAGATGCGGCCCATGACGCCGTCGCCGACAGGAACGGAAATGGGTCCGCCGTTGTCGGTGGCTTCAAAACCGCGCTTGAGCCCCTCGGTGCCCGACATGGAGATAGCTCGAACGCATCCGTCTCCGATGTGCTGCTGTACTTCGAGGGTCAATTTAACGGGGCGATCCTTAACCTTGAACTCACAGGTCAGGGCGTTGTAGATCCCGGGCAATTTATCGGGAAATTCGACATCCACCACCGGACCCACGATTTTGACGACTTTGCCTGTACTCATTTTTGCGCACCTATGATTCGGTTAGCCGGAGGTTTCACTCGTCGGATTGCCCACCGGCGATCTCGAGCATTTCCGTCGTGATATTTCCTTGCCGCAGCTTGTTGTATTCGAGGGTCAGCGTTCTGACCAGGCTGTCGGCGTTATCCGTCGCGTTCTTCATCGAAACCATGCGGGCGCTCTGCTCGCTGGCTTTAGCGTCCAACAGCACCTGATAGATAAAAATGTCGAGGTAGTGGGAGAGCAGATAGCCCATCACAGCCGCAGGATTGGGCTCGAAGACGGCCTCAATGCGGCTGCCTTTCTCTTCTAATGGAGGCAGGCCCGGAATCTTTACCTCGCCCACGGGAAGATAGTCGAGGGAGAGCGGTTGCTGCGTGAGGGTGTTGACGAAGCGCGTGGCCAGGACTTGAACCTGATCGACCTCCCGCTTCAGGAAGAGATCGCGGGCGCGAGCGGCGATTGCCTGTGCCTCGGGATACCGGGGGCTGTCGGTGTATTCGAACTCAGCAACAGGCTGACGATGTGTGCGGGCCACGAACTGCGCGGCTTTTTTCCCTGCTGTAATGAAGACCGTATTGGTGGGATCGAACTGCTCGGCCAGCCGGAACAGATTGCCGTTGAGCGCTCCGCAAAGGCCTCTGTCCGCGGCGATCAGAATGACGGCGCGCTTTCTGACCTCCCGTTTTTCGAGCAGAGGATGGGTGAAATCGCCCAGGTGCGTCGTCGCTTCGCGCTGAATGCGATACAGGAGTTGTACAAAAGGACGTCCGGCAAGCGCCCGCTGCTGGGCTTTGCGCAGTTTCGACGCCGCAACCATCTGCATCGCCCTGGTGATCTGCTCGGTGTTGCCGATCGAATGAATCCGGCGACGCAATTCTCGTGGACTATGCATAATTCATGCCCCCGGCCCTGACGCTGGGCCGACCGCCATCGTTGCTCATCTCCAGGTCTCTTTGAACAGATCTGCAGCCGCTTTCAATTCCGAAACCAGGGCGTCGCTAAGCTTCTTCTCGCTCGCGATCTTCTGCAGCAATTCGGATTTGCGCGTGGTCAGGAACTCGACAAGGTTCTTCCGGAACTCCTTCACGCGTTCCAGCGGCACAGGGTCGGTATAACCGTTCTGGACCACCCAGATGGTTGCCACCTGGACTTCGACGGGAATCGGGTTGTACTGGGGCTGATTGAAGATCTCAACGATGCGCTTGCCACGGTCGATCTTAGCCTGCGTCTTGGCATCGAGCTCGGAGCCGAATTGCGCGAAAGCCGCCAGTTCCCGGAACTGGGCGAGGTCGCCCTTTAGCTGTCCGGCAACCTGCTTCATAGCCTTCAGCTGGGCGTCCGAACCGACTCGGGAAACGGAAAGGCCGACGTTGATAGCGGGCCGGACGCCTTGATAGAAAAGGTCGGTCTCAAGGTAAATCTGTCCGTCGGTGATCGAAATAACGTTGGTGGGAATGTAAGCGGAGACGTCGCCAGCCTGGGTTTCAATAATGGGCAACGCTGTGAGCGAGCCGTTGCCATATTTTTCGCCGAGACGGGCCGCCCGCTCGAGCAAACGGCTGTGAAGGTAAAACACATCGCCCGGGTAGGCCTCGCGACCGGCCGGCCGCTTCAGGATAAGTGACACCTGGCGGTAGGCCACGGCGTGCTTGGACAGATCGTCGAAGACGATCAAGGCATCCATACCGTTGTCCATGAACCACTCGCCGATCGCCATCCCGGCGAACGGCGCGAGGTACTGGTTCGTGGCCGAGTCGGAAGCGGTCGACGCAACAATGATGGTGTAGGGGAGGGCTCCAGCCTGATCGAGAACGCTGATGATCCGCGCGACGTTTGATTCTTTCTGGCCGATCGCGACGTAAATGCAGTAGAGAGGGCGGAAATCTTTGTCGCCGGCGGCTTCGGCCGCCTTGTTCAGACGTGCCTGATTGATGATGGTGTCGATGCAGATGGTCGTCTTGCCCGTAGAGCGGTCGCCGATGATCAGTTCACGCTGGCCGCGGCCAATGGGAATCATGGCGTCGATGGCCATGATGCCAGTCTGCACCGGCTGAGTGACGGGCTGGCGCCGAATAATTCCAGGCGCAAGCTTCTCCACCGGATATTCGGCCACGCTGGCTATAGGGCCCTTGTCGTCGATAGGTTCTCCCAGGGTGTTCACAACGCGCCCTAAGAGACCGATGCCCACGGGAACCTGCAATAGATTGCCGGTGGTCCGGACTTCGTCGCCTTCTCCAAGCCTGGTGTAGTCACCGAGGATAATGACGCCGACTTCGGTCTCCTCAAGGTTCAGCGCGAGCCCGGTTATGCCTTGACCCATGTCGAGCATCTCGTTGAGCATTGCGTCGCTTAGTCCTTCGACCCGTGCGACCCCGTCACCGATCTCGCGGATGACGCCCACATTCTGCCTGGCTGTCGCCGCTTTGGCTCCCTCGATTTGAACTTCGATTTCCTTAAGTAAGTCCGTCATATAACCTTCATCCTGGCTGGCGCTGAGCACTCATGCACCTATCGAATGTGAACTCGCGCCGTTGGAGCTGACGATGCCGAATTTCCTCTTCAATTCGGCGATTCCAGCCTGCACGCTTCCGTCGTAGACATCGCTGCCCACCTGAACGCGCATGCCGCCGATCAGGTCCGGGTTGAGAACGAACCACATAGCGAGCCCCGGACCATACGCGCGCTCGATATCGGCCTGGACATGAGTCCGCAAATCGTCCGGGACCGGCTCTGCGCTTTCGACCCGGGCCGTATGCCGTTCGCAGTCGAGCTTCACCAGCCGCCGGAAGTAGCCAAGCAGCATCAGATAGCCGCGGCGTCTGAGCTCGATGACAGATTGAACCACTTTGAGAACGCGGCCCTCATCCAGCCTCCCGTTCACGAGGCATAAGCGGAAGAGTTCCCTGGCTTCGCGCATCGCCTGCTTTCTCGTCATGCTCATGATCGGAATTCGCCTTCCCTAAGCTGCGAGTTGTGCGGCGGTCTCTTCGTCCAGCCGCCGCTGATCTTCCGGCGTGAGAATTTTGCCGGTGACGTTGGTTGTTGCCTGCACGACCAATCGACCGAGTTCCCGCTTCAGATCGGCCAGCATGCGGGAGTAATCCTGTTGTGCGGCCTCGCGCGCTTTGGCCAGAATCTGTTCCGCCGCGGCAATGGCCTTCTGCGTCTCCTCGTCCTTTACCTTGGCGGCTGAGGCACGGGCCTCTTCGATGAGCTTGGTAATCTGGTCATTGGTCTGCGTCAACAGTTCCTCGCGGCGTTTCTCTGCCTGAGCCAGATGGTCGGCTATCTTTTTTGCGTTCGCGATTCCTTCTTCGATTTGCCGGCGCCGATCCTCCAACATCTTCAGGACCGGCTTGTAGGCGAACCTCTGCAGGAGAAAACAGACAATCGAGAAGCTGATGATCTGCGCAATCAGGTGAGGCCAGTCCACGCCAAAAGTCTGAGCAATCCGTTGGACCTGGCCGCCGCTTTCCGTCGCCAGCAAAATCAGAGAATTCATAGTGTGTCTCTCGTGTTGCGAACTCTGTGCACCCCGGAGTTTGTCTACGGCACGTTTTCTACCGAGCGTTGTCTACCGAACGTTTTCTATCGAACAAGGAATATGGCGTAGAACACGATCGCTTCGGCAAAGGCGATGGCAAGGATCGACTGCACCAGCACCTTCGTCGAGGCATCGGGATTGCGGCCTACCGCTTCTGCCGCCTTCATGCCGATCAAACCGACGCCAATCGCGGCGCCGAGCGCTGCCAGGGCAACATGGATGCTTCCGCTCATAATGACTCTTCCCTTCTCTTTCCCGCCGGCTCACAAGTTGAATGCGAACCGGCGAAGCTTAAAAATTTAACTCTGCGCCGCCGCGGGCTCTTCGTCGTGCTGGCAAATCAGCAGAGTGAAGACAGCAGTCAGCAACATGAAAACCAGCGCCTGAACAAGACCTACCAGCAGCTCAAGAAAATAAAACGGAACGGGCAGCAGCCATCCCAGGTGAGGAACCAGCGTGGACATGGTTTCCAGCATGTTCTCCCCGGCGAAGGTATTGCCGTAGAGGCGAAAACTCAGCGAGATTGGCCGGAACAGGATGGAGATAATTTCTAGGCAGCCCGAGGCAAAAAAGACGACCACCATGATGAGTTTCATGAGGCCGACAGTATCGCCCTTGGGCGCGAATAGCTCTTTGAGGAATCCGACTGGACCATCTTCCCGCAGAGCCCAGATCAGCCAGCAGGCGAAGAAGACCAGGGCCATGGCAAACGTCATGTTGACGTCGGCATTGGCACCGCGGAACAACGAGTGATCGACGATGAAGCCGTGGGAGCCGCGGTGTCCCCAGCCGATGGTGCCCACGCCGGGGATCAGGCCCAGCCAGTTCGCGGCGAGAATGAAGATGAAAATACTCGCAAAGAACCAGAACGTGCGCTTGACGAGATGCGAGCCGATGATGCCTTCGAGAAACGCGTATAGCCCTTCCACCAGCCATTCCCAAAAGTTTTGGATTCCATCCGGAACCAGCTTCATGCGCCGCGTCGCAACCTGAGCGAAAACGATGAGGCCTGCGGCAACGATCCAGCTGACAATCATCGAATTGGTGATGGGAAAGCCGAACGGCGTGGCGATCTCTTCCGCTTTTTGCGACGGGCCTCGTTCCTCCGGTTGAGACGTGGCAGGAGCTGGCGCAGTCTGTATTGCGTTCACTGCCAAGGCGTGATGAGGGGCTGAGCAGATAAACACAGCGGCAAAGAGCAGAGCTATCAGCTTCGCTCTGAACTTGGGCCGGATTGTGGTGCGCTCGACGGAAAGTGAGGGACCGCGAAACAGACTAAGTGATATGGCCAGCATCCTGATCCTCGCCCTTCTTGAACGGCAGTTCCCTGTGAACAGTCTTTTACTGTCGAGTAAGTGACTGTTGCCTTTCACAGTGCATTCGGGGTTCCAATCAATCGGGACAGTGGCGATCGAGGCAAGTGTCGCTGGAACGAGGCTTAGGATGACTTCGGTCGCTGAAGAGTCACGATGCAGGAGTGTCAGCCAAGTGGTGAATGTCACAAATTTGTCAGTTGGCGCGCAGATGAGCAATTAACTGACAGTTGGGCTATCGTGATCGCTGTCGCGGAAAACGAAAGTTCGCGCGCATCACAGCGGAGAAAGCGCCATATTTAACGAGGGATAGGCAGGCGATGGCCGCCGGTTATGCGGATCGATTCGAAGCTGGCAATCTATTCGACGTTTCCGTCAGTTCATGCAGCCATTGAAAGGCGGTGACGGAGAGGTTCTCTTCGGTGAAACGCCAGCGCCAGTTTCCATCGGAACGGCCGGGCTGGTTCATTCGAGCTTCGCTGCCTAAGTTGAGCAGATCTTGTAACGGAGCCATCGCGAGCGCCGACGACGAGGACCACGCCAGACGCATCAGTTCCGGCGCGGCTGCTTCCGCACTCTGTTCAGGAGCACGCTGGAGATAACTCCACAGGTTCTGGCGCTGATCGGCCGGCAGTTCCTCATACCACTCGCGAGTCGTGGCATTGTCGTGCGTGCCGGTGTAAACGACAGCGTTATGGACGAAATTATTCGGCAGATATGGGTTGTCAGGATGACCATCGAAGGCGAACTGCAGGATTCGAGTGCCCGGCACCTGGAATTGATCGCGCAGCGCCTGCACATCAGGTGTAATTATGCCTAAATCTTCGGCAATGAACGGAAGACGGCCCAGCTCATTCTGCACGGCCTGAAAGAATGATGCCCCCGGACCCGGCGACCATTGTCCGGATTGCGCTGTTGGTGCTCCAGCGGGAACGTGCCACGCAGCCGCGAATCCGCGGAAGTGATCGAGACGAATCAGGTCCACGTGAGCCAACAGCGCAAGCAGACGGTCGATACACCAACGATAGCCGGTAGCGCGAAGAGCGTCCCAGTTGTAGACGGGATTGCCCCATAGTTGTCCGACCGCGCTGAAGTAGTCGGGAGGTACTCCGGCAACGAAGCGAGGATGGCGATGCTCGTCGAGGAGGAAAAACTCAGGATTCGCCCAGACGTCGCTCGAGTCCGGTGAAACGAAGAAGGGCAGATCGCCGATCAGCGCCACGCCTTTGGAATGGGCATGGTCCTTGAGACGATTCGCCTGGCGAAGCAACAGGAATTGCGCAAAGCTAATCTGATCGACCTGACTTGCCAGCTCTCGCTGGGCGTCGGCCAGAGCCTTCGGTCTGCGCTCAACCAACTCCGCAGGCCACTCGAGGTAATACGCACCCTGATACTTCGATTTCAAGGCGCGGAATAGAGCGTAGTCCTCAAGCCAGCTTGCCTGCTCGGCGCAGAACTCTTCATAGTCAAGGCGCAAGTCTTCACGATCGCCGGCTTTGAAGTTTGTCCAAGCCTTTTCGATCAGCTGGTTCTTGAACGGTGTAACGCGCGAGTAATCGACAACGTTCGCCGGAAATTGGGACTCGCAATCGCCCGTCTGCAGCAGTCCTTCAGAGATGAGGAGTTCCGGGCTGATCAACAGGTCATTTCCGGCAAATGACGATTCCGATTGGTAAGGCGAGTTTCCATATCCAGTGGGGCCGACCGGTAATGCCTGCCACCATTGCTGCCCAGCGTCGTGAAGGCGATCGATCCACGACAATGCGGATGGTCCCAGATCACCAATGCCGTAAGGCGAAGGCAGAGATGTAACGTGCAGCAGCAGGCCGGAGGCACGGTATCCGGATGGAAAGGGAGGGACCTGGATCCCTCCGCCGGATATGTTCATTACTTCACGCCTGTCGAAGCCAAGGCGTTGTTAACTATCTCCTCGGCTTCGCTGAGGATCGTGCTGAGATGTGCCTCACTCTTGAAGCTTTCAGCATAGATCTTGTAGATGTTTTCTGTGCCCGAAGGCCGGGCGGCGAACCAACCACTGGCAGAGACTACTTTCAAGCCCCCGATGGGAGCGCCATTGCCCGGAGCTGTGGTCAGCTTGGCGGTAATTGGCTCGCCCGCCAGATCTGACTCCCTGACTGCGGCCGGCGAGAGCTTTTGCAGTCTTGCTTTCTGCTCTGGAGTAGCCGGCGCGTCGATGCGCGTGTAGTACGGAGTACCGAACTCTTCGGTCAGTTCGCGGTAATGCAGTCCTGGATCCCTTCCCGTGATGGCGGTAATCTCAGCCGCCAGCAGATCCATGATCAGCCCATCTTTGTCGGTGCTCCACACGGTACCATCAAGGCGAAGAAAACTCGCTCCAGCACTCTCTTCTCCACCGAAGCAGTAGGAACCGTCAAAGAGTCCAGGGACAAACCACTTGAAGCCCACCGGCACTTCGCGCAGCTCGCGGCCGAGCTGGTGAACGACTCGGTCGATCATGCTGCTGCTCACCAGGGTCTTCCCCACTGCTGCATTGCGCCGCCAATTGGGGCGGTGCGTGAGGAGATATCGAATGGCTACGGCAAGATAATGGTTTGGATTCATCAACCCCGCGGTCGGAGAAACGATGCCGTGACGGTCCGAGTCGGTATCGTTGGCGAAGGCCAGCTGGAAATGATCTTTTAGCCCCACTAGACGGGCCATGGCATACGGGCTGGAACAATCCATGCGGATCTTGCCGTCGTGATCCACGGTCATAAAGGAAAACGTCGGGTCAATGACCGGATTGACGACCTCGACGTTCAATCCGTAGATGGCGTGGATCGGCTCCCAATACGGCAGCGAGGCGCCGCCCAGCGGATCCACGCCAAGCTTCAGGCCGGCGCCGCGAATTGCATCCATGTCAACGACGTTCTTGAGATCGCGAACGTAGGGCTGGATGAAGTCCTCATTGTGCGTGGTTGCGGCACGAAGGGCTTTAGAGAGCGGAACCCGCTTGACCTCCACGTTTCCCGCCCGCAGCAATTCATTTGCCCGATCTTCGACCCATTTCGTCACCTCGGTATCGGCAGGACCGCCATTGGTGGGGTTGTATTTGAAACCTCCATCATCCGGCGGGTTGTGCGACGGTGTAATTACGATGCCGTCAGCGAGATGCTCCTTGCGATCGCGGTTGTAGACGAGAATGGCATGCGAGATGACCGGAGTCGGAGTCACGCCCTCGCCCTGCTGGATGATCGTCTCCACGTTGTTTGCCGCAAGAACGGTTAACGCCGTGTGCTGTGCGGGCCCGGACACGGCATGCGTGTCTTTCCCCATATAGAGCGGGCCGTCGGTTCCCTGCTGTCGCCGGTAGTCGCAGATCGCCTGGGTGATTGCGAGAATGTGCGCTTCGGTGAACGTGCCGCGGAGGGGCGAGCCGCGATGGCCGCTCGTACCAAAGATAACTAGCTGGTTCGGATCGCTTAAGTCAGGACGGCGTTCGAAGTACTCCTTGTCCAGCTGATCTGGATCTATGAGCATTTCCCTCGGAGCCGGTTTGCCTGCGAGCGGAGAAACTATCTCGCCTGATGCTATGGGCTGAGTTACTGCACTGGGCATGGTGTTACCTTCCAGATTTCGGATGTGTATTCGTTAATCGTTCGATCACTTGAAATTTCCCGGAGCCGCATCTCCTTCGATTCACGACGTCACGTGATGGTTCTCGTTCCAGAGCCGGATGACAGGCTGGGAAAGATTGTGCTCATAGCCGACCGCGCTCAGGCTCGCCGTACCGAGCACAAAATACTTGCCCCCGGCCGGCTCGAGCCCCAGCCACCGGGCGGCCAGAACGCGAAGATAGTGCCCGCTGGAAAACATAAGCACGATTCCCGCGATACCTCGGACGCGCTCGATGACACGGTCCGCCCGCTCGCCGACCTGGGCAGGCGATTCGCCCCCCGGACAACCGTCCCGGAAAATCTCCCAGTCCGGGCGCTCTTTCAGAATCTGCGCCAAGACCAGGCCCTCATATTTGCCGTAATCCCACTCCACGAGGTCAGGAAGCGTTTCGGCGACCGCTTCAAATCCCGCCAACTCGCAGGTTCGGGTTGCGCGTTGCAGAGGGCTGGTGAAGACCTTGTCGAACGTCACTCCCTTCAGGCGCTCCCCGAGCTGCTGGGCGTGCCGCTCGCCATCCTCTGTCAGAGGCAGATCGATACGGCCTGTGTGCTGGCCCGAATGCGTCCATGCTGTGTCGCCATGCCGCGCCAGATACACGACTTGAGGTGTGTTGCTCATGAAGTCTCTCTCCTTGAAATGCTCGCCCCGATTGCTGATTCCCATCTAATACATCAGCCCGCGCTGCTCACCGCTAGCGGAGCGCGCACGAGCTTCCAGCACTCCTCCGCGATGGCCCAATCCTCCTCCGCTCGAATCACCAGGACGCGGACCCGGGAATCCGCGGCGGCGATATCGCAGTCGAGGGAAGGCTGTTGATTCACTTTGCTGTCCAATTTCAGACCCAGGAATTCCAGTCTGTCGCCAACTGCAGCCCGAACTTCGGGAGAGTTTTCTCCCACGCCTGCCGTGAACACAAGAACATCGAGCCCGCCCAATACCGCGGCCATGCCGCCCACTGCTGATTGCAGACGATGCACGAAGATATCGAACGCCAGCTTCGCTCTCTCGTTGCCCTGCTTGATTGCTGCGAGAATATCGCGCATGTCGCTCGAAACTCCGGATACGCCCAGCAGCCCCGACTCTTGGTTCAGCAACCTGTCAATCTGGTCGGCGTTGAGCTTGTCCTGGCGCATCAGGAAAGTCAGAATCGCCGGATCGACCGAGCCTGAGCGCGTCCCCATCATCACTCCCTCCAGCGGAGTGAACCCCATGGTGGTGTCTACGCTCTGGCCGCCTTGCATCGCGGTGACCGAGCATCCGTTGCCAAGGTGGCAACTCACAACTTTGAGCGAGTCCGGATCTTTCCCGAGCAGCTGAGCAGCGCGTCCGGCGCAGTACTTGTGGTTGGTGCCGTGAAACCCGTAGCGACGGATATCGCGCTTTGACCATTCGTACGGACCGGGGTAAGTTTGCGCGTACACTGGCATCTGGCGGTAAAAGCCGGTGTCGAAGACGGCAATCTGTGGAACCGGGCCGAGTAGACTCTCAACGATGTCCATGCCCTGGAGTTCCTCACGAACGTGCAGCGGCGCCCACGTGGAGACTTCCGCAATTGCCGAGCGTACTTCGGGCGTTACTATAACCGGGTCTTCGAAATGAGGACCGCCGTGGACAACGCGGTGGCCGACAGCACCGATCTCGGATAGAGAGGCGATGGCGCGTGCCGGACCCGTGTCCATTGTGTCCAGCAGATGCCGCATGAATTCTTCACGCGAACGGACTTTCAGGGTTTCCTTCTGAACAGCGCCCTGCGCGTTCTTCACCGAAACTGCGGCGGTATCGCTGCCCCACTCGATTCTTCCCTCCCACAGGGGACGGAGCGGACGGTACGGAAGGGTCTCGCCGATCTCATAGAGGCAGGCCTTCTGGCTGCTGGAACCGGAGTTGAGGACAAGAACTTTCATTGGCTGCGAGCTCCACTCATGTGTTTGCTTCCATTGCACTGTCGATCCGTGGCATGAAACACTTCGCAGATTGGCAAACACTATGACCTGCCAGTTGCTGAGAAGTCTCCACTCACCACAGCGGCGGCCTTCTTAGCCAGATAAGAACCAGGCCGGCGTGCAAGCTGGGTTGAGCTATGATGCCGGCCCAAAAAGAATCCCTGGGTACTCTATTCCTGGATTGCTGCATGTGCGATGCCAAAGCAGACTGTCGAAAATCGGCGCAATCGAATGAATCCGTACGAGAGCCTCGGCCTGCCCTTTTTCAGCGTCTGGCGGTAGAGCGGGCTTGTCTCGGTCGGCCGGTCAGGTCGGAGATTATTGCGAAAGCGATTCTTCCGCATATGTATCGAATTCTCAGCGCAGAGAGGCGAAGATTGCAGGTGTCAATTATTCAAGAGGTGTCATCTGGTTGCCAGCCTGCGTGCAGAGTCACTCGCGTTTTCAAACACTTGCACAGCGGGCTTTACTTTGCACTCGTAACAAAGGAAGCGGTCGCCGATCTCGCAAGTACCAAGTAACTTACGGATATTTGCATCCGTGACCGTATCGCAGGTTAAGAACGAGCGGTGAGAGCGTGCTTTATGAGATAAGCGCCCGCGGAGCGTATCAATGAACGAAATGGTTGCGTTTCTCGCGAAACACGGATACTGGATTCTCTTTATTTCCGTGCTTGGCCGGCAAGCCTGTCTGCCCGTACCGGCGAACCTGCTTCTGCTTGCCGGGGGAGCACTCGCCGGCCTGGGAAAATTGAGCTTCGTAAACGTTGTGGCCGTCTCTGTCATTGCGTTTCTCCTGGCTGATTTTGCGTGGTACGAAGCTGGGCGGAGTTGGGGGAGCAAAACGCTGCACTTCGTTTGCGGAGCCACCCGCGATCCAGCTGCATGCGTAGGCAAGATGACCGCGCGGTTCAATCACTACGGGGCCAAGGTTCTCCTGTTTTCCAAGTTCGTCATTGGACTGGATGCCGTCGCCGCACCTATGGCGGGCATCTCTGGCACTGACCGGCCGCGGTTTCTGGCCTTTGATGGCGTTGGCGCGATTCTATGGTCGTCAGCCTACGCCGCTCTGGGCTGGGCTTTCAGTGATCAGCTGGATCGCGTTGCCAGCTATTCATCGAAGCTGGGAACGCTGGCAGTGCTCGGAGGACTTGCAGCAGTCTGCGTTTTTGTCATCCTCAGGCTCATTCGCTGGTATCGCTTCCTGCGCGAATTCCGGCTCTCGCGCATCACGCCTGATCAGCTCATGAGCAAATTGCGCGCCGGCGAGAATGTCCTGATCCTGGACTTGCAGGGCGGTACGAAACACGCTCAAGGGCTCATGGCGATTCCGGGCGCCATTCGAATCAATCCCCACCTGCTGGAACGCTATTCGAAATACCGGGATCCTGATCTGGCGACCAATCGTGAGGTTGTTCTTTACTGCTCTTGTCCAAGCGAATTTACGAGCGCTCGCGTTGCCATGTCACTCCATCGGAGGGGATTTACCGATGTTCGACCTCTCGCCGGCGGGATCGAGGCCTGGGTCAAACAATCTTTCCCTGTTACATCCAATGTTGAAATGCTGACACCCCCGGAACACGCAGCATTTGTCCTGCATGAGGTTTTTCACTATTCTGAGGGGCACGCGGCACGACTTCTCAGGACGAGCGTTGCAGATGTTGATCGCCTCCTCAAGGCGGCAAAGCAACGCGTAGAACGCAACTATGCAGAAGGCCGGCTCCTTATTAAGCGACGCGATAGTCTGGTACCTCAGGAATCGGTCCCTAACATTCCACCCAGACCTTAATCCTCCCAAGGAAACGCACCCAGACGCGAGCCGGCATAGTAGTCCCCAGCCCTGCGTTTCACATTGTGCGCCAGCGCCAGCACGTTGACACGTGCCAGTGGAACAACCACGCCTCCTCCCTATCATTCAACTTGCTCCCGGGGCGACTTGTCTTTGTTTTTCATCTAGATCCCGCCGCCGGCACTTGTGGCAGATGGATTGCACTATTGTGACTCATCGAGCGAACGCGCCTGATGGTTCGGAAGTAGCCCGCAATCGCCTTCTCTCACCGGAATCAACAGTGAGAGCAACTTGAGTGCACTCCCATGCGGCACGAAAGGAAGACACGTGCTGAATAAGTCGACAACACGTAGGCCGCATCGGGCATTCAAACGAATAACCGTTCGATACTGGTGCGCTGGAGTGTGGCGGGTACGGACGGCTTTCTTCCTGATGGTTGTCATTCTCCGGCTAACTCCCTGCGCCATAGCCAGCGACAACAATAAGGCGGGCGGAAGGCTGGAGGGAACGGTATTTGTTGGCGATCAAGGCCACCAGTCCTATACGGTCGGGGCAAAAGTACTGGCGAACGGGCCCGTCAAGATCGAAACAGAGACAAACACAGACGGCAGGTACATCTTTGTCGCGTTACCGCCGGGAAGCTACACAGTTGAAGCAACGTACTCTGGTCTCGAAGCCATACAGACAGTTACTGTCGGGGCCAATCAAGTAATTACGCTCCCACTTCAGCTTAGACCGTCAGAGGTCAAGACGTCAGTAACAGTAACGGCCACCTCGGCAGACGCAAAGACGCCTGCTCCAACGGAAACCATCAGCGAGAAGACGATTCGCGGCGCACCGAATCTGGATGAGCGCTTCGAAACCCTGCTCCCGTTGGTTCCGGGCGTAGTTCGCGGACCTGACGGACACATCAATCTGAAGGGCGCAAGCAGCACGCAGAACGGCGCACTGGTCAACAGCGCAAATGTTACGGATCCGGCAACCGGCAATTCGGCCATCAACCTACCGATCGACGTCGTCTCGTCGGTGCACGTCCTGTCGAATCCCTATGACCCACAGTATGGAAGATTCACTGGAGCAGTTTCCTCCGTGGAAACGAAAACGGGAAGCTACGACGGCTACCATTTCTCGGTTCAAAACATACTTCCGCGGTGGCGAGACCGCGGTGGGCATATCGTCGGCCTCGGAGCCGCCACGCCGCGAATGACCTTCACGGGGCCCATGATTAAGAACCGCGTCGCCGTCACGCAGTCTTTTGAGTACCGCTTCGTGCGTACGCCAGTAAACAGTCTTCCTCCGCTGGAAAGGGATACGACGCTGGAGGGCTACGACACCTACACGCAGGCGGACCTGAACTTAAGCCCCAAACAAACGGCAACGCTGTCGCTCGCAGTTTATCCGCAAAAGCTCCAGTACATGGGTTTGAATACCTTCACGCCTCAGCCGTCCACCGCCGATTACCACCAGCGCGGGTATGAACTTTACGGCCAGCATCGGTATATCACCGGCGCCGACAGCGCACTGGTTTCTCAGCTCAGCTTCAAAAACTACGATGCCGATGTTACTGCACTAAGCAATGATCCCTATCAGTTGCTGATCGATACCACCGAGGGAGGATTCTTCAACCGCCAGGCGCGCCGGACGAATCGCCTTGAATGGGAAGAGACCTACGATTTCTCTCCGCGGCACTTTCTGGGCACACATCAGCTGAAAGCGGGCCTGAACTATGCTTACTCTTCCTATGATGGCCGTGAAGCTTTTCTGCCCGTCGAGATTATCGGCACATCGGGTGCGCCGATAGAAAGCATCGCTTTCGGCCATCCTGCCTCGTTCAGTGTTGATCAGAGTGAGACTTCCTGGTTCTTAGCCGATCAGTGGACGCCGTCCCGGCGCTTGACGGTTGACCTAGGCGTACGTTTCGACAACGACACAGTGACGGAATCCACGCATGCAGCTCCGCGCGCAGGTTTCCTTCTTGCGCTGACGAGTGACGGTAAGACGCTGCTCAAGGGTGGTGTAGGGATGTTCTACGACCGGGTACCTCTGATATACCCGATTTTTGAGCAGCTGCCCAATCGGACCGTATCACAGCTTGACACAAATGGGCAGGCGTCCAGCTCAATCTCTTATCTGAATCAGATCACCGGCGGCCTTCACAATCCACAAAGCACGTCGTGGAACGTTGCTCTAGAGCGGCAGGTACTGGAATCGCTCACGCTGCGCGTCGGCTATGAGCAGCGCAACACGTCAAAGGTGTTCGTGGTCTCACCTGTCTCCGAAGGAAACACAGGCATAATTGCCCTCTCAAATTCAGGACGGGATTCTTACCAGGAAATCCAGGTGGCGGGACGCTATAAGCTTCCGCGCTTCCTCCTGAATGGTTCGTATGTTCACTCGCGGGCTTACGGGAACCTTAACGACCCTTCGCTGTTCTTCGGAAGCTATCCGCAGGCAGTGATTCAGCCGGACGCGCGAGCACGACTACCTTTCGACGCGACGAACCGCGTCTTGTTCTGGGGCGACGTTGAGGGCCCTTTTAAGCTGACGCTTGTTCCTGTGTATGACCTGCACACGGGCTTCCCGTATTCGGTCGAAAACCAATTCCGTGAATACGTGGGGCCGCGGGACACCAGGCACTATCCGCGATTTTCATCGTTCGATCTTCAGATGACGCGGCCGATCGCGCTGCATTTGGGTGACAGGAACCTTCATATGCGGGTCGGTGGCGGCGTATACAACGTCTTCAATCACTTCAACCCGCGCGACGTGCAGAACATACAGGAGAGCAGTCTCTACGGCGAGTTCTTCAACGACGCGTGGCGAGATTACCGGGGGAAGCTGGTGTTCCAGTTCTGACTACTATGAAAAATCGATTGGTCTTCGGCGCTTTTCTTCTGCTGGTAACTGCTACCGCCTTCGGTGCGTCCGACGGCGATTCTCTTCCCAGCGCAGACGTTGTGGTGGCCAGAATGTTGGCGCACAATGCCCAACGACAAATGCAGCTTGCGGGATATCGCGGGATGCGGCGATATGTTCTCCAAAACGATCGCTTGGACAAGCACGCCGAGATGCTCGTGCGCGTGGAAGGCGACGCTGACGAAACGAAGCACTTTGAGGTTGTCAGCCAAGAGGGCTGGAAAGCGGCGCAAAAGCATGTTCTGCAAAAGATGCTCGACTCGGAGGCAGAGGCATCTTCCCCCGAGACACGCTTTAAGACCCGAATGAGTCCGGAAAATTACGAATTCCATATAGTGAGAACCGCATTGCTCGGCGATCGAATGGCCTACGTCATCGATGTCACTCCCAAGCGCAACGAGGAGCGTCTGTTCGAGGGCCAGATCTGGATCGATGCCCAGGACTACGCCATGGTCAGAGTCGAGGGTAAGCCCGCGAAGAACCCCTCTTTCTGGACCCGTAGCGTGCATTTTGTTCATACCTACCAGAAGAGCGGTCCATTCTGGTTCCCGGCTTCCACCGAGAGTGTCACCGAGGTGCGCATTTTCGGCGAGACGAACCTCACCATCCAATACTTCGACTACACACCCAATTCACAGCAAGCGCCGGAGACGGCGAGTGCGGCGCGGCAAGGAGGCCTCACCCCATGAAAAAGACTGGAATTCCACATCCTTCAGCGAGGCGTCGCACCCCGCAGGTCAACCAGTGTCTCATTCTGGCTGCGGGAAACGGCAGCCGGCTCATCAAGGCATCCGGAGGGTCTCCCAAGCCCCTTGTGCAGCTACACGGCAAGTCACTGCTTGAGCATGTGATCCTGGGAGCCCGCGAAGCAGGAATCGACAGATTTGTGATTGTCGTTGGCTACGGCGCGGACGCGATGCGCCAGTGGTTTGCTAGCCGCGAGCTTGGCGGTATTTCAGTAAGTGTGGTGGACAACTTGGAGTACCACAAGGACAATGGCGTTTCGGTTCTGAAAGCCAAAGACCTCATCCGCGGCACATTCCTGCTGCTGATGGCCGACCACATCTTTGAGCCGAGAACGGCCAGGTCACTCCTTGCGGAACCACTGATGCAAGGCGAAGTGATTCTCGCCGTTGATCCGAAAGTGGATAGCATTTTCGATCTTGACGACGCGACGAAGGTCAGACGCGACGGTGATCTTATCGTGGATATTGGGAAACAGATTGCCAAGTACGACGCCTTCGATACTGGGATGTTCCTGTGTAGCCCTGCTCTCTTCGACGTTCTCGAATCGGTCAAAAAGGAAGGCAATTGCTCATTGTCAGACGGCATGCGCATGCTGGGAAGAGAAGGCAGGTTGCGCGCGTTCGATATCGACGACGCCGCATGGCAGGATGTCGATACGCCGGAGGCGTTGGCCTACGCAGAGAGTATCTTTGTCCAGCAGTTCTGCCGGACACCTTCCGAGGCGAGGTTCAGCAGTGTCTAAGCCGACGACGACGAGGCAAAAGGTTCTTCGCGCCATGGCGGCTGTTTCCGGCATTGCGCTGCTGGCATATTTGACCTGGCGAGTTGGACCCGGAAATCTCCTGGAGAATATCTCCACGCTGGGGTGGGGACTGGTCCTGATCATCGCTTTGGGTGGGGTTGCGCACCTTGTGAAAACCTGGGCCTGGCGATTGACCCTCACGGGCTGCAGAGGCGGGGTTTCATTTTCGCGCATGCTCCAGCTCCGGCTGGCGTCGGAAGCAGTTGGCCAGGTTGGAGCGCTTGGGCAGATATTCGGAGAGGGTCTGCGAGTCTCCGCCCTTGGCCCCAATATACCTATCGAGAGCCGGATTTCGTCGGTGACCCTCGATCGCGCAATGTTCATCGCCTCCGGCCTGATGGTGGCCCTGGGTGGAACTGTAGCCGCACTCCTGGTATTACCGCTTACTCATGCGCTGCACTTGTACGCAGTCCTGTTTACTGTGATACTGTTCGGCCTGCTTTTTGTGATTGCGCTGGCAATGCTCAATCGCTGGCCCTTTGTGTCGCGATCCGCGCGGGTGCTTGGCCGACTGCAATTCCTGCGTCAGCGAGTGGAAGGCAAGCTGCCGCTGATCCATTCGGTTGAAAAGAAGTTCTTCGATTTTCATCGCTACGCGCCCGGTGCGTTCTGGGCCAGTCTGGCTCTCAATCTGGCATGGCATGGCATCGCAGTGTTTGAGGTCTTTTTGGTTCTGTGGCTGATGGGAGCCAAAATCGGGCCCTTGTGCGCTCTTGTAACCGAAGCTCTGACCAAGCTGGTGAACATTGCTGGGGTGTTTAATCCGGGAAATGTAGGTACATATGAGGGCGGAAACATACTTATCGCAAAGATGTTCGGCCTCACCAGCGCTGTAGGGTTGTCGGTAGCAGTAGCCAGACGGCTGCGGGGAACCTTCTGGGGCTTCGTTGGTGGTTTTTGCCTGTTCCCCCTATCCCGGTCCAGAGGACATAACAAATCCGAAGAGAGTATGACGGGAGACATTGCGGAAAGCCCGGAATCCGCGATGGACAGCCTGGAAACCAGTCAGGCATTTACCTCCGTCGTTTTTGCCAACACATTCCGTGGAGCAAGCGAAGCCGGATTACCGCTCATGCGCGTCGGTACGCTTCCCATCGTGCTCCGTGACATCCTCTCAGTGCAAAAGGCTGTTGGAAGGCGAATCATCGTGTGCGTTGATCGCGCCACCAGTCCAGATGCGTTTTGCAAACTCCTCGGTACGGGGCGTCTTCCTTATTCCGTTGATTGGATCAAAACACCCGCGGATACGCCGGTGCGCCTACTGTTGAAGAAAATTACATACGTCTCGGGAGACGATCACCTGATGCTTGTTGCCGGGAACAGTACGTACTACCCGGCGCTGTTCCGCCAAGCGAAAGAATCGAGTAAGAAGAGTGGAGCGCTGGCGCTGACCAGCAATGACCAGCCCATCGGCATTTATGCGCTCTCCGCCGATATCGCGCTCGATGCCGCGGAGGAGTGCCCCCCGAACATTTACAGCATTGATCAGTTCCATGCCTGGCTGATTTCGACTTACTCTGTCGAGTGCAAGCCGGTGGATGAGAGTTTGTGGCAGCGAGTACTCACTCCCGAAGATCGCATTGCCGCGGAAGAGAAACTGGACCGCTGGCTGGTTAAGCCCACGGATGGGTTCTTCGCACAAATGAACCGTAAAATCTCGGTGCCGATCAGCCGTCAGCTTATAAAATTTCCGATCACACCTAATATGGTCAGCCTGTTTACCCTTGGAGTTGGCATCGCCGCCGGCGCATTCTTCGCATGGGGCGGCTATTGGCATACGCTAATCGGGGCCATGCTGTCAGTCTGGGCGAGCATCCTCGATGGCTGCGATGGAGAAGTCGCGCGGCTGAAGCTTCTGGAATCGGATTTCGGTTGCTGGTTAGAGACCGTCTGCGACTACCTATACTACTTGTTTATCTTTGCCGGGATGGCAATAGGATTGATATGGACGTCGGACCAGCGAATCTATCTTGCCTGGGGGATCCTGCTTCTTTTTGGAGCCGTTATGAGCTTCCTGGTCACTGGATTTGGGCGGCGTCGTCTCGCTGCCAAGCGTCCCGAGCAGTATCTGCAAATCTGGCAGGGAAAGGCGGAAAGCAGGCGATCAAATCCCATCCTGTACTTCGGTCGGTATACAGAGTTCATTATCCGGCGCGCTTTCATGCCGTGGGCTCTCCTGTTCTTCGCGGTCTTCAACCTCACGAAAGTGGTTTTCTTTTTGGCTGCGATTGGCGCTAACGTGGTTTGGTTGATCTCCCTCTACTCCTATTGCGCCTTTGTGATGACCAGGAGGCCTGCCATCAGAGATTCCGCTGTTTCTGTCGAGACTTCCGCTTGAAACTGCCGGGCATGTGGTTACATGATTTTCGAAGATGTCAGCTTCAGAGCGCCGTCACGTGGCTTTGAACTTTTAATTACGCCAGGATATGAGTTCCAACCAAGAGATCGAAGTCGGCAACTTTGCCTCCACGGGCTGGCGGTTTGGCTCAGGAGGCCAGATCCAGGTGGTCGACTGGAATATCGATCGTGGACTACAGTTGCAGGGCGTCATAGATTTTCTGGCCGGCACAAAGGCAGATCTGATTCTTCTGCAGGAGGTGGACCTCAATGCAAGGCGAACCCACCAGCTCAACGTTGGGCGAGAGATTGCGCAGAAGCTGCAGATGAACTACGTTTTTGGGCGAGAGTTCCAGGAGCTGACTCAGGGCTCACAGACGTCTCCCGCCTTCCACGGCCAGGCCACTCTTTCTCCCTGGCCGATGTCAAGTCCGCGTATTCTCCGATTTCGGCGGCAGTCGAGCTTCTGGCGTCCGCGCTGGTACCTTCCGGACATTGAACCGTTCCAAGAGAGGATCGGCGGACGGATGGCTCTGGTAAGCGAGGTGAGCATCGGCGCCCGGACGCTGGTGACATACAACCTGCACCTCGAGAGCCGGGGCGACGATGCTTTGCGCTGCTCGCAACTTGACGAGTGCCTGACCGATGCTCTCCGCTATAGATCAACTACACCAATAATCCTTGCGGGCGACCTTAATCTCGACGTTTCCCGGAGTGTTGCCGCCAACGCTATAAGGCAAGCGCAGTTCCTCGGCACCGCCGCGAAGGAGCCTGTGCGAACCACCCCTCCGCATTCACCCTTTGACAGGGGCCGAGCTATCGACTGGATATTCACGCGCGGCTCCGTTCGCCCAGCAGGCCTGCGAATTCACAACTCAGTCGCAGCTTCCGACCATTACCCGCTATCGGTGAAGCTGGCCCTCCTGTAGCACGAGATTCCAAGTCACAGAGCTAGTAGACACTAACGCGCGCTTCGGGCTTGGCTCTTTTACCCCCGGCAACGCGCGACTTCTGATAACTGTCAAAATCCCCTCATGGCGCTTCGTGCCCCAAGTCTATGATTCGCTAGACCACAGCACACTAACCGAATACTCAGTAAACCAGATAGATATTTCCGGCGCAGAAGCTTCACACTGGCGCTAAACGTGCTAGTAAGAAGGTCAGGACGAGATCGATCTAGCGGCGGATGGGGCGGATCAGCTTATCCGGTCGAGAGCGACGGCCTCGACCCATCGGCCTGCTTCCAGGCCCAAGGAGTAGCCAATGACGATACACAACCAACCCTCGTTGCATCACAGCAATCAATACAGCGCGGACTCATCCTGCGCTCACTGTGAAGGGATCATCTCTCATGAACCCTGGTGTATTACAAAAAACACCAACGTTCATTACGCACATCAAGTAGCTTTATTCCCCAATCAACTGTGTCTTGAAGATCGCATAATCCTGCACGGTTGGGGCGTCGCGTGGCGAGCTGAAAGTGCTCCGGGCAAATGAAAATGTATCGAAGCAGCAGCTGTTGGAATCCGCTAGAACACGGGACCGACGAGGCGGTACGCAACGTATGATACAGCGCCAGGCATGGATGGTGATTACGATACTGCTGGTCTGGACGGCACTGTACCTTGTGGCATTAAGGTCGGCGCGAGGCCAGACGGCGTTGCTGCCAGACGAACATGCCATCCACGCAGGTGACAGTACGGTGACAAACGGAAGTGTGAACCAGAAACGTGATCCGCTCTCCTTCGAACGAGCCGGCGCAACCGATGGTGAAAAAGTCATCGTGATTGGGTTCGTTGGCGGGTTCGTCAAGGTAGATGATGTGAATCACCCCGAAGGTCGATTCGCAGCGCTCCTCCGCGAGCGTTACGGTGTCACTGCGGAAGTGTTTGGAAATCATGACCGGCACAAAGCTCTTCGAGAAGTCCTGCTTCTCCTGGACATAAATCGGGACGGCGCCCTTTCGCGGGGCGAGAAAGAGCAAGCCAGAATTATCATCTATGGACACAGCTGGGGCGCTTCGGAGACCGTCACGCTAGCCCGGGAATTAGGACGGAGAGGTATTCCGGTGCTGCTCACGATCCAGGTAGATAGCATCGCCAAACCTTCGCAGATAGATTTCACCATTCCGGCAAATGTGGCCAATGCGATCAATTATTATCAGTCCGGCGGCTTGCTTCACGGGCGCTCGGAAATCAGCGCGGAGGATCCAGCACGGACGAACATTATCGGAAACTATCGGTTGACTTACAAAGACCATCCAATTAACTGCAAGGGCTATCCATGGTATAGCCGCTTCTTTACGAAATCCCACATTGAGATCGAGAGCGATCCGCGCGTGTGGGAACAGGCCGCATCACTGATCGGTTCGGAGCTGTCAGGGACAAGATTTGCCGCTCACACTTCATCGGTAGTGAAGGCATCGCTCTCACAATAGTTAAGGCGAAGGCTCTGAGGAGGCTTCGGTGATACAAGATCCCCGACTCGGAATCAATAAGGACACGAAGCTTTGCATGTCGCTTGCCTCGCGACCTGGCAACTTCGGCACGCGACTGCATAACTTTCTCTATGCTGCGATGAACCTGAACTACTTGTACAAGGCGTTCACCACCACCGACTTGAAGAGTGCTGTCGCAGGTCTTAGAGCTCTTGCGATTCGGGGCTGCGCCATCTCCATGCCGTTTAAAGAAGATGTGATGCAATATCTCGATCGCATTGATCCTTCTGCTGAGCGCATTCGCGCGGTGAACACAATTGTGAACGATGATGGCGTTCTTACCGGCTTCAACACCGACTACACTGCTATTCAGAAAATTGTCGCCGAAAGAACTGTTCCTCTGTCAGCACGCATCTGTGCTTTCGGGAGCGGCGGAATGGCGAAGGCAATCGTCTCAGCGCTGGACGAAGCGGGATACAGAGCAGTCACCATCGTCGCGCGTAGCGCTGAAGCCGGCGCCCCGTTGGCCCAGAAATATGGCTATCGATGGTTGCCTGAGATCCCACGGGACGAGCGATTCGAGGTAGTGATCAACGCAACACCCGTCGGGATGTTTCCGGACATGCAGGGTTGCCCCTTCCCCGATGACTACGTTAGAGACGCGCATTTGGTGATCGATGCGGTTGCAAATCCTGTTCAAACCCAGCTCATACGGACTGCAACTACGCTTAAGAAGATGTATGTCACGGGTTTCGACATCACGATCATCCAGTCGATAGAGCAATTTCATATGTATACGGGAGTTCTTCCCGACGAACCTACCCTCAAGGCAGCGCGTGAGTTCGTGCAGGCTTCCATCTGACGCTCTCTTTGAATTGAATTATCGTAGGTAAACACCATCTCTGTACCGTTGAATGGAGGAGAGACAGAGTGGGAGGCTTGATTCCATTAAGCGACGTATCTCGACGTCCTGCGCATTTCCCGGTCGCTACGATATTCATCATTCTCACGAACGTGTTCGTCTTTGTGCTCGAACTGAGGGGCGGCGAAGCATTCGTATTCAAGTGGGCGGCGATCCCTGCGAACATTATTGCTGGCCATCACTGGATCACCATCCTGACCGCCATGTTCATGCACGGCGGCTGGTTGCACATTGTGGGCAATATGGTGTACTTGTGGGCGTTTGGACCGGTCATCGAAGACGCAATGAATCCACTGCGGTATATGGTCTTCTACCTCGGCGGCGGGTTGGTAGCGATGCTGGCCCAGCTCGCGGTCAGCCCAACTCCAACCGTTCCCAACCTGGGTGCAAGCGGCGCAATAGCCGCTGTGATGGGTGCCTTTCTCGTCACTTACCCTCGCGATCAGATTGCTCGATTCTAATCATATTCATATTCGTGCGCATCACCTTCATCCCGGCGGCGTTTCTCATCGGGTTCTGGTTTCTCATCCAGCTTTTTAGCGCGGGGTCAGTGGCAGCGGTTCAGACGGGTGGTGTCGCCTACGTAGCTCACGTTGCCGGCGCTGTCTTTGGGGCTGTCACAGCGCGTCTTTTTGAAGATCCGCGTAGGCTTCCTGCTTGAATGATTGATTTCCCGCTCTCAATCGGCTCCCGGGCATCGCTGCGGACGGCACAGGATATTGACCCGATGGGCTAACCTCCTCCGTTTCATTCCGATCCGTGCTGCTGCGCCGTCGGGGCGCCCCGAATGATTCCAGTTGGATTCCCGAAGAGCCCCGGAGGACGTGCTCCCATCCGCATCTTTGAGAGTACTCAGTTTCGAGCCCAGTCCTTGAGGCGCAGCTCTTTCAGTTCGGCGAGAGGAGCCCGAAAGGCACTTCCCTGCGTAAGAATGACCGCGCGCTCAATAAAGTTTGCGATTCACACACATTGCCTGGCCACGGATACCTTGCAATAGCCTCGATCGCCTAGTCCGCGAACCGAATCTGAGCGGTCACAATCTCTGCTCTAACCGCGTCAGCCGATTGATAGTGTCAGCCAATTGACGTTTGCAGTGGCGACAACGAGCAATTCACCCTACCAATTTTCGGTCATCTGACTAATAGCCCTGTCTTTCATCATGCGCGGCAGTGGGTAGGGGCATGCCGAGTGCTTCAACCATGCGTTATAAGCTGCCAATTCACTACCAACTTGCCAGCCCATAAGCAAGCGAGCTCGCAAGCATCCCGCGTGTGCCTTATCGCCTTTCCGGCAAGACTTTCTTTAGGAATATCCCCACCAGCAAGTCGACCTGGCACAGGGAAATCGGCTGTTTGGTGATGCGTTTGCTATCTGCAAAGAAGGAGAACTATCCGCACCTCGAAAGAGTTGGGCGTCTACGACCTTCATGGGCGACCCAGAAACGCTCCCTAGCGAGAGACGTTCTCAACTTTGATTTTCTTAGGGGCAGAGGTGAAAGCAATCCACCAACACAATGTCAACAAGACTGGACACGGCAGATGAGTGCCAGGCTTTGCCTGTTTTTCCTAATTCTCAGTGTGTCTGGCACCAGTGCAGCGGTAGCGCAGCAGATCTCCGCCCCTGAACCGCAGACCGGAATGATCATCGGTACGGTGACCGACGTGAACGGTGGCATCGTCCCCGGCGCTGGGGTCGTTCTTGACAGCACTTCGCTCCGCGATCCCCTACGAGTGGAGACTAACGATAACGGCTTCTTTCAACTCGACCACGTCAATCCAGGAATACCTTACCATGTCATCGTCAGTGCCCGCGGATTCGCGAACTGGACCTCGCCCGCAGTCATTCTCAAGCCAGGCCAATATCTCGAACTGACAGGTATCGAGCTGCGGATCGCGGCGGCGGTAACCACGGTGACAGCAGTTGTCTCAACGGAAGCGATCGCCAGAGAACAGGAAAAAGTGGAGGAGCAGCAGCGGGTCCTGGGCTTCATTCCCAACTTCTACGTGAACTATGACCGCAATCCCGTGCCACTCACGCCGGAGCTGAAGTTCAGACTCGCTCTCAAGTCCTCGACGGACCCTATCACTTTCGTCGGCTCCGCCTTTTTGGCGGGCTTGGATCAGGTGGCCGACGTGCACGGTTGGGGGCAGGGTGCGAAGGGATACGGCCAGCGTTTCGGCGCCAACTATGCCAATGGTTTGACCGACATCATGATCGGCGGTGCCATCCTGCCCACCCTCCTGCACCAGGATCCGCGCTACTTTTATCAGGGCACGGGCACAAAAAAGTCGCGCGCGCTCCACGCCCTCTCTTCGCCGTTTATCTGCAGGGGAGATAACGGACGGAGGCAGTTGAACTATTCGAGCCTGGGAGGATATCTGGCCTCAGGGGCCATCTCCAACGCCTATTATCCTGCGTCTGATCGGGGGCCGGGGCTGGTGCTTTCGACCGCCTTAGTGGACATTGGAGCCAACATGGCCAACAGCCTCATGCAGGAGTTCCTCCTGCGCAAACTCACACCCTCAGCCAAAAAGCGTCCTGAGTTAGAGGCAGGAAGCAATTAGATTTGTCGCATGCCAACGTTGCAGTTTGCGCCAGACTCAAGAGCAGAGCGGATCGCTGCTGCTGCTGTTCGGGGTTGAGACGCCACTGAAAAAACACCGCCAGTCCACGCCCCCTGCTTTCTATCGCAACACCTGAATATGCCGCGCAAGTTCCTCTTTACAGCAGCGTCTCGAAGAATATTGGCACCGACAGATTAAGATGATACCGGCATGGAGAGGGCGCACAGGAGAGCGGCAATCGGGCTGGCAATTCTGCTGGCGTGCTGCACCTGCGCTTTTACGTTGAACCCCTCTCTGGAGGTCAACCAATACGCCCACACCTCGTGGACTGTCCGGGACGGGTTCTCCATGGGCAACATCTACGCCATGGCCCAGACGCCCGATGGGTATCTCTGGTTTGGCACAGAATTCGGCTTGTTTCGCTTCGACGGGGTTCGC
>Ga0335085_10003595_pt1 | contig 26640 bp, 17 predicted proteins | sample Lox_Sample_45_FD_206712 | JGI IMG/M metagenome (GOLD analysis project Ga0335085, IMG submission 206712) | Soil microbial communities from Loxahatchee National Wildlife Refuge, Florida, United States - Lox_Sample_4.5 | ecosystem: Environmental > Terrestrial > Soil > Wetlands | place: USA...
GAAAAGGTATTTGATTGTAAGGGCCTTTAAAAAATATCATATCCGAACTTCCTTCATATCCTGACCACAGTTCGCCATTCTGAAAAAGAGCATGATTGGAATTAATTAATTGTTGTCGGCCATTCAGCGAAACATAAATAGCAAGAATATTTCCTTTGGCTTTATTGCTTGTATTTACCAATTCACTGATATTCGATGCATATACTCCATCGGCTCTTTTATCCCATTCAGTTGCACTGAGGAATAATGTATCCTGGCTGACATGATTTGATTTTGCTGTATCATTCGGGATAGTCTTGACTATTGGAGCGGTATTTTTTTTAGTACAAGACAAGTTGAATAATATAATGAAACCAAAAAAGATAAGAGATTGAAAACAAAATGAGATTTTCATAATACAAGTTTTAATGATAAAATGATTCTTCAAATAAAACTCGCATTGCAAAAGCCTGTTAATAAGCCTGGATGAGTAATCAGCAAATAACAATAACAACAGCCCCGTATCAGTGAGTAATTGATGACTTATCAACAATCTTGAGTGATGAAGCGTTTAATAAAATGAAAGGAAGCACGCGACGTGAAAAAACTCAAAAAAATGGGGAAAACTACTGCTACTAAAATAGTATGGATTCAGCCTTCAAAAACTGTATCTTGCTTCCGGAAACAATTTTCAGAACACCGGTAAAAATTTTTAGTCATGATCAAATTACAAATAATCGGAAACCTCGGAAAGGATTGCATTACTAATTCTGTGAATGGTAAGAATGTGATCAATTTTAATGTGGCTCATACAGAAAAATTCCGTGATGCTCAGGGCAACCAAAAAGATAAAACGATTTGGGTGGAATGCGCTTACTGGACTGATAAAACAGGTATAGCCCCTTATTTGAAAAAAGGAACACAGGTATATGCTGAAGGCACACCGGAAGTCAGAACCTATACGAAAAATGACGGCACGCCAGGAGTTTCCCTCACACTTCGCGTATTCAGCGTTCAGTTGCTCGGAAGCAGGAACGGAGGAGATTATGCCGGTTCTTCTTCGGAATCTTATACTCCACAGTCCGCTTCAGTTTCCAGTTCCATCACATCACCAAATGAAATCACTGCGCCGATAGATGATTTACCTTTTTAAGCTGACCGGGGAAAACATCTTTCAAATCAGACAGAATGCTCCAGAAATGGAGCATTCTGCTTTTGCAAATGATTATTTTCAGTTTTTGAAAATGAATCAAAACAAAAAATTAAATGAACGGGAAAAGCCAAGATGAGTAAAAAAATATAGGATGAGGCCGAACATTGTACAAAACACTCTGCGACTGACACAACAGATTTTCTCACAGATTTCGCAGATGTACACAGATTTTTTTCCGTGAGAGTCTGTGCAAACTGTGAGACAAGTAAGATTTATTTCAAATATCTGGCCAGGGAAACGCGGAATGATCTCATAATCAAAAACCTTCCTGCTGAAAGTTTTTATATTTTATCAATTAGTTCATGAGAATATTTTACCTGGTCCTATAAAAAATATTTCAATAATGATTACCTTCAAGGCCTCAGTCATAAATCATAAAATAAAGTGCATATGAAAAGAATCATTCCATTCAGCCTGTTAGTTTCAACGATTGTTTTTCTGGCAGCTTCTCCCAAAAAAAATGCGGTAAAAGACTGGAAAATCGGTGTCCAGATGTGGACCTTCAATCATTTTACATTTGTGGAAGCGCTTAATAAAGTAGATAGCGCAGGAGTAAAATATATCGAATGTTACCGCAACCAGAAAATGGGCGAAGGATTTGGAAATGAGACGTTCGGTCCTGATCTTTCTGCCGGAAGCAGAGCGAAACTCAAAGAATTATTAAAATCCAAAGGGATTCATATATGGGCACTGGGTGTGATCACACCGCGTACTGTTGACGAATGGAAAAGATATTTTGATCTCGCTAAAGAATTTAATTTAAGTTATATCACTGCAGAACCCATCAAGACGCAATGGAACCAGGTGGATAGTCTTGCTGCAATCTATGGAATCAAAGTAGCCATTCATGATCACCCCAGACCCAATCCATACTGGAGTCCCGACTCTGTGCTGGCAGCTATCGCAGGTCATCCGAATATCGGATGCTGCGCCGATGTTGGTCATTGGGCCAGAAGTGGTTTGAATCCTGTTGAATGCCTGAAAAAACTTTCCGGGCATATTATCGGCGTACACCTGAAAGATATTGTACAATTCAATAATCCGAGAGCAAACGACACTGTGGTGAGCAAGGGAGTTATTGATTTTCCCGCAATATTCGCAGAATTGAAAAACCAGGGATTCAGTGGAATGCTTTCTATCGAACATGAATCCAACTGGTATCACAATCTGCCAGATGTAATCGAAACAGTAAAATATTATAATGAGCAGGTTGCGAAATTGAAGTGAAGAAAACGTGAATGGTCATTGGTGAATGGTCAATAATGACCAATCGTAAATAGTCAATTGTGAAACCTGAAATAATAATTTTAATTCTATTTTCTCAGGTTTCCCGTCTCACGATTGACCATTCACGTCTCATGATTAAACACTAACAAAAAATCACTCTAATGATGCCAAATCATCTTTCCTCCTCCCGCCGAAAATTTTTGAAACAACTGGGTAGTACTACAGCCCTGCTTTCTGCAGGGTCACTGTCATCCTTAGCGGCAGAAGAAAAAACCGATCAAAGGATTATCCAATATGAAAAAAAGATATCGCCCAATGACAAAATCCGGATTGCCGGAATCGGAATGGGCATTATGGGTTATAATGATATAAATACAGCATTAAAAGTTCCGGGAATTGAAATGGTTGCCGCCTGTGATCTTTATAAAGGTCGTCTGGCAAGAGCAAAAGAAGTTTACGGGAAAGATATATTCACTACGCAGGATTATCGGGAGATATTGGAAAGAAAAGATATTGATGCAGTCGTTATCGCTTCTGCTGATCTCTGGCACTCGCGGATTGCAATCGATGCTATGAAGAAAGGAAAGGCAGTCTATTGCGAAAAACCAATGGTGCATAAAATCAGCCAGGGACTGGATGTGATCAAAGTTCAACAGGAAACAAAAAAAACAATGCAGGTGGGCAGCCAGCGCGTGAGTAGTATTGCCTACGCAAAAGCGAGAGAACTTTACAGAGCTGGTGAGATTGGCCAGCTGAGTTGCATCGAAGCGAATTTCGACAGGCAAAGCGCACTGGGTGCCTGGGAATATACAATGCCGACTGACGGATCTGAAACTACGGTTGACTGGAACCGTTATATTGCAGGCATGCCGAAGGAACCCTATCATCCAAAGAAATTTTTCTGGTGGCGCAATTATCGAGACTTCGGAACTGGTGTTGCGGGAGATCTTTTTGTGCATTTATTATCAGGCATCCATGTCATCAGCGATTCAAAAGGACCCGATACCATATTTGCATCCGGGCAAACTGCTTATTGGAAAGACGGGCGGGATGTTCCCGATGTCATGACAGGCATCATGCATTATCCGGAAACCAAAGAACATCCTTCTTTCGAAGTAATGTTACGGGTAAATTTTATCAGTGGCCAGGGTGAAGTTGGCTCAACAAGATATTATGGTTCGGAAGGAGTGATTGATATGGGATATGAAGGCTTTACGATTCATCATCATAAAATGTCAAAGGCGCCCGGTATCGGCGGATGGGATGCATTGGAAACATATCCACAGGCAATGCAGGAAGAACTAATGAAATCATACAATCAACGTTATTCACAGGATGATCAGAAAGAAATCAGCGCCCCTCCGACCAATTACAAAACTCCTGATGGGTATGATGAGCATGTGGATCATTTTGCTAATTTCTTTGATGGAGTGAGAGCCGGGAAACCGGTTGTAGAAGACCCGGTATTCGGTTTCAGGGCCTGTGCACCCTGCCTGGCAGCTAATGAAAGTTATTTCCAGAAAAAAATTATACACTGGGATCCGGTAAATATGAAACTCGTATAGTGATATTAACTTTTCCAAAGTTTAAAACTTTCTAAAAGTTAATATACCGCCACTACATTCCCGTTTACTTTCTTAATGAAATACACTTTCTTATTTTCAAAATAATCAAGTGTCATATTTTGCCTGTCCAGGAATACAGGCTGAATATCGAAATCATTAAAGACCTTATATTTTTTTTCGCCAATACTTCCACTCAGATGATGCCCATATTGATTCAATAGTTTTGCGAAACGGTACATGGTTTCATATCCGCGAAAAACCATATCGCTTGGCCTTGAATAAAATTTATTCTTGAAATACTGTTGAATCGAAGAAACAAGACTGTCATTTGGATTGATATAAAAAGGACTGGTATAATATATTTCCTGGTTCGCATATTCGGGATTTGAAAAATCGTTGATGGCATCCCAGGTTGGCATACCAAATATTTTCATGAAATATGTTTTGTTAAGAGAAGAAAGCAGGGCACATACATCCTTCCCAAAATTTTCGTCCAGGCTGCCCACTATACAAAGATTTTTTTTCGTACTATCAAGATAAAGCTCCATTTGTGTCGTAGTTACCGGCTCATCTAAATAAACATAATTCAATTTCAGCGGAACAGAAGCTGTATTTTTTTCAATATCCATGAAATAATTCTTTAGCCTGTCTTCCTGCGTTCCTTTTTTTCTGAAAAAAACAATATTATAAATAGGATAATTTCTCTGGATAAATTTATAAAGGCTTTCACAATGAGTTTTTAAAGTAGAATTCAGGATTACCAGCTCAGGGTTATTCCTGATGCCACCATCGTTAGGGAAATTGACATTCACAAACGGAATACTTTTCTGCTGGGCAATATTTGAGAGCTGATGCAGTTCGTCAGTATTCACAAATCCCAGAATCAATTCGGTTTCCTGGAAACCGGGACTTTGCGCTATCTGGCTAATGCTCTCAGTGGAAGACCTGGTGTCATATATCTCCACATCCAATTTTAATTTTTCTGCCTGCAAAGTATCCAAAGCGAGTTGCACACCTTCATAAAATTCAAGACCGGGGTTGATGAATTTAGGGAAATTATTTTCATACCTGTAATTACCCGATGCATCAAAAGCCGAATCGAGGTAAAGTGGTGCAAAAACGGCTATACGATGCCGTTGGGCTGAATCAGGGTGATGGAGCGTTGAATCAGTGCGATGCAGGATCGAATCGACCTGTGCACAAATAATAACAGGAGTGATCAGTATGGAAATAATCAGAAAAGAATACCGGAATCCTGGTTTCATATTGATATTTTGTTATTCGTTGACGGCGCCTGCAGATGACCGTTGGTTATTGATCGATGGCTGACTTTTATTGCAAGCCCGTAATTATGATCGGCCATCGATCAACGACCAACAATGAACTCTACTGTCATCCGTCAACTTTCTTCACTCCCATTCAATCGTAGCCGGTGGTTTACTGCTGATATCATATACCACGCGGTTTATTCCCTTGACATTATTGATAATTTCGCTTGAGACATTTGCCAGGAAATCATAAGGCAGGTGCGCCCAGTCTGCCGTCATTCCATCCACAGAAGTGACAGCCCGCAAAGCGACTGTATATTCATAAGTCCGCTCGTCTCCCATCACTCCTACACTTTTTACCGGCAAAAGAATTGCTCCGGCCTGCCATGTCTTCGAATAAAGCTGCTGTTGTTTCAAAGCCTGAATAAATAGAGCATCTGCTTTTTGCAAAAGCTCAACTTTTTCACGCGTCACTTCTCCTAATATCCTGATTGCAAGTCCCGGACCGGGAAATGGATGTCTTTGTAACATTTCTTCAGGAATATTTAATTCATGACCCACACGTCGCACTTCATCCTTAAATAAAAATCGTAAAGGCTCTACCAGTTCCAGATGCATTTTTTTGGGAAGTCCTCCAACATTATGATGCGATTTGATAGTAACAGAAGGACCATGAACAGAAACACTTTCAATCACATCCGGGTAAATCGTCCCCTGTCCCAATAATCCAATTCCCCTGATTTTTTCAGCCTGATCCCTGAATACCTTGATAAATAATTTTCCGATGGTTTTTCTTTTTTCTTCAGGGTCGGTTTTCTTTTTCAGTTTCTTATAAAATAATTTTTTTGCATCGATCCCTTTTACATTCAATCCGATCTTTTTATAAGTTTGCAGCACCTCCTTAAATTCATTTTTTCTAAGCACTCCATTGTCAACAAAAACACCATGAAGCCGGTTGCCGATTGCACGATGGATTAAAGTAGCAGCCACGGTTGAGTCTACGCCGCCACTCAAGGCCATGATCACTTTTCTTTTTCCGATTTGTTTTTTGAGTTGTTGAACCGTATCGTCAATAAAATGCGCAGGCGTCCAATCCTGGCTACACCCGCAAATATTCACCAAAAAATTTTTCAGAATTTTTTTTCCTTCAACCGAATGATATACTTCCGGATGAAACTGCAGGCAATACAAGGGCAAACTATTACCATTCATTTTAAAAGCTGCAAAAGGTATATTTTCAGTTGTTGCCAGCACATCGAAGCCGGATGGCAGTTTCAATATGGTGTCAGCGTGACTCATCCAAACCTGCGACAATTCGGTAACATTGTTGAGCAAAACATCTTCTTTTTGTTTGTGTAACAATGCACGTCCATATTCACGCTTGCTGCTGTTGGCAACACTCCCGCCAAATTGTTTTGCAGTTAACTGAGCTCCATAACAGATGCCCAGTAGAGGAACCTGTTCGTGCAGCTTCGCGATATCCACAACCGGCGCTTTCTTATCATTAACCGAAAATGGTGATCCGGATAAAATAATCCCTTTCAGAGAAGGATCGGGATCAATTTTTTTACGATAGGGAATGATTTCACAATATACATTGGCTTCACGAACGGCCCGGGCAATCAACTGGGTATACTGGGATCCGAAATCGAGAATGAGAATTTTTTCCGTCATGGTGATGCGAAGATAAAGAAAAGGGCTTTGTGTTTATTGCAGGCTTTTATCTGGTGGAGTCGACCACTCGGGCATGCAGTGGTCGACTGGATCCTGAGGTGGTCGACTCAGTAGACCCCGTTTCAATAAACTATTATCGAATGGAATAAAGTTTCCCTATTTGAAATAAAAATTCAATTTTTGCAGTCTCAAACCAAACATATGAGGAAATATATATGGTTGCTCGCGGCCCTGCCACTGTTAATAGGTTCCTGCCGCTTCGTTACAGGTAAAAGAGTCCATGGAAATGGCGTTATCAAAAGCGAAGAACGCAGCGTTTCTACTTTCAAAAATGTTGAAGTGAGTGGGGCAATCAATGTTTATGTCTCACAGGGTGATATCAAACCCGTGAAAATAGAAGGTGATGAAAATCTTCTTCAATATATTGAAGTTGAACAGGAAGGCGACAAACTTTTCGTCCGGGAAAAACACGGATATAACCTGAAGCCTACCGCTGAAATGAGAATTTATGTAACAGCGCCGGTATATAATAACATCGACGTATCAGGAGCGTGTGATATCATCGGAATGACAAAAATCTCTAATCCTGAAAACCTTGCACTTTCAGCCAGCGGAGCCGGCGATATCAAAATGGAAGTGGATGCTCCTAAATTAAGTGCAGAAATTTCCGGAAGCGGATCAATCGACCTCAAAGGACAAACCAAAGATGTCGATCTTCAACTCACTGGCGCAGGTCATGCTCATTGTTATGATTTGCTTTCTGAAAATACCAAGGTTGATATTTCAGGTGCAGGAAGCGCTCAGGTCTATGCAAGTGTAAAGCTGGATGCTGAAGTAAGCGGCGCCGGCAGCGTGAGTTATAAAGGAAATGCTACCAACGTAATACAACATACAAGCGGCGTAGGAAGCGTGACAAAAGTAGAGTGAGTCCGGAGTCGGTAGCCTTTAGTCGACAGGTGTTTCCGTGGCTGATTTAGCCTCTCAATTTTAAATTGATATTAACTTTATTTATAGGATAATTGTTCTATGAATAAAGTTGTTTTTCTTCTATTCATATTCTTTTGCCAATCCGGCTTCTCTCAATCCGGGCAGATCTCCAAAGAAGAATTCCTGAATGAAATTTTCAACCAGGTTGCCGACAGCAATTTTTCAAAATTTTATCTTATTCATGAAGCGTCTCCCTGTAGCTTCAAAAGGTATGATTACGGAGAATGGGTAAAATATGGTTTGAAAGAGAATATAACAATTGACATTTTAAATGAACTCGCAAAAAAATCCTATCTCGATACATCAACAAATAACTGGAATCAGGATGGACTTACCAAAGCAATCTGCATTGAAAGAAAACAGGCATCAGCCATTTTAGATTCTGCAAATGATATGGAGCGCAAAGAAGCTGTTGCGAAAGGAAAAAAGAAAAAAATTATTCGTGAAGAATTGAATGAATGGAATAAAAAACCGCCGGAAGAAAAACTGGTTTTCTATTTTTCAAAACCCGAATTCACAGACGATCTTCAATATGCCGTTATCAATGTAGTTTATCGTTGTGATGACAAAGCCTGTGGTATGGGAGCTACTTATCTTTTCAGCCGGACAGATCATGACTGGAAAGTGGCAGGGAAGATGATTTCATGGGGGAATTAGCCGGATTCACAAATTGACATATCTGACCCTTATCCAGATATCCCTATTTCTTCCCTTATCATCGGTACAGGAAATCTTTACCGGCCCCTCCTCAGGGATAAAAAACTGCCGCGAACCAGCATCTGCCGCCTTGTAAAATTTGTTATTGATATACCAATACACTTTAGCAACATCATTGCCCGTATTGCACCTGAGCAGCAAGGGCTCTGGTTTTTTTTTATTAATCATGTACTCATTACCGTTAGAAGGCGAAATGACAAGAGGAGCACCTTTCCTGAAGACTTTTTCACAGTTAGGGTTATGCGCAGGTATTTTTTGATAGGCTATCCCATTCTCTTCAAAATACCTTTGCATTTCCGGGGAAATAATTTTATATATCTTTTTCTTATAGTCGTTCTGCGGCATGCAGACTTTGCAATAGGAGATCTTTTCATCAGGCGACACCATCATTTCCTGCATATTGTCGCATTTCTTAGTGACCGATACCATAGGGATAAAATAATCGGTCACCAGATTAGTACAATGATCTCCCGGAGGGAGGCCGGTTTCTGAACAAACGATACGGATATCGCAATCCTGTGGCTGATGAAACCATTCTTCCCCCGCATCATAATCAATCGTATTGAAAATTTTAAAAAGCAAGGGCGTAGCCACATTGGCCCCACTCAGTTCAGAGACGCCTGCTGCAGAGAAATTTCCTATCCAGATCCCCACAGTGTAATGCCGGTTATATCCAATACTCCAGCCATCCCGGCGGCCATATGAAGTGCCGGTTTTCCACGCAATCTTCGGCAAGTGTGCCGTACTTTCCCAGTTGAGCGGAAAATCGGGGCGATTGATCTTCGACAGAATTTCATTGATCATAAATGTAGCGGCAGGACTGATTATCTTTTTGGAAACCGCCGGACGCTCGGACTGCAGATACGCCGGTTGAATATAATTCCCTTCATTCGAGAAGATCGAATACAATCCCGTCATTTCTTCTAACGTTGTCCCGCATCCTCCGAGAATCATGGATAATCCAAGCTTGTTCTGATCCTTTCTGATCTGCCGGAAATTGCAGGCGGAAAGTTTCTGAATCAGTTTGTCCTTGCCTAAGGCATGCAGGCTTTTAACAGCAGGAATATTCAATGAATGTTCCAGCGCATACTCCATCGTCACGTAACCATTGAATTTTTTATCATAATTCTCCGGAGCATATCCATCATAATTCACGGCAACATCCGTAATGACTCTTTTCGGAGTGAGGAGCCCATCGTCAATGCAAAGCCCATACAACAGCGGCTTCAATGTGCTGCCGGGCTGGCGAATTGCTGCAGCACCATTCACCTGTCCCGCATCTATTGTGTCTCTGAAATCTGAAGAACCGATATAGGTAACCACTTTGTGTGATATATTATCAATAACTATTACGGCGGCATTGTGGATATTTTTCAACCTAAGTTCACGTGAATGATCAGCCACCAGTTTTTCTATTTTCATCTGCGTATTCAGCTCGATATTGGTCCTGATGATATCGCCGCCCTGTTTTTTTAGTTTATATGAAAGATGAGGAACCAATTTCGGCACTACCCCTCGCGATGCTGTCAACGGTTCATTCAAAGCATCCTGTATCTCCTTTTCAGTAAACAGTTTCTCACTTGCAAATTTTCTCAGCCATTTATTTCTTTCCTGTACAATCCGATCATTGCTCTTTCCGATCACCAGTGAAGAAGGGCGATTGGGAATGATGGAAAGAGCGGTAATTTCTGCCAGTGATAAATGATCGGGGTTTTTCTTAAAATATAAAAGTGAAGCTGATTTTACACCCTCGATATTACCTCCATAAGGAACCAGGTTGAGATAGAGCTGAAGGATTTCATTCTTGGTATATCTTCTTTCCAGTTGAATCGATCTGAAAATTTCAACCAGTTTGTTCCAAAAGGTTCTCTGTTTCGGTTCGATCTCACGCGCCACTTGCATGGTAATAGTGGAAGCGCCTGACAACCTCCTTCCATAAAAAATATTTTTGAAGAAGGCCTTGCACAATGAAAAAGGATTGAAACCGGGATGATAATAGAAATACCTGTCCTCCTTGGCGATGATCGTCTTTCGTAGTAATGGGGAAATTTCGTTCAATTCGGTCTTCATCCGCCATTGCTGGTCCTTCGTAAGAAAGGCATGTATGATTTCTCCCCTGCTGTCAATAATTATAGTGGAATATTCAATCCGGTCGGGAAGAGGGAAGATCAGATTAAGCAAAAAGAAAATTAGTATTAATCCGAGTACTGTCAATCCTAATACCCTCAAAAAATTCCTGGTATGAGAGAAAATATATTTCATCAATCTTCGTATCACCAAAGATATATCATCATATTCTTTTTTTTGTATCTTGACGCCTTAATAACCAATCTAATTGCCTATGCATATGAAAGCTCGTCTATTGACAACCATAACGGTTGTTATTTTTTTGTCTGCCTGTAACCGGAATGTCGTCAGCCTCGATTACACCAACGCCAGGAATGAAGTGCCAACACTCGGCAATCTGGTATTCAGATTTGACAAATCACTGGTGAATGATTCGCTCCTGAATCAATGGGATTCGACACAGTATATTTCTTTCGAACCACAAATTCCAGGTCGATTCCGCTGGGAACATCCCGATGAGCTTGTATTTTCTCCTTCAAAACCTTTGTCACCTGCTACTACGTACAAGGCAGTTCTGAAAAACGACCTCTTGCAATACACGAAATATTCAAAAGTCAAATCAGCTGATAATATCAGTTTCCATACACCTGATCTAAAACTGGATAATACGAATGCCACCTGGGTATTGCAGGATGAAAACAGCACAACTGCATTGCCGCAGGTCAATTTATATTTCAATTATCCCGTCAATCCGAATACGCTGAAGGAGAAACTGAAAGTAGAGATGAATGGCCAGCCTGTCGAATATAATTTTCAAACCCTTTCATCAGTCAATAAAATTTCAATCCGCCTCCTGAATGTAAAAATGGAAGACAGGGACTATGAAGCAAAAATCATTATCGATAAGGAACTCGTGCCGGAAGGAGGGATCAACGGAACAGCCGATAAATATGAAATGACAGCGATGATCTCATCGCCATATGTTTTGCGCATCAATGATGTTTCTACTGAACAGGACGGTATACAGGGCACCGTGAAAGTCACAACAAGTCAGCAGGTAACTGCCAACGAACTCGCATCGTTTATTAAATTTGACCCCTCAATGAAATTTAATGTTGAAGTGCAGGACGATGGTTTCCAGATCAGCACCGACAATTTTGATCCCCAAAAAAGTTATTTACTCACAATTGCCAAGGGCCTGCGCGGAAGAATCGGAGGCATACTGAAAGAAAATTACAGCTCCAATCTTGCTTTTGGCCAGATGCAACCCTCCATCAGTTTTGTGAACAGTAAAGGAATTTATCTTGCTTCAAAAGGAGAAAAAAATATTGAGGTCAGAATTGTCAGCGTACCCAAAGTGAAGATTATTGTCTCCAAAATTTACGAAAGCAATCTTCTTTTGGCACAGCGTTACGGATATAATCCACATGAAACATCTGATAATAATAACGAAAATAACGAAGAAAACGATTATTATTATGACAACAATTCTACTGCAGGCGACATTATTTATGAACAGGAAGTTGACACACGTTCTTTACCAAAATATGGAAACAGCAGGATATTCAATTTCAATATCAGCGATAAGCTTCCCGATTTCAAAGGCATTTATCATATTATGATCCGCTCCCAGAAAGAATATTGGGTGCGTGACAGTCGCTTTCTTTCTTTGTCTGATATCGGCCTTATCGCCAAAGAAGGAAAGGACAAAATACTGGTGTTTGCCAATTCGATTCAATCTGCCACCGCTATACAGGGAGTGAACCTGGTTGCTTACGGTGCCAACAGCCAGGTATTGGGAATGGGAGCCACCAATGCCGAAGGCATTGCTGAAATCGCATACTCACGCCAGGAATTTGCTGGATTTCGCCCCGCGATGATCGTTGCCAAAACAGCTGAAGACTTCAATTATCTGCCTTTCAGCACTACGAAAGTCAATACATCGAGATTCGAAGTGGGCGGAAAGCATAGCAACAGCACTGGACTGGAGGCTTTTGTTTATCCGGAAAGAGATATCTACAGGCCGGGCGAGCGATTGAATTTTTCTGTTATCCTGCGTAATAAGCAATGGAAATCTCCGGGGGAAATTCCTGTCAAACTGAAATTTTTATTCCCGAACGGAAAAGAGCTAAAGACATTCAGAAAAAATCTAAATGAAGAAGGTTCACTCGAAGGCAACATCGACCTTGCCGTTTCGGCGATCACCGGAACTTATTCGTTGGAAGTATACAGTTCAAATGATATTCTGCTCAACACGCAACCTTTCCGCATCGAGGAATTTGTTCCCGACAAAATAAAAGTCACCGCAAAACTGGACAAAGATTTCCTCGAGCCGGATGAAAGCTCGCTCCTGAATATTCATGCAGTGAATTTCTTCGGACCACCGGCTGCCAACAGAAATTACGAATGCGAGATTCAGGTCAAACAAAAAATTTTCAACCCGAAAAAATATAACAATTACAATTTCAGCCTGGGAACCCAGACTGCCTTTACAGATAAAATAACGAGGGAAGGAAAAACAAATGAGCAGGGCGATGCTTCTGAAAAATTTGACGTGCCGACCATGTACAAGAATCTTGGCGTATTGCAGGCCGATTTTTATACCACAGTATTTGATGAGACTGGAAGACCTGTGAGCCGAAAAACTTCGACTGATATTTTCACACAGGGAACTTTTTTCGGAATTGGAGATGATGGCAACTGGTATTATCCCTTAAATCAACCCATACAATTCCCTATCATTGGGCTTGACAAAAATGAAAAGGAACTCAATGATGTATCCGCCAAAGTGGAAGTAATCAGGCATGAATATAAAACCGTGTTGACAAAAAAGGGTGGTTATTTCCGTTATGAATCGCAGGAGGAAGAAAAAGCAGTCGCTACCGATTTCATCACGGTCAGTGGAGCGCGTACCACGTATTCTTTTATCCCCCGCATGCCCGGCGATTATGAGCTCCGGGTGTCTATCCCTGGTGCGAACAGTTATGTAAGCAAATCTTTTTATAGTTGGGGTTTTTGGGGAGGTGACAATTCTTCCTTTGAAGTAAATAATGAAGGACATGTAGATATCCAATTAGACAAGTCTTCTTATTACAGTGATGAAACAGTGAAAGCCTTATTCAAAGCGCCTTTCAACGGCCGCATGCTGGTCACCATGGAGACAGACAAAGTCGTTTCCTACCAATATGTAAATGTTGATAATCGCACAGTAGCGCTTGATCTGAAACTCAGCAGCGACAATGTTCCCAATGTATACATCACGGCTACATTGATCAAGCCGCATGATATTTCCGACATCCCGCTCACAGTAGCTCATGGATTCGAAAATGTAAAGGTCGAAGAAAAGGACAGGAAGATCGCAGTTGATATTGTCGCAGAAAAATCTGTTCGTTCAAAAACTCGCCAGCATATCAGCATCAAAGCGCTGCCCAACAGTATGGTCACGCTGGCTGCAGTTGACAACGGAGTATTACAGGTTTCTAATTTCGAAACGCCAGATCCCTACGGATACTTTTACGCCAAACGAGCGCTCGAAGTAAATGCTTTTGACATTTATCCGCTGCTGTTGCCCGAAATAAAAGCAAAGATCAGCAGCACCGGGGGCGATGAAGAAACAGATATGACCAAAAGAGTAAACCCCATGCCGGCAAAACGTATTAAGATTCTTTCTTACTGGAGTGGTATCAAAAAAACCGATGGCAGTGGCAAGGCCGATTTCGATATTGATATTCCCCAGTTTTCAGGAGAAGTGAGATTGATGGCAGTAGCTTATAAAGATAAAAGCTTCGGTTCCGGTGAAACAACGATGACTGTTGCTGATCCTCTCGTCCTCAGCGCGGCATTACCAAGATTTCTCAGTCCAAAGGATACAGTTTTTGTTCCCATAACGGTTACAAATACAACAGCAAAAAATACAACAGCCCATGCACTGGTGAAGACAAGCGGAGCCATCCAGGTAGTGGGCAGCAATGAACAAACAGTCGAGCTTTCCGCCAACAGCGAAAATCGACTATTGTTCAACGTTATAGCGCAGCCGGCAATCGGAAATGGCAAGCTGACAGTTGAAGTGAACAGTATGGGAGAGAAATTTACTGATGAAACGGATATCAGTGTACGGCCTACATCTTCTCTCCAGAAAATTACCGGCAGCGGTTCGGTGAATGGAGGCAGCTCCGAAACAATAGTATACAATGCCAACGATTTTATTCAACCAAGCGTGAGCCATCAGTTGATCGTCAGCCGGTCTCCAGCCATAGAACTGGCGAGATATCTTGACTGGCTTGTCGAATATCCTTATGGTTGCACGGAGCAAACGGTATCCATTGCTTTCCCCCAACTATATTATGGCGATATGGCTGACCTGTTGCATACCAGCAGGTCTTCACAAAACAATGCCAATATCAATATCCAGGAAGCCATTAGGAAAATAAAAATGCGACAATTGTACACGGGTGCAGTAACGCTATGGGATAATGAGGGAACAGAAAACTGGTGGTGCACGATTTACGCGGCGCATTTTCTGCTTGAAGCGCAGAAAGCAGGATATGATGTTGACGAGAGCCTGATTGAAACCATGCTGGGTTATATCGACAATCAGTTGAAGAACAGGAAAACGATTTCTTATTATTATAACCGGAACCAGAATAAAAAAATTGTTCCTAAAGAAGTGATCTATGGACTCTATGTGTTGTCGATGGCCGGAAGATCGAATGTCAGTGTGATGAATTATTACAAAGCCAATCCGGAACTGCTTAGTCTCGATTGCAAATATTTATTGTCCGCAGCGTATGCTATGGCCGGCGACAAAACCAGTTTCAAGCAATTTCTGCCTTCGCAATTTTCAGGAGAAGAGTCCGTAGCGCAAAGCGGCGGGAGTTTCTATTCTGATATCCGCGATGAATCTCTTGCTTTGAACGTATTGGTTGATGTGGATCCTAATAATGTGCAGATTCCTCTCATGGCCAAACATGTTTCAGAAAAACTGAAGCAACGTTACTGGCTCAGTACACAGGAACTTGCTTTCAGTTTTCTCGCGCTGGGAAAAATTGCCAGACAATCAGCAAAATCAACGGCAACTGCAGAGATCAGAGCAGACGGCAAAATCATTGCTTCCATGAACGGTGCAGATATCAAACTCAGCGGACAGCAACTGAAAGCTGACAATGTTGAAATTATTGCAAAAGGTAGCGGCAGACTGTATTATTTCTGGCAGTCCGAAGGAATCAGTGCCAGTGGGAATTATAAAGAAGAAGACAATTACCTGAAAGTCCGGAAGCGTTTTTATGACAGGAATGGCAGGCTGATCTCAGGAAATACTTTCAAACAGAATGATCTCATTATCGTTCAACTCACGCTTGAAAGATCATATAGCGCCGATATTGATAATATCGTGATCACCGATTTGCTTCCTGCTGGTTTTGAAATCGAAAATCCGCGGACTAAAGATATACCCGGAATGGACTGGATCAAAGATGGCGATTCACCAACAGCTATGGATATACGCGATGACAGAATCAACTTTTTCGTCGATCTGCATGAATTTAAACAAACTTATTATTATGCTGTTCGTGCCGTTTCCCCCGGCGTGTACCGAATGGGGCCGGTGAGCGCCGATGCCATGTATAATGGAGAATATCATTCCTACAATGGTGCAGGAATAATCAAGGTCGTTCAATGAGGAACCGAAAGTCATTATAGGTTTCCGATTGTCGCATACATGACCTTGAAACAATTCCAGGAAGTATTTTCATTCGGCGTTTTGGGTTGCTGATAAAATCCCCGCAAAAAATTTGCTGTAAATGACCAGGTCGTTTCTACGATTCCTAATAAACGATCTCTCATCTCAGGAGTTGCCTGTTGCCTGAAAGCAACCATATCATTGATTTGTGTAATTGCAATCTGGGGATCTCTCCATGGACAAGTAACCACGCGAAATCCTTTCATGGCAAAATAGATTGCGGTTTTGTCCGGTCGCTCATAATGCCAGTCACAAATCAGCACATCTTTTGGAATCATATCAATTGCACGATAAGTATTATTATAACTTGCCTCCCATTGCCCGATTCCGGTTGTTTTTCCATCCAACAAACGATCCCCCCAGATCCACAATTCCCTTCCCTTTTGTGCAAGATGATCGTGGATGGCGCGAACTTCACCGGCAAACAATTCTGCCTTATCCCTCCCACCACATCGCGGACATTTGTCTTCTCCTATAAAAAAAACTTCATCCATGCCTGCATGAAAGGCATTTGTTTCAAAAACATCACAGAGTTCATCTATCACATCAAAAATCACTTTGTGCAGGTCTGGATGGAGGGGACAATAACTTTTGCAATATAAATTATCCGGATTGGGCCAGACATATTTTTCCGGCATCTTGATATAGGGCGTTTCATCGAATTCGGGATATTGTTTCAATAATTTGCCGATACGTCCTGCCCAGGACTGATGCCCGAGAAAATCAATTTGCGGAATGATCCTGATCCCATTCTTTTTGCAGGCCTTTACGATTTTCTTCACATCTGCCTTCGACAAAGCAAAACTATCCTCGAGTTCGGGATGAGATTTGAACTGATAAAAATATTCCACCTGCAGGATAAGTGTATTCACTTTTCTCGGGGGCAATTCATTTTCAATGAACTGAACGAAGGAATCTAATTGCGGAGGCCTCGGTACATTAATACAAAGGCCCCGTATAGGTAACAGACTGTCTAATTTTTCCTGTGCCATCACCTCAAAATTATTCAGGAGGAATAAGAAAAAAATAGTCAGAATAAGAAACAGGTTTTTTTTCATCACATTGAATTTATTAAAAACGTAGATCCAGTCCCTATTTTAATCCATATTTATATAAATATCTTTGATACAATTGTGTTTGCTTATTATCAAGGCTTGTCTCACGGCCTTGTATAAACGCATGAGTAATGATGCTGGTCCTCATATCCAGTATATCTCCTTTACTGATCACAATATTCGCGTCCTTACCGGGCTCAATGGATCCTGTTCTGTCGTCAATGCCTAATATTTTAGCGCTGTTTAAGGTAATTGCCTCAAGCGCCTGCTCTTTAGTCAATCCATAAGCTGCTGCAGTTCCCGCATTAAACATCAGGTTTCTGTAACGGCTTTCCTCATGACTGTCATTTAAAGCAAAAAGCACGCCTGCCTGTTGCAAACGGGCGGGCGTTTTATATGGCTGATCCACGTCATCATCTTCCATGGCTGGCAGAGAATGTTCTTCCTGCAAAATGACAGCAATATTATTTTGCCTGAGCAGGTCCGCAATCATAAAGCTTTCGCTTCCTCCAACAATCACCACATCAAATCCAAACTCTTTTGCAAAATCAATGGCAATCAGCATTTGTTTCACCTGGTCACCATGAACAAATAGTTTTTGCTTTTTGTCGAATAAACCCCTGACTGCTTCAAATTTCAGGTTGATCTCTTTATGTGTCGATTCCTGTAAATAAGCTTTAGCCTGACGGAAAAAAGATTTCAATCTTTCAATTTTTTCCAATGATTCTTTTGTCGGATCAGTGGGTGGTTGAGCTCCCGCTAAAGCTGCAAAACGTCTCGGCCGAACGATAAAAGACGGCATATTCAAATGAATGCCTACATCCATTTTATAAGCAGCATCTTCCCAGTTCCATGCATCGAATTGAACCACGCTGGATGAACCACTGATATCTCCTCCCTGTGGTGTAATCCCTGCCAGCAAAATACCATTTGCTTTTAGGGTATTGATGATTTTGGAATCGGTATTATATGCAACAATGGAACGGATATTGGGATTGAGATCGCCCAATTCCTCGTAATCATTAGAGCCTCTCACACTCAGCGCAATTTCTTTTAAGCCGACATCAGTGACAGGAAGGATGAGACCGGGATAAACCTCTTCTCCCTGCGCATTGATCACTTTTACATTGTCTGCGGGAACAGGAATATTCTGTCCTACCTGTACGATTTTACCATTTTCAATTTTAATAGATCCATTTTCTATAACTTGTCCATTCCCCACATGAATCTTTCCATTGATTATGAAAAGTAGTCCCTTGTCTTCTTTCGCAGGATAAATATCATCCTGCGCAAAAACTGTTGAACTAAAAGAAGAAACTAAGAATATGATTAAATATTTTTTCATTGTTTTTTATTTTCCGTTGAATATGTCTTCATCATTTAAATAGACAGTGATCAGGTTGTCATCATGCCGGTGGTCACCGCATTCCAGTATCACCTGGTAGCTGGGTGTTGCCGGAGAAACCGGACTACCTGATTTTTTTTCTCCCAGCATTTTTTGGGTGAGCCTGTTTCGCTCTTCAATAATACGTTTACGCATAGCCGAATCCCTGCCCATATCATAATAAACAATTCCGTCTACAATCGTCTTTATCGGTTTTGCATAAATGCTGAGTGGATGATCGCTCCATAAAACAAGGTCCGCATCCTTTCCGACCCTGATACTTCCTACCCGGTCATCCACATGCAGGGCTTTTGCAGGATTCAGAGTAACCATTTTCAGCGCATCTTCTTCACTCATCCCTCCGTATTTCACACTTTTTGCTGCTTCCTGGTTGAGGCGTCTTGCCATTTCCGCATCATCAGAATTGATGCAGACATTCAATCCAACTCTTTGCATTATTGTGGCATTGTAGGCAATGGCATCCTGCACTTCTACCTTATACGCCCACCAATCTGAGAAGGTGGAGACATTGGCTCCATGCGCTTTGATTTTATCAGCCACTTTATAACCTTCAAGTACATGCGTAAATGTATTGACCCGGAACCCGAATTTTTCTGCTACCCGCATCAGGGCAGTGATTTCGCTTTGTACATAGGAATGGCAGGTGATAAACATTTGCTTATTCATGATCTGCACAAGAGCATCCAGTTCAAGATCCCTTCTCACAGGAGTTGCGCCGGGTTTTCCGCTCTTAAATGCCTTCATCTCATTCTCATAATCCTTCGCTCTCTGAAAACCATCCATCAATACCTCTTCAACGCCCATTCTTGTATCCGGGAACCGGTTATTGGCAGAAGAAGTGGTGCGCTTTACATTTTCACCCAATGCAAACTTGATAAAGGGGTCCCAGTTTTTGAATTTCAGTCCTTCATCATCGACACCCCATCTCAATTTAATCAGCTGCGTTTGTCCCCCGATCGTATTCGCTGAACCATGAAGGATATGCGCAGAAGTAACGCCGCCGCTCAACTCGCGGTAAATGCTGATATCTTCAGGATTGAGATTGTCGCCGATCCTGACTTCGGATGTGACAGATTGAGCTCCTTCATTGATCGACATTGCTGCGATATGCGAATGTTCGTCTATAATACCGGGAGTAAGATGTTTTCCTGTTCCATCGATAATAACAACTCCGGCATCAGAAAGATTTTTTCCTACCTGCGCAATTTTTCCATTCTTTACCAGCACATCAGTATTCTCCAGTTTACCTTCATTTTCATTGGTCCATACAGTCGCATTTTTAATCAGGAAATTTTCTGCTTTCGGCAATTCCTCCCATCCATATCCATCAAAAGGATATAAAACCTTCCCAACCATGACGGGTGGTTTCTTTTTAGCAGAATCAACGGCGGCCGATCCTGCTTTTACAAAAGCGGCTGTCCAGGTAATCCGGTTGCCTGAGCTATCTTCCCCGTTTCCATTCCATATACCGTCACTAACGACACCGCTTAACCGAAAATAAGCTCCTGTTTTCGCACCAGGTTCTTTTCTCCTTCCAGCCTGACCTCCATGGTTACTCGTTGAATCTGGCTGCTGTTTTTTCCGATTAACTGCCGCAGGTGAAAAACTCAGCGTGACAAGCTTGCCATCATATTCAAATTTTGTATTGATCGTATCTTTTCCAACAATATTGGCGGCATTGTTGCTTTGTACATCGAGTGTATAATTCAAAGGACCGTTCGGTTCATTAATAACGAGATTATAAATGCCCCTGATAGAATTCCATTCTTCATTCTTCACTTCATATTTCTCTCCCTGTATCCAGTTTTCAAGAATAGAAGTCTTTTCATTAAAAACCGGGCCGGTAGTGATCAGGAAATTGGCAAGTTTACCTGCATCAAGACTTCCCACCTTATCATAAATGTGTAATAATTCAGCCGGAGTTTTTGTCAATGCTTCGAATGCTTTTGATTCTGTCAGCCCATTTTCCAATGCTTTTCGCAGGTTCGGCAGGAACTGTTTGATATCTCTCAAATCAGAAGTCGTGAGGCAGAAATTAATATTTGCCTTTTCGAATGCTGCAGGATTTGTGGGCGCCAGTTCCCAGTGCTTCATATCACCCAATGATACAAACCTCGCTTCATTGGGATCTTCCACATCCATTGCCTGAGGATAATTCAAAGGCAGAATAAAAGAAGTATTAATAGCTTTGATTTCATTGATGCGCTGGTATTCATTTCCACCTCCTTTAATGATATAATGAACTCCAAATTCATTTCCAATTCTGTTTGCACGCAAATCATTCCATTTATCATTTGCTTCGAATATCTGAGGCAGGTTCTGATTATCGTTCCATGCCTGCAAACTCAGGTTCACGCCTTCATGGTCAGGCTGGGATTTATACCATTGTGCATCGAGGTAAGTCTGCCTCAATAATGCAATCACTCCCATCATAGAGCTGGGGTAGCTTTGCACCGATATACCTTTGCCCATCGAATAATGAGCCGAAGCTTTTTCTTTTATGATCACCAGGTTTTCTTTGCGATTGGCCAGAGTAACTACAGTACCTGTGCCACGTGCTATACCATCTTTCTGATGTGTGAGCACAGTTCCAAAACCGATCTCACGCAGAGGTTTTGCTTTTGAATCATCGGTTACAAAAATTTTAGAAGCATCGGTTTCAGGTTTGATAGCCTGGTTCCATCCATAAGCTCCTTTTGTGTTTGAATTAAATTGTGTCGGACCTCCATAAAAATTAAAACCTGTGGCCTGCCTTTGGGGAATAGCCACGCCATAGTCGCTATAGATATCGATAAATGAAGGATAGATATATTTTCCTGTACAGTTGATGGTTACTGCATTGGCGGGAACTGAAACATTATTCCCAATGCCCGTTATTTTGCCATCTTTGATGAGCAGTGTCGCATCTGTAAGCGTAGTCTGTCCATCTTTGACGATGGTCGCATGAATAAATACATATATCTTTTCACGGGGATCTGCGACTCCATTCACGGGAAAGGTCTCCTGCGCATGGACGGAAAAAATACATGCCATAAGATATGCTGTCAGGAAAAAGAATTTTTCCTTAGGAAACAGCCTCAAAATTCTCATGTGTATAGTTTTAGTGGTTAAAAATGAATTCCGAATTTACTGAAATGGAGTAATTTCGGCTTTACAATTTTATAAGCGGCAATCAACGTGCGGGATATATCATCATACATCGATCACACTTTATTGAAGCCTCTCTGTACATTTAAAGATATCGAGAAGATTTGTGAAGAAGCCATCCAATACAGATTTGCAGCGGTTTGCATTCCTCCAACCGCAGTAAAGAAGGCAAAAGATTGGACGAATGGGTCGACAGTAAAAGTAGCTACCGTTATCGGGTTTCCCTTTGGATATGAAGTTGCTGAAGCCAAACAAACTGAAACAGAACAGGCAATAGCTGATGGAGCCGATGAACTGGATATTGTTATTAACCTGCTTGAATTGAAAAGCGGATCCTGGTCCTATCTTGAAAAAGAAATAAAAGAATTGATTGATTTGGCTCATATGCATCAGAAACTGGTGAAAATAATTATTGAAAGCGGGATGCTTACAAATGCCGAAATCGTTCAATGCTGCCAGTTATATAGTGAGCTTGGGGCCGATTTTTTGAAAACTTCCACCGGTTATTCAGAAAAAGGGGCATCCATCGAAGCAGTAAAGCTAATGCGTGAAAACCTGCCTTTTTCCATTGGAATAAAGGCTTCAGGGGGAATCAGAACTTATGAATTTGCAAGTCAGTTGATCGAAGCAGGCGCATCAAGATTAGGATGCAGTGCAAGTATAGCGATTGTCGAAAATGCAATGAAAGAACAAGAACATGATTATTAATGGCCATTCAAATGGATGGACAGAAAATGTTCAATAATCAAATGCTATAATTCATTAGAAAATGAAATTGATATTGATATTCATCTTAACAGTATTCTCAGGAAAATTATTCGCTCAGGCAGATTCAGCAGTCGTCGTTCATAAAGACCCACGCATAGATTTATTGATTAAAAAGCAAATCCAGATCAATGACGAAACCACTCGTGATTCCCGGAGTCATATTCCCGGATATCGTATCCAGGTAATCAACTCGAAAGACAGGAATAAAGTATTTGAAGTCAAAACAAAAATTTATCAGGATTTTCCAGAGTTAAAGCCCTATCTGGTATACCAGGCTCCCTATTATAAATTGAATGTAGGGAATTTCAAAACTCCTGAAGAAGCAGATCCTTATTTGAAGCAATTGTTGAAACTCTTTCCCACCGGAGTTTACCTGGTTCACGACATCATTGATGTAAAACCCGAAAAGACAGATATAAATTAAGCCGGATTCTTACAAACAATGAATTCTTTTTAATTTGTGCAATATGCTAAAAGAAAAAATCAGGCAACTCTCTGAGCAATATGCACCGGACTTCATTGATATCCGACATCATTTACACGCACATCCTGAATTGAGTTATAAGGAATTTGAAACTTCTGCATTCATTCAAAAAAAATTGAGTGATTGGTCGATCCCCTTTGATATCAAAGCTTCCACCGGTGTTATCGGTCTGATTAAAGGAAAGAATCCGGATAAAAGAATTATTGCATTAAGGGCGGATATGGATGCACTGCCAATCCAGGAAGAAAATAATATTTCTTATAAATCAAAAAATCCGGGTGTAATGCATGCCTGCGGGCATGATGTGCACACCAGCATTTTACTGGGTGCATCGAAAATATTGAATGAATTAAAAAATGAATGGGAAGGAACCATCAAACTAATTTTCCAGCCGGGGGAGGAAAGAAACCCGGGTGGCGCCAGTCTCCTGATCAAAGAAGGTGCATTAGAAAACCCCAAACCTTCTGCAATTTTTGGATTGCATGTTCATCCCGGACTTGAAATCGGGAAATTGAGTTTCCGACAGGGAATGGTCATGGCAAGTGCAGACGAATTATATTTTACAATCAAAGGAAAAGGAGGACATGCAGCGGCTCCTCATACTACAGTTGATACAATCTTGATTGCTTCTCATCTTATCCTTGCTTTGCAACAAATCATCAGCCGGAACAGGAATCCTTTTTCTCCATCAGTGCTCTCCATAACCTCGGTACAAGGTGGTCATACTACCAATGTCATTCCGAGTGAAGTAAAACTGATGGGGACATTTCGTGCAATGGAAGAAAACTGGCGTTTTAAAGCGCATGAGCTTATCCGTAAGATATCTCTTGAGCTTGTTCATTCCATGGGAGCCGAGATTGATTTGCATATCGATGTAGGTTATCCCGTTGTTTACAATAACGAGCAGCTGAATGCGGTTGCACGCATAAGAGCTGAGGAATTCATGGGAAAGGAGAACGTTTTGGAAACAGAAATTCGAATGGGTTCAGAAGATTTCGGCTACTATACACAGTTAATTCCCGGTTGTTTTTACCGGCTGGGAGTGATGAATGTTGAGAAAGGAATTACTTCAGGTGTGCATACTCCTACTTTTAATATAGACGAATCTGCTATCAGTATTGGCATGGGCATGATGGCCTGGTTGGGAAGTACGGTGAATATATAATTTGCTTAGCCCTCCAACAATCATTTATTGCTTTAATGCGATTTCCTGCGATATTTCAAAGGTCAAATAACCATCAAAAAGTAGTTTTTCTACTTTAAAATTTTATTGGAATTTCTGGATATTTGATTTGAAAGAATTTGTATCATCTGCTCCGTAGAATGGGTACATAGGGAGAACCCAAAACATACATTAGATATGTCATCAGACGCATATACGAAATCTTTTGCACCTAGGGCGCAACGATAAAATTTTGTAATTATTCAACCGATCTATGGCCCCTGGGGGCCTGATTTAAGGGAATGATCGATATACTCCAAGCAATTCATAATACGCAATTGATAAATGACATTCTTTAGAATATTGTCTATTGTTATTTCATTTGTGATATAAAATCAAATTGCTCCGTAGGAGCAAAATATCGGTAGCAGGGAATGATCGATATACTCCAAGCAATTCATAATACGCAATTGATAAATGACATTCTTTAAAATATTGTCTATTGTTTTTTCATTTGTGATATAAAATCAAATTGCTCCGTAGGAGCAAAATATCGGTAGCAAAAAAATGTTTTTCGTTTATGCCCCGTGGGGGCATCACTCTTTTAATTAAGAATCATGGCAAATACATATACCCAACTCCATATTCATTGTATTGCAGCTGTTAAATTTCGTCTCGCATGTATTCAACCATCATGGAAGAGCAGGTTGCATCAATACATTACGGGTATTGTACAAAATCATAATCATAAAATGTTACCAATAAACAGCATGCCTGATCATTTGCATCTCCTGATTGGCTTCAGACCTGATCAATCATTATCAGACCTGATGAGATTAGTAAAAGGTGAATCTTCGGAATGGATCAACAAACAACACTTTACACCTTCAGTATTCAGATGGCAGGAAGGTTATGGCGCTTTTTCATATGCGCGTTCACAAATAAAAGCTGTTGCTCAGTACATAGAAAATCAGGAAGAACATCACCGGAAAAAAACTTTTTTGGAAGAATATAAAGATTGCCTGAATCAATTTGAAATTAAATATGATCATCGATATATATTTAAACCTCCCGAATAAGGTTTTGCCCTTACAGGGCAATATCCTTCTTAATTTTTTTCTACCGACATTTTACCCCTGACGGGGTAAGTTTTACTATTTTGAAAAAAAAATTGTAATCTCATGGAGCCAATAAATAAATTTTATTTTTTTCAGATATCAGCCTAATCAAACAAACTGTGACTAATCAAATTCAAATGATGACTCATGGTCGGATCACAATGCAAATAAAAACTGCCTGTATCTTTTAATAATTTGTGCATATACCAAATGCGGTGGGCCATGGTCGTTAAATAAGCTACTGCGCTATCGCTGATGCTTTTGGTTTTGTGAAACACGCTCAGCACTTCATACAAATCCTTATTTAAATCTGCCAACATGCCCAATTCATCCACATAGCTCACATTACTCCATGTGTCTGCAAATGCCTGCTTCTGTGCATTGGCGTCCTTCATATCAATGCTCTCAAATAATACATTGTAATTGCGTTTGCTATTAAAGGGTGGGTCAATATATATCAGATCAATAATTGGTTCGGGGTTGTTTGCTACAAGTTCTTTCAATACATCGAGACAATCGCCGAAATACAAATGATTCATGAAGCAATAAAGGTTTCTGCTAAACTGCAAGGCTTTTCAAAAACCCGGTTATCCATCTATTCACATTTTCGTATTTTGCAATGGATTTGCTGATTAGTGTTGAATGCCATGACAGCTATCACTGTCCCTTAGATAAAAACGCTGTATGCAAAAAAAGCAACTGAGAAGAGAACAGGCTCTTGAATATCACTCCAAAGGCAGGCCGGGCAAAATTGAAGTAGTTCCTACCAAGGCTGCCAAGACTCAACGCGACTTATCTCTTGCTTATTCACCCGGAGTTGCAGAACCCTGTAAAGAGATTGAAAAGAATCCGGAAGATGTATACAAGTATACAGCAAAGGGAAACCTGGTTGCGGTTATAAGTAATGGCACAGCCGTATTGGGGTTGGGAGATATCGGTCCCGCTGCATCAAAACCCGTCATGGAGGGAAAGGGAGTCTTATTTAAAATTTTCGCCGACATCGATGTGTTCGATATTGAAATCAATGAAAAGGATCCCGGAAAATTTGTGCATATCGTCAAATCGTT
>Ga0335085_10003596_pt1 | contig 26639 bp, 26 predicted proteins | sample Lox_Sample_45_FD_206712 | JGI IMG/M metagenome (GOLD analysis project Ga0335085, IMG submission 206712) | Soil microbial communities from Loxahatchee National Wildlife Refuge, Florida, United States - Lox_Sample_4.5 | ecosystem: Environmental > Terrestrial > Soil > Wetlands | place: USA...
CCGGCGCGCAATCCGCTTGCCCCGCTCGATATTCGTGGTGATGACGGATCCGCCCAGCCCGTAAGGGGAATCGTTGGCAAGGTTGATGGCCTCCTTCTCGTTCTTGACGCGGAAGATGAGGGCCACGGGAGCGAAGAACTCCTGATGGAAGGTCGGGTTATCGGGGCTGATATTGGTAAGAATCGTGGGCGCCAGAAAGTATCCCGGGCGGTCGAGGCGCTTCCCGCCCGCCAGAACTTTCGCGCCACCGTCCACCGCGGTTTGGATCTGCTTCAGGACCAACTCGAGAGCGCCGGCTGTGCACAGCGGCCCAAGTGTCGTCTTTGGGTCCATGGGATCGCCGGGAACCAGCTTCTCCAGTTCCTTCTGGAAACGTTTCAAAAATGTGTCGGCGACCTTCTCATGCAGTACGAACCGTTTGGCGGCCACACAGCATTGCCCGGTGTTGTTCATGCGGCCCCAGAAGCCCCACTTGACGGCCGTGTCCATGTCGGCGTCGTCCAGCACGATGAAGGCGTCGCTGCCGCCCAGTTCCATGGTGCTCTTTTTGAGCGCATGGCCGGCTTCGGCGGCGACAGCCCCGCCTGCGCGCTCGCTGCCGGTCAGCGCGACTCCCTTGATCCGCGGATCGGCGATCGCCTCAGCGGCTTGCTCGTTGGACAGAAAGACGTTGGTATAGGCGCCTTTTGGAGCACCGGCATCGCGGAACAGCGTCTCAAACGCCACCGCGCATTGCGGCACATTAGGCGCGTGCTTCACGATCAGCGTATTCCCCGCCATCAGGTTCGGTCCCGCGACGCGCGCCAACTGATAGTAGGGAAAATTCCAGGGCTCGACGCAGAAGAGCACGCCAATCGGCGCATTCTCGACGAGGGCCTCGCCTTCCTTGACGTTCAACTTGTGCGGCGCCAGAAACTTCTCGGCATTGTCGGCATAGTAGTCTAGGATATCGGCGCTGAGATCCACTTCTCCCTGCGCCTCCCCGATCAACTTTCCCATCTCCAGCGTAACGAGCCCGGCAAACTCGTCGCGGTTCGCGCGCAGAATCGAAGCTGCCTTCTTAACGATGGCCTTACGATCAGCCAGAGACCGCAGGCTCCAGTCATTCTCGTAGGTGGCAGTGGCCTGAGCAATGATCGCTTGCAGTTGTGCGTCCGTGTGCTCCGGAAATGTTTGGATCAGCTCTTCGGTGTAGGGATTAATCGTTTGATATTGCATGCGACAGATCGCCTCGCTTTCAATAGACTGGATGGGCGCAGGCCCGTAATTGTTGGGACGGTAACCAACAAAAAACCCGGCCGAAGGCTCCAATTTGGTGAGGCGACCGCTAGCCGACGCCCTGCCCTCACACTAATGCATCACACCATTACCGGGCTGATTGGAACCTCACTGCTGATCGTCGGCGCGCTGTTTCCCCTCGTCAACTCGCCGGAGAACGTGCCGATCTTTCTGACGCTCACCGCGGGACTCTCAACGGAAAGCCGGGTGGTCCTGGCGCGGAAGATTGCCGTGAACAGTTTAGCGCTTTTGGTGGTCTCGGTCCTGATCGGCACCCACATATTGGCATTCTTCGACATTTCCGCTGCCGGTGGTACAGGTCGGCGGTGGTATGGTGCTGGTTGCCGCGGGATGGAAGCTGTTGAACCGGGTGGAGGAGAGGGCGCCCGAACGTCCGTCGAAACCATCGGAAGCCTCCGCTCTGTCTCGCCTGGCCTTCTATCCGTTGACCATGCCGCTGACCGTGGGACCGGGGTCGATTTCCGTGGCGATAGCCGTGGGCGCGAACCATCCGCATGGGGGCGGAGCAGGCTGGGTTCTCACCGGAGCCGCGCTGTTGGGATGCTCGGTTCTGGCCTTGACCATCTACCTGCTTTATCGCTTTGCCGAACGGTTCGGGCGGATTCTGGGGGACACGGCGATGAATATCGTTATTCGTGTGTCGTCTTTCATTCTGCTGTGCATCGGCGTGCAAACTGTGTGGAACGGCTTGAGCACATTGCTGAAAACCGTCTTGGCCGCCGCGACTTAACTCCGTATAAGTCGGCTACATTGAACCATAAGATGAAATGGAAACTGCGCCACCGGCCAGTTTGGCTTAGTGCGCTTTTGTTGCCGCGCCTGTGGGACATACACTGGGACCGCAACCCCTGAATGCGCGCTGCTTGAGCGCAGGAATTTGACCCGAGGCGTTGAGCGCTACCTGCGTCTGAGCGGAACTGCCAAGGAGTGCGATCAGCGCCAGCGGCACTGGAAACTTCGGTAGCTCTCTCACAGAATAGGAGATGCATGCAGTGCCCGATTTGTTGGCCCGGGGGTAGGTCCGGGAGATGCCGGCTCTTCCTGGCCGGGAATCAAGCGGTACTCCGTGATCGTCAATTCGCCCCGCCCGGCGCGGCGTGTTTCGAATGAGACGTGAGTGACGCGGAGGCAGGGAACTCCGTGCAGCAGCTTCGTGTCGCGCACAAGCTGGATGGGGGCGCCGAAACCGGAGGGCGTTTTTACGAAGTGGCCCTTCTGCAGGACCCCTGCTCCAGTGATGGAGTCGATCCAGAGTTCTCCTGCAATCATGCCTTCGCGTTTCTTCTTCGGTGTGATACGGAACACGTAGGACGATGCCTCTCCCGATCCGACCTCGCCCATGTAATGAAATCTGTAGTTCGCCGGCGTCACGGCAACTGCCGCGACCGGCAGCCCTTCAATCGCGTCTTGAATGGCAAGGTAGGGCGCAATCACCTCCTGGGTGACGGTGACGTCGCCCTCAACCTGCAGCAATTGGTATTCGCTGCGGTCGGATTCGCCTATCCGCCGGAGCGCAAGCAAACGGCTTTCCTTATACAGTGATGGCAGGGACGCGTCGACCTGGACGATTACGGGCACGGAGTCGGTGAACGGGCTGGGCCCCTGGGTAGACGCGATGTAGCGGGCGAAGGCCACGCTGGGAGCGGAACCAGGCCGCGCGAAAGCCAGATCTCCAGCCATGGCGCTCAAGGGAACCAGCAGCGCCGCGATCCCGAGGAGCCGAAAACGCGCACGAAAGACGCTCGGCCATCCACGGGTGTTTCCGTCATCCGCAACTGGGGGAGTCGAAATCCCAGGAATCGCGAGGAACAGGGCGCGCGCCGCCAAGCTGTCGGCCACCAGGGTTGCGCCTTCCTGATGCCACATCAGCAGTAGGTTACGACCCGCCTCGTCGATCCCGGTCACCAGGCTGAGGTCGACAATCAGCTTTCTCGCGCCAATTGTGGACGAGGCTGTCCGCCACGCCTGTTCCAATTCCCGCGCGCCCTGCTCTGAGAGATCGCCGGCCAGTTTGAAGCGGATTGCCGTGGACCCGTCGTGCAGGTAGTACCGCAGACCGGCGTTGCGCCTTCGCGATTCGAAATTTGTGGTTTGCCGCATGCCCACCCATGAAGCATTTTGGGAGCCATGACGCCGACCTCATGCATCCAATTGAAGACAATGCGCTTACCACAATGAGGCGGCACCATGCCATGTCGGGATGCGTGCCGCCTGCCAGCAAATGCGACTCGACTGCCATGGTTTTCGGCATGCCCGGATTCGGGCGCTGGAATTCAGCGCGGCTCGGCCTAAGGTGAAGAGGGAGGTCACGAATGACATTTCGGGCCCTGACGGTCTCGAGAGAATACGGCAGTGGAGGCGCGGAGATCGCTGCCAATGCGGCCAACAGACTCGGATGGAGACTGATCGACAAGGGGCTCCTTACCGAGATCAGCACCAAGGCGAAAGTGCCGGAGGGAGATGTGGCGGCGCTGGACGAGCGGCGCGATCCCTGGCTGCATCGGATCTCGCGCCTGATTTGGGAAAAGGGCGGCGACGGCGTGTCGGATGTCTTGCCTCGCGCAACCAGCCTGACGCCGTGGCCCGCCTGATTGTGTGCGCCATGGAGTTAATGAAGTGAGACGCTCACCGGGACTTGCTGGCCCTGATCGATGCGGGCCAGCCAACGAGTCGCTTGCGATCGATGGCCCTCGTCTCCGCTATCCAGATATGCCTCAAGATATGGCCTTGCCTCTGCTGGCTTGCCCTGCGCCAGCAGAACTGCCGCGGCGAACAGATGCGCTAACGGATACTCGCCGCGCGCCCGTTTAAAACACTGAAGCGCTTCCGCCGTGTACTTATGGTTCGTGACAAGCACCAAACCCAGAAGCATAGGAGCATGACCTCCGCCCCGCACCAGGTCCATGTTCAGGCGCGCGGTGCGCTCGGCATCCTCAAGCCTGTGACTCAGGATATATCCAACTGTCAGGTTGGTGGAGAGAGCTGAGTTCCAAGGGTCGATTTTCATTGCCTCCAGCAGTTGCGCAACTGCAGGCTCAATCCGGTTTTGGAATAAGAGATAGACAGCTAGGTTATTTCGTGCGGCGACGAAGTTCGGATCGATCGAGACCGCCTTATTCAAATGGTCTATCGCCTCATCCATCCGTTTCCCGGCGCGGGCCGCCTCCGCTTTCTCCATTTCCTTGCGGGCCTTGGCCGGGACGGTGTGGCTTAGTTCCTGCAACGTAACCACGTTTGAAGCCGCGTCGGTGTTTCTCGGCTCCCCCGGGGTCACCCGAATGTCTGGTAGGACGTCCATTTGCTGCTCATCGAGTCTGGCGGCCGGCCGGCCGGCAGTCTGGCCGAAGAGTGCTGTGCCGGCCAGGAGGAGTGCCGTGAGCCTGATAGTCAATCCCGAAACATGAAGTGCGTGCGCCTCGTGCATCATTTATAACTCCTCTTACTTCCTGTCTGACCAATCGACATCTGGTCATGTATCAACGATAGGGCGGTTACCGCGATCAAGTCGTGACGCAGTCGTTCAGAATTCGTATCCAAACAGTTCGCCCGCGAACTTAGAAAGGCAGCTTTTCCACCAAACAAATCCAAACAGGACGGGGGTCTTGTCTATTGAACGGAATCGTGCCCGAACGGCCTCTTGGCGGCAGTGCCACAAGCTGTTGGGGCTTTGATCATCCAGGGGTCTTGGCACCAGGACAATCCTGGTGAGGCCTATTCAAGAAAGGAGAAAAGAAAACAGTATGAAAGTCTTACGGTTCGCTTTAGGGGCGCTTCTGGCATCGGGTATGGCGCTGAGTGCGCAGGAAGGTACTTCGCGATACGAGGTCGGCTTCAACTACTCGTGGCTGCATGCAAGCTCAAATCTCGATAACCGCGAACGTACAGGTAACGGCGGTTCCGGCTACCTCGAGTACAACCTGAGCCCGGTTGTAGGTCTGGTCGCCGACTTCGGGGGTTATGCAAACACCAAAACGGGCATCAACGAAACGCTGATGACCTATATGTTTGGGCCGCGCTTCAACTGGCGCCATTCGCGGCTCACGCCCTATGCGCAGTTCCTGTTCGGCGGCGGGTACCTATGGAGCAGCCCGGCCGGGAATCACACCAGTCAAAACGCATTCGCGACCGCGGCGGGCGGCGGTTTGGACTATGCGTTGAACCACCGCGTCTCGCTCAAACCGATTCAGGTGGAGTACGTCATGACTCAAATCAACAGCACGCGGGGTTTCGGCAGCCGTCAAAATGACATTCGTTACTCGGCCGGAGTAGTTCTGCGATTCGGCTCGCTGCAGTAGCTGGTTTCGGACTTACAACGTCTTCGTATCGAGGTGGGACCACTGCTAACGCGGTGCGTCCCGCCGTTTTTGGCTTTTGGAAAGAGAAGGTAATCATGAAACGCTTGATTCTTGTCGGAATGTTGAACGCTATGTTAGTTCCCACTTGGCTGGCCGCACAACGCGGCGGGGGGTCAGGCGGAGGCCGCGGAACGGGAGTTGCCGGAAGGTTGGCGCCACCGCCCGCAGGACCGATCAACAGAGCGCCGAGGTTAGACGGCTCTGGGCAGAATCTCTTGAGAGGACGTGGCGATTCCTATGCTTACGACGGCCTCGGATGGTCGGGATATCCCTACTTCGGCGATTACGGATACCTGCCCGGCTACAACCATCCAGGCGATCAATCCCCGGCCGCGAACATCGTTGTCGAACCCGTGCAGAATTGGGCGCCGGATCCGCCGGCCCGGCCCACAGTCCACGAGTACCAGTGGCCCACTTCCGAGGACAACCCGGCGGCCGTTTTTTCCATCGTCACCAAGGATGGCACAGTCCATCGCGCTATCGCGGTCTGGGCACAGGACGGTGCGGTTTGCTTCTTCACCCCCGAGGGCGCTGGCGGCCAGTTGCCGATTGGCACCGTCGATCGCGAACGCACTCAACAACTGAACGCCGCGCACCGTCTAAAGCTGCCGTTACCCGCCGTGGCCGCGGCGAATTGACTGATAGGAAGACGCCGCCGCGTATGAGCGCGGCGGCAGTGTGGATCAACTGAGGGAGTTATTGCGGAGAAGTTACTGAGGATCGATGAGGGGAGTTTGCGACATCAACTGTAGATCCATGATCAGGCCGAGACGCCAGTCGATTTGAAAGAACCGCGCCGTTGCCTGCCCAGATAGAATCTTGCCGAAAATCGGGAAATATTTTAAGCGCAATTTCGTAATCGATTCCTCGACATCCGCCCGTCCCTTGATATACCTCTCGGCTTGTTCGGCCGTTAAGGAGTCGTAATTCCGAGCGTAATCGTTAAGTAGAGCGTATTTGGAATCGGTGATCGCGGTCAATTCGGATGTGTAGCGATCGTAGATCGGCCAGAACTGCACGGCCTCGCTTTCGCTGAGATCCATGTTGAGGGCGATAATCTGTTTCTTCAGTGATCGCAGATCCTTCCGGAGGAGTTTAATGTCTTCATCGGTTGAGGCGGCTTGGGCGGCCGTATCCTGGGCAAACACCTTGCTCCCACTCAACAATGAGATTCCAACGAACACGGCGGCTACGATCGCGGTTTTGCTCTTCATGCATCCTCCTGGCCGAATCAATCGGCCTTCAGTAGATACGAGCGACGGGCTGTCGCGTTTGTTTGAGCGCCGCCAGGGTCGCTCATCACGGGGAAGGCCGGGGGAAAGGCGCGGCAAGAGAGGGGGCCGAACTCAAAGGAACGGCGGCCACGATCGTAACCGGAAAGCCTCGTTCGCGCCATCCGCTGAAGCCGCCGGCCAGCGGATGGACGTGGCCGATGCCTCGCCGTTGAAGAGCCAGCGCCACGCGCGCGCTTGTGAATTCGCCGGGAGACGCACAATAAAGGACGACTTCACGAGAGGGCGCTATCTCTATGTCGCTGTATTGCTCCAGCCTGTGGGGATTAATCCGAACAGCGCCCGGGATCGCCAGCACCGGCGCAGAACGATGTGACGGATCTTGCAGATCGATCAGCAGAATATCCTCGCCTGCATTCAGTTTGGCGTGGAGCTCTTCCGGAGTGATTCGCGCCAACTTGAACTGGCGCACAAAACGCTGCCAGCGAATGAGCCTCTTTACCATATAGACGACGATGCCGGCCGTGACAGCCAGCGCCAATAGAGTACCCATGCGGGCGAGATGGAGGGCCACGAGATCTAATTGATTGCTGAAGATATACCCGAGAACCAAATAGGCGGTGGACCAGAAAAGGGCTCCGACCGCGTCGAATAAAACGAAGGTCATCGGCCCAATGTGGTTCGCTCCGGTTAGGGGAGCGGCCACGGCATCGAGTCCAATGACGAATTTGGAGACGAGGAGCGTTCTCACTCCATGCCTCGCGAAAGTAGCGGTCGCCCTGTGGACGAGAGAGCCCGGATCTCGCGACAGCCCCCCTAGAAAGTGCAACGTCCGCTCTCCCCATCGCCGGCCGGCCCCATACCATCCCAGGTCGGCCAGCACGAAGGTGATCACTGACAGGGCTAGAATGGCCGTTAAACTGAGCTCCCGCGAGTGCGCCAGGGCGCCCGCCGCAACCAGAAACAAATTGGCAGGGATCGGCAGGCACGCTTGCCGGCCCAGCACCGATGCCGCCAGGAGCCAGTAGCCGTGACGCTCGAGAAAATGAACAGTTTCATTCATGATTTGACCCGGCTCAAAGGCCTGCCCGATTCGATGTTCCCGGCTCTTTAGGCCGCACGGAGCGACTCCGTGTTGCCCGAGCGCTGGAGGGCCGCTGAGAGCATAAGCCTTCCCCGGAAAAGCCTCGTCTTTACCGCGGGAACGCTAGCATGCAGCCGTCGAGCGGTTTCCTGCAGACTGAGTTGGTCGAGATCGCGGAGGATCAGTGCCTGCCTGTACATCGGAGGGAGACCCACTACGGCGCGGCGGACCGCCTGGGCTCTTTCATCCCGGATAAGAGACTGATCCACCCGTTCACCGGAACAAGCGAGGACCTGTAGGTCAGGGAGTTCCTGGCAATGCGGTTTGGCATGCTCCCGGCGATGTAACATTAACGCCTCATTGATCGCGATGCGAGTGATCCAGGTGCGGAAGCTGGACTCTGCCCGGAAGGTGGACAAATGGCGCCACACTTTCAGCAGGACCTCCTGAAGGACGTCCTCCGCATCGGACTGGTTCCGCAGCATACCACCGAGGCGCCTCTTTACCACCCCGATGTGGCGATCCATTAGAATCCTAAAGCACTCGGCGTGACCGTCCAGCGCCATTTCGATTAGATCGCAGTCTTTAAGTTCCGCCAATGACGTGCCCACCGTCAACTCCTTTTTACCCTCTAAAAACAAGATGCGGGAAAACGTTTCCTTGTTTGGCCATTTCTTCCAACCAACAAAATGCGCTGGTAACTGATCGTCTTGTATGAGGCTTGTGATTCTTCCCTGGCAGACATCGAAACCGGTAACGCTGGATTCAGCTATCCGGGCGCACTGCGACGATCTCGGGGGTGACTGCGCCGTCTCTCTGTCCGGTCGGCTTACGATCGATTCCGCTCCGGATGTGTTGACCTTGTTTCTGCGGCGCCTCGAATCCCCAAGCTGCCACAGCTTGACGATCCACTTTGATGAAGTCGCTTATGTAGACACTTCGGGGCTCGCCGTTTTAGTTGAGGCTCTCAAGGCCGCCCGAGGCCGGAGGAAGGGCTTTTACATCACGGGCCTTCGAGAGCGCCCGCGATATTTACTTGAGGCGACCCGCATGCTGCATCTGTTCCAGGAGGTCCATCCGGACATGCCAACCGGTGACGCCGCATGAGCGCATCTGCCGTTGAACGCATCGGAAATTCGACCCTGCGGCACCTTGGGTACGTGGGAGCACTGGCGATTCAGTTCCGTCAAGCGTTGGGAACCCTCGGGCGCGTGCTGCCGCTGATGGGCAATCGGTTTCGCTGGCGGTCCGCAGTGGCTCAGATGCTCGCGGTGGGAGTGAACGCGGCTCCGATGGTCGGAATCATGGCCGTTTGCTCGGGGTTCATCCTCGCCATGCAAGGGGCATCGCAACTCCGCCGCATGGGCGCCATGGAAATGGTGGTCCCCTTGGTCACCATTGGCTTCATGCGGGAATTGGGACCGCTGCTCATGGCGATCGCCGTGAGCGGACGGTCGGGATCGGCATTCTCGGCCGAAATCGGCAGCATGGTGGTTACAGAGGAGATCGACGCGCTGCGCACCATGGCGATCGATCCCATTGAATTCATACTTGCGCCGAAATACCTAGCGGCCCTGATTGTACTTCCATGCCTCACGGTCGTCTGCAGCGTGTGCGGAATTCTGGCGGGCGGCGCCTTCATGAGGATCACCACCGGGATGGCCCTGGGGATTTACCTTCAGTCCGTAGCCCACTCGATGACACTACGCGACATTATGACGGGCATGGTGAAGAGCCTTGCCTTTGCCACGATTATCGTTCACGTGGGGTGTCTGGAAGGCTTCCGCGTGCACGGCGGGCCGGATGCCGTGGGCCGTTCGGCCACCGCCGCGGTGGTTAAGTCCACGTTTTTGGTCATTCTCGCCGACGTCGGATTCACGGCCATCTTCTACCTGACGGGAGCACACTGAGGCGATGGCTGACATACCAATCACAGCGTCGCCCAAGCCCGTAATCTCGGTCCACGACCTGGTGGTGAGTTACAACGGACGTCGCGTCCTCGACGGCGTGAATCTCGAGGTACTACCAGGAGAAACCATGGTGTTGTTGGGTGGCAGTGGATCAGGGAAGAGCACGCTCTTGCGCCAGATGATCGGGCTGGAGAGGCCGGAATCCGGAAGCGTCCTGGTCAACGGCGTTGACCTTACAAAGTGCAAGCCTAACGATCTGAAAAGAGTCCGGCGTTCGATCGGAGTCGCATTTCAGAATTCGGCCCTATTCAATTCCATGTCCGTCGCGGACAATATCGCTCTATCCTTGCGGGAGCACACACGGCTGGCGGAATCTACGATTCGCCTCATGACGTGGATGAAACTCGCAGTGGTGGGACTGGCGGACGCCGGAACGCTCAGCCCACAGGAACTCTCCGGCGGGATGAAGAAGCGTGCCGCGGTGGCGCGCGCTCTGGCGCTCGACCCTGAAGTGCTGGTGTTTGACGAGCCATCTGCGGGCCTGGACCCGATCGTCGGGGCGGAGCTCGATGAATTGATCCTGGCACTCAAACGCGCGTTCGGCATGACCGTCATCGTGGTGACGCACGAGATGGCGAGCGCGTTCCGAATCGCGGACCGCATGGCGATGCTGTACAAGGGGTCGTTGATCGCGGTGGGCACCAAGGAGGAAATGCGGAACAATCCCCATCCGCGCATCCGGCAGTTTCTGGACCGGGTCCCGGACGAAATCGCCGACGCCGCGGCAATCGACCACTACTTTGAACGTTACCTGGAGGATTCACGGTGAACACGGAATCGAAAGTGGGGATATTCGTAATCGTTTGTCTGCTCATGTTGGGCGTGGCGGTGTACTACGTAGGCAATGAGCAATGGGGACGCCATCTGACGGCATATAAGACCTATCTGCGCTACGCGGGCGGCGTGGCGCCTGGGACAGAGGTCCTGTTTGGCGGGATTGCGGTGGGGCGAGTCACTTCGGTGCGGGCCTGGAATCAGGATCCGACGCGGATCGAAATTCTGCTCGACGTAAAAGAAGGAACCCCTGTGAATCAAAAATCCGTGGCGACTCTCGGTTCCGTGACACTGATGAGCAGCCCGGCGATTTCGATTACCACCGGTGCGCAGGATGCCCGGCGCCTGAGTGCCGGCGAGGTGATTTCCTCCGTGGAAACGGTGAGCATCGATGAGATGGCGCGAAGGCTTTCCGGAATTGCAGACAGCGCAGCGGACCTGATTACGCAGGTACAAGGGGAACTGAAAAGCATCAGCGGGGATGCCAAGACGCTGCTGGCAAATCTGAACGAAGCAACCGGACCAGCGAACCGCACGCAGATCGCGGGAATTCTCCGTCAGGCAAATACTCTGCTTGCCCAAGAGTCTCCCAAACTCGACAAGATCAGCGACCAGATCCTGCTGGTAACCCGGAACGCGGATTCCACAATCGGCAAAATCGGGCCTCTGTTGGATCATACGGACACCACCGTCGCCAATGTAAATTCCACCATCGATCAATTGCGCGAGCCGATCAAGCAGGACCTTGCCCAATTACACTCCACCATGGACCAGGCAAAGAGCCTGATTGCCAGCATCCAGGCCGGCGTGCGCGTCAACGATGACAATGTTCGGCAGACGATCGAGAACATACGCGTTGCGACGGAAAATCTGGATCAGTTAACCGATCTGCTCAAGCGGAACCCTTGGAGCCTGGTACGGATCCGCCAGCAGCCGGCCCGCAAAGTACCGCAGTAAGGCAAACGATGAAAGCAGCGGAAATCGTGCCTCATCCCTTCCGATTCACCAGCGCCGACGGGACGGAGATCGCTTGCATGCGTTGGGAAAGCAGTGGACGCCCCGCCGGTATCGTGCAGATCTCTCACGGCCTCGGCGAGCACATGGGGCGGTATATCGGCACGGCCGAGAGCCTTGTCGCAGCCGGGCTGGTTGTATACGGCCACGATTACCGCGGGCACGGACGGACTGCGCTTTCCCAAGAGTCCTTCGGCGATTTCGGACCAGGTGGCTTTGACCTGCAGGTAGAAGATGTGGTGCGGCTCAGCCGGATTGCCCGATGCGAGCAGCCGGGCATCCCGCTCATCCTGCTGGGGCACAGTATGGGCTCGTTCGCCGCCCAGCAATATGTGCAGGATCACAGCGATCTCATCGACGAGCTGGCGCTGTCGGGTTCGGGCATTCTCGATGGTCTGGGACGGCTCGCGCACGCCCGCAACCGTACGCCGGCGGAAGTCGTCAACGCCGCTTTCGGGCCGGCCCGCACACCGGCCGATTGGCTTAGCCGCGATCCGGCAGTGGTGGACAGGTATTTGAGCGATCCGTTGTGTTTCGGATGGCTGCAGCCCGCTGCGAACGAGTCGTTTTTCTCGTCTGCGCCCCGTCTAGCCGATCCGGCCCGCCTGCGCGAGATCCGCCACGATTTACCGATCTATGTTTTTTCGTGCGGCCAAGATCCTGTTGGCCAGCAGTTGAAAGGAGTGTCCGCGCTTATCGGACGCTATCGTCAAGCGGGCATCTGGAACGTGTCCTACGATTTCTATCCCGCGGGCGGCACGAGATGCTCAACGAAATTAACCGGGATGAAGTCCGCTCGAATCTGCTTCGGTGGATTCGGTGCGTTCTCGCGGCAAACTCCGGCCGCTAACAGCGCTTGCGCTTCGTCAGTTTGTCGACGTAGCAAAGGAAGTCGCGGTCATGGGAGAATTCGGTCGCCACGCTTTCCCACTCCCGCCTGAATACTGGACCGCTCAAAGTGCGCTCGATCTCGCGCTCCCAAAGAAGCCAAAGATGAGTCGAGATGTATCCGCCCCGGTGAAGATAGTAAACATCTGCTATGAACTGAATGCAGTAGAGCGTGCAATCGGTCAGTTCCTGGCTGGATGCCGGCAGCGGCTGTCCGGGATTGCGGTTTGCGAGCCACGCCTCGGTCGGGAACAGGCGCAGAAGGTCCTCGAACCTCCGGGAATACTCGATGAACATCTGCGCGTTTAGTTGCCGGTGCTGATTCCGCAGGGCTACGCCGACCCCAAGAGAACCGATCAGCAAGGTTCCCAATTGGCCGAGTTGCACCAAGGTCTCGGCCGTCATTGTGGATGCTCGCTCGCCATCACTTAGATGACTTTCCGCATGAACAAAGTGTTTGCGGCAGATCGTCGCCACCAACAAAAGGCGAATGCCAACCCTCATCTTTATTGAAGGCAGTTTTGAACTTCATCTCAGAAAAGGGTCCACTCAAATGCGAGTTACACACGTCGCTCTTCTTTTAGCGGCAGCGGGAATATTTCCGGCTGCTGCCGCGGATAATGTTGCAGGCCGGCTGGCAAGGGCCGTCTCCGTCCTCAATGCGCTGACTGGCGACAAGAATGGCATTCGTCCGGAGAAAATTGCCAGTGCCGATTGCGTAGCGGTTATTCCCGGATTCAAGAAAGGCGCCGCCGTGATCGGTGTTGGCTATGGGCGCGGATTCATTTTCTGCCGCACCGCGAATGGCTGGTCTGCCCCCGGGGCCGTGACGCTCGAGAGCAGCAGCCTGGGTGTCCAGGTCGGTGGCGAGCAGATCGATATCGTGATTCTTTCCTTGGATAAGGAACGTCGCGAGAAACTGCTGTCCGAGCGCTTTACCGTCGGCTCCGATGCTTCGGCAGCCTGGGGCAACGGCAAATCGGCGCACGACGACCCCAATGCCAAGATCCTCTTTTTCGGCCGAACCAGCGGCATTTTCGCGGGCTTCGGTCTCGACGGGGCGACTCTGACGATCGACGAATCCAGCAACAAAGCTCTCTACGGAAAGCGCATCACCAACCGCGAAGTTGTGCAGGGTGGAACGGATACGCCGCCGGCCGCAAAGCCTCTGGTGGCCAAGCTCTCTTCGGTGACGAACCCTTGATGTTATGCCGGTGCCGGCGCCATGCGGACAAGAAGGTCATTCATGCGACGATTTGTTCTCATCGCGTTCTCTCTGCTGGCGCCGGCGCTGCACTCCTCGGCGCAGGAAGCCGCTGCCGCAAACGGTTCCATACGCGGTGACGTCTTCACCAGGACTGAGGCCGGCCAGATCTCTGCCGTGGCCGGTGTTCGCATCGTGCTGCACGGGCCGGCAGACCGGGAAACGCAGTCGGACTCGGAAGGGCGGTACGTCTTCGATTCGGTGCCTCCAGGCCGCTACACCGTGGTAGCAAACCCACCAGGTTTGACCGGCAATGTTGGAGTGGACGTCAAGACTGGAGGGACTTCCGAGGCGCCTCTGCCATTGACATTAGCCACGGTGACGAGCGCCGTGACGGTAACGGCGGCCGATCCGGGCGTGACTGCGCAATCGGCGCAATCAACGACTCTCACACAATCGACAGTCGATAACGCCCCAAATGACACGGAGAAAGTTGAGAGTCTGCTGCCCCTGGTCCCCGGCGTCGTTCGTGGACCCGATGGACACATCAACATGAAAGGGTCCCGCTCGACGCAGAGCGGCTGGCTGGTGAATTCGGCGAACGTTTCAGACCCGGCCACCGGAAGCGAGGCGATCAACCTTCCGATCGACGTGGTGTCCACGGTGCAAGTGATCTCCAGTCCTTACGACCCTGAATACGGAAAATTCACAGGGGCCGTTTCCCGCGTTGAGACCCGAGCTGGCAACCTAAACAAGCTTCATCTCTCGGTACAGAATCTGCTTCCCAGGGCCCGCGACCGGGATGGCGCCATTGTCGGGATCGAGTCCTTCACGCCCCGGCTCACTGTTACCGGACCCTTGGTGAAGGACCGGATCGCCTTCACGCAGTCCTTTGAATATCGCTACGAACGCACACCGGTGCAGAGCCTGCCGCCCTTGCAGCGCGATATCAAGATCGAGACCTTCAACTCATTCACCCAGATAGACGCAAAGATCAGCAACAGACAGACCAGTACGTTCTCGTTTAACGTGTTTCCCGAGAAGCTCGCGTATCTGGGACTGAATACGTTTGCTCCGCAATCCTCTACCCCGGACCTGCACCAGCGCGGATATCAGGCTTCGATGCAGGACCGTTTTGTTGTCGGAGAAGATGGGTTGCTCAGCTCGCAGATCAACTATGAGCGGTTCAACGCCGACGTGCTGCCGAACAGCACCGATCCTTACAGGCTGCTAGTGGAAACGACTCAAGGCGGTTTCTTCGACCGGCAACATCGTCGAAGCGACCGCATCGAATGGCAGGAGATCTTTCAGGCAGGCACCAAGCACTTCCTCGGCACTCATGAGATCAAGGCCGGTTTGGACCTTTCACGGAGCTCCTACGGTGGCCGCGAGGACTTTCTGCCCGTCGAGATTGTTGGCACGGCGGGATACGTGCTCGAGCGCATCGAGTTCGGGGCCCCCACGGCCTTTTCCGTGGACCAGAACGAATTCGCCTGGTTTATTGGCGATCAATGGAGAACCGGGACTCGGCTGCAGTTCGATTTGGGTCTGCGGTTTGACCGCGACTCGGTCACCCACTCCACCCACGCAGCTCCGCGGGCCGGCATCACGCTTGCATTGACCGGCGATCGCAAGACTCTGCTGAAAGCAGGCGCGGGCCTGTTTTACGACCGCGTGCCATTGAACATCCCGGTATTCCCGCAGTTTCCCGACCGGACTCTACAGGCGTTGGATGCGGCAGGTCAAGTGATGAGTTCGACGCCTTACACGAACCTGATCTCGGGCGGAATTCGAAATCCGAGAAGCAGCGCCTGGAATGTCGAGATTGACCGTGAGATTCGCAGTAATCTACTGGTCCGCGTGGCGTATCAGGGGCGGGATACTCGCGATAACTTCGTTCTGGCGCCGGTGACGGGCGCAGGCGGCAGTTCGTTGCTACTGTCCAATAACGGGCGGGATTCCTACCGGGAGTTCCAAGTCACGAGCGTCTATCGAGTGCGCCGGAACACCTTGAATACTTCGTTCGTCAGGTCCAAAGCGTACGGCGATCTCAACGATTTCAACCAGTTCTTCGGGAACGATCCGCAGGCGATTATCCAGCCGGACGCGCGCGCACGGCTGCCCTTCGACGCACCCAACAGGTTCCTGGTTTGGGGAGAACTGGCCGCTCCCAAGGGGCTGACGGTAGTGCCGGTTTTCGACTGGCACACGGGGTTTCCATACTCGCAGGAAAATCAGCTTCGCGAATTCGTCGGCCTGCGAAATGACCTTAGGTTTCCGTCCTTTGCTTCTATCGATGTCCAGGTGGTGAAGGAGATCCGGCTGCCGTTCTTTGGCAAAGAGCGGAAGGCAAAGGTGGGCGTCGGCATATTCAACGTCACAAATCACTTTAATCCCAGGGACGTGCAAGACGATCTGGACAGTTTTCGATTCGGCGCGCTGTTTAACAGTCCGCCGCGCACATTCAGAGGAAAGTTCGTAGTGGGATTTTAAAACCTCACACATTAAGGTGGCACTTCGTGAAAGTCAAGCAATGTCTGATTCTCGCTGCAGGTAACGGGACGCGTTTGAGGCCGGTGTCATCCGGGCTTCCCAAGCCGCTCGTTCCGTTTCGCGGCAGGCCAATCCTCGAGCACGTGATTCTCAGGGCTCATCAAGCCCGCATCGACGAGTTCGTGATTGTGGTCGGATACCGATCCGACTTGATTCGCCGATGGTTCGACAGCCGATGGCTCGGCGACGTCTCCGTGACCTTTGTGGAAAACCCGGAGTATCACAAACAGAATGGCATGTCCGCTCTCAAGGCCAGAAACGAGCTCCACGATACTTTTCTGCTGGTGATGGCGGATCACCTTTTTGAGCCGGAGACGGCGAGAGCTCTGATGCGGCAGCCGCTGGCTCCCGGTGAAGTGATTCTCGGCGTGGATCCCAAAATTGACGATGTGTTCGACCTTGACGATGCGACCAAGGTCCGGCGGGAAGGCGATCTGATCGTGGATATCGGCAAGGAGATCCTCAGCTACGACGCGCTGGATACCGGAATGTTTCTCTGCAGCCCGGCGCTGTTCGACAATCTGGAATCCGTCGCGAGGGACGGGGATTGCTCACTTTCGGATGGCATGCGGCAGCTTGCGCGAGCGCGCCGTCTGCGCGCCTTGGAGATCGGCGCGGCCCAGTGGCAGGACGTGGACACGCCCGAAGCTCTGGAATACGCCGAGCACATCTTCGACCGGCATCTCTCCCGCCCGGAAGAGGGGACTTTGGCGAGTGTTTAGCGCAGCATCCAGGACGCCACGGCCACTGCGGCTCGTGGCGGCAGTATTCGGCGCGTGGCTTTTGGTTCGCCTGATCGAGCGAGCCGGCCCGGGGAAGCTCCTGGAGAACATAGCCACTTTGGGATGGGGATTGGGCCTGGTGCTCGGTCTGGCCGGGCTCTCGCACGTAGTGAAGACGTGGGCGTGGCGTTTGGCGCTGCTGGACGAGAAGCACACAGTGTCTTTTGCGCGCATGCTGGCGCTGCGGCTGGGTTCCGAAGCGGTTGGACAATTCGGGGCTTTCGGCCAGTTGGTGGGCGAGACGCTGCGCGTTTCTCTTCTGAATTCGGCGCTCCCCGTTGCCAGCAGGATCGCCTCGGTGATGCTGGACCGCGCTCTTTTCGTGTTAAGTGCCGCCGTAGTTACCACGGTAGGGATGATCTCCGTGCTGGTCGTACTGCCGCTACCTCGGAAAGTCTCGCTGTATGCGGAAGTCGTTGTGTTCATCCTTGTGGGCGTGCTTCTCATTACTGCGGCGGCAGTGCGAAAACGGTGGGCGGTCTTCTCCAAGACGGCGGATGGTTTGGGCCGAATCCGTCTCCTCAGCGGCTGGATCGAACGAAAGCGGCACCTCATCCACTCCGTGGAAACCAGGCTGCTCGATTTCTATCACCACGCACCAGGAGCATTTTGGGCCAGCTTCGCGATGAATCTCGCTTGCCATGTGGCGGCAGTGGCAGAGGTCTATCTCATCCTGCGGTTCCTGGGCGTCCAGGTCACCGTCTTCGCCGCGCTCGCTATCGAGGCGCTGACCAAACTCGTCAACATCATCGGTGTCTTCAATCCGGGAAACCTCGGGACGTATGAGGGTGGGAACATGCTGGTCGCGAAGGTGCTGGGTCTGAGTACGACCGTCGGATTGACCCTGGCGCTCACGCGGCGGATCCGGGCCCTCTTCTGGGCAGCGGTGGGAGGCATTTGCCTGCTGACGTTATCCAAGTCGAAGCCCAACGCCGCATTCCAGGAAGGTACTCATAGCAACAGTGGAGATGCAATGAATTCTAAAGCCGAAATCCGGTCTCAGAAAAAGAGTGCGCTGACAGGCACGTCACATGTTGCAGTGATTCTCGCTCACGAGTTGGAGTCGCCACTCCCTCGGGTTGGCGCGCTCCCCGCTTTGCTCCGCCTCATTCTGGGAGCTCAAAAGGCAGGCGCGGCACGAATTGTGGTTGTCCTGAGCGGCACGGCCCGAATCGTGGTTGCCCCGAACGGTGCAGTGGTGACATCGGTGAGAAGCGAGTTGATGGCGACCGGGCGCCTGCCTGCATCCATCGAGTGGTATTCGGTGGGAGAGAATCCATCGCTGCCGTCCATTCTGGAAAACGTGGCCGGCGCGGAGGAACGCGTGGTGCTGATCGCCGGCGATCGAACCTATCATCCTTCTTTGCATCGACGCGCCGCTGGCTGGAATGGCGAAGGCGGCGCCCTGGCGTTTACTACAGGCAGCCAGTTAGTTGGAATTTATGTGCTATCCGCGGACCGAGCCCTCGATGTTGCATCGCGTTGCCCATCCAGTTGCGGCACGATCGAGCAACTGGATGCGTGGCTCGTCGGCAAATACCCGGTAGCGTGCGAGCCGGTGCGAGACGATGAATGGCAGCGAATTCTCACATCGGAAGATCGATTGAAGGCCGAGCGAAAACTGGACCGCTGGCTCGTCAAACCTACGGATGGCATTTTTGCGCGGATGAATCGCAGGGTTTCCATACCCATTAGCCGGATGGCGATTCACTTTCCGATCACACCCAATATGGTCAGCCTGTTCACTCTCGGCGTCAGCTTTCTTGCGGGTGTGTTCTTCGCGCTCGGCGGATACTGGAACATGGTTGCGGGCGCCGCTCTATCGGTGTTTGCCAGCATACTCGATGGATGCGATGGCGAGGTCGCGCGTCTTACACTGCAAGAGTCTGAGTTCGGCTGCTGGCTGGAGACGATTTGCGACTACCTCTATTACCTTTTTATCTTCGCGGGCATGACGATCGGGCTGGCGCGGAGTTCGGGGATGGGAGTTTACCTGGCATGGGGCGGAGTGCTTCTTTTCGGCGCAGTCGCGAGCTTCCTGACCACCGGACTGCAGCGGCATAGGCTGACCTCGGGACGCCCCGAACAGTATTTGAAGATCTGGCAGGCTCAGGCATCGAACCGCCGGTCGAACCCCTTCCTTTTCCTCGGCAGGCACACCGAGTTCATGATCCGCCGCTGCTTCTTGCCTTATGCTTTCCTGTTCTTCGCGCTCTTCAATATCACGAACGTCGCTTTCATTCTTGCGGCCTTGGGCGCGAATATTGTGTGGCCCATCGCCTTGTATTCTCACCGGACGTTCGCCATAGCTCCGCGGCAGACTGTTTAGGGCATGCCGATGGATGAGGTGATTGCAGACGGATTCACTACGGGGGACGGGCCTCCCTGGTCGCGGGATTACATTCTCATCGTCAGCTGGAATATCGAGCGCGGCCAGCAATACATAGGGATCCTCGAATTTCTGCGAAACGTCGAGGCCGATCTTATCCTCTTGCAGGAAGTGGATCTGAATGCGCGCCGCAGCGGGCGAGTGGACATAGGCCGCGAGCTTGCGCGCTCGCTCCGTGTGAACTATGTTTTTGGCACGGAATTCCAGGAGCTGAGTGGGGGCTCCGAATCTTCACCGGCGCTTCACGGGATGGCGGCGCTTTCCCCTTGGCCCCTTTCGAATGGACGGATCATCCGGTTTCAGCGTCAGTCGGATTTCTGGAAGCCCCGTTGGTATGTACCGCAGGCCGAAATCTTTCAGCGGCGGTTGGGAGGAAGGATCGCTCTGGTTGCCGAAGCACTGATATACGGCCGGAAACTGGTGTCCTATAACCTGCACCTGGAGAGCAAGGGGAATGAGATGCTTCGGCTCGACCAACTGGGGGAAACATTGGAAGACGCCCGGCAGCATGCGACCTCTTCCCTGGTCATATTGGGCGGCGACCTCAACCTGAACGCGAGCAATAGCGCCGCCGCGGGAATGCTCGAGGACGCCGGATTTTACGATGCCGTAGGACTGCCGGACCGTCCGACGACGTCCGCCCGGAGACCGTTCCAGCGCGTCCAGCCGATCGATTGGATATATTCGTCCGGCACAGTCGTTTCGGAAGGGCGAGTGCACGACGATATTCGCGCCTCCGACCACTATCCAGTATCCGCGAAACTTAGCCGGTGAGCGGCGGTCCTATTGGACTTTCAACCCTTCCCCTTCACGACGTACTCACCGTGATCGATGGTCAGAACCTTCTGGCCATAGAATCTCACTTGAACAAAGGTCTCGTCCCTTTGCGGGAGCCAGAAGCCATCGATCTTCTGGTACTTTCTGATGAATTCAGCGCGTTTAATCCAGAAGGACAAGGTGGCCGCGGGATGGCCTTCGATGCGCACCACGGCGTAGTCATCGACGTCGATCCAGACCTTCCCTTCGAAAAGGTACTTGTCAATGCGCTTCGGAGTTGCCTGAGCTACGAAGCAGCGGTATGGTCCCACCTCCTGTTCGCCGAGCAAACGTAGCGAATAGTTTGCCGGGCTGATAGCGCTGTCGTGATGTTCCTTACCGGCCGCCGCTTTGATCTCGCTCTCGATGAGCGGATTGAGCGCCAGATGACGGACCAGCCCCGACCCCGTCTCGGAAGTAATGGTGAATGTCTTCTTGTCGGGCGCCCGAAACTCCATACGCCCCATTTCCTGCGCGTGAACCTTGCCCTTCAAATCGCTCACGGCGTACGTCCGCATCGCCACATACTCCAGCAGCGCGGCACTGCGGAGTGCGTTGTGGGCCAGTAACTCCGCGAAAAGCCGCTCTTCCGTGACGCCCTCGCGTAGCGGCCCAACCGGCGCACCAAGGTCGCTCGGTTTCAGATTGAACCGCTCCTCCGCCGCCACCGGCATAACCGTCAACAGGACCAGGAGCGCGACCGCAAACAGCCGTTCAATGCCCGGCTCGGGCGAAGCCATGAGTTCTCTGATCATCTTTAGTCCTCGAAGCTGCGCACGCCGCCCTGGAATTTCTTCTTGACTACGTTCGACCACAGCCACTTGATCACTCGCGCATCGTTGTAGCAGTACGCCAGGTTGTGATTCAGGGTTGAGAAGCAGTGTTGCTGGCAGGTTTTCTTCATACTGGAGAGCTGCTCTTGATCGAACTTCGGCTGATCGATACTTCCCCAATCGAAGGTCGCTCCGTACATCGGGAAGCAGGGCGCCACGGTGCCATCGGTGCGGATGATTACGTTGTTCTGGCCGGCGCGGCAGTTCCATTCGGCAAACTGAAGCTCCCCATTTGCGTTGGCCACAATCCCCGGCATGGAGGCGAGCAGATCGGCCTGATCTTTCGTCCCATTGCTCCCATCGCCGTTCCAGCCGTATTCGTTGAGATCGAGTCCGGACGACATCCGAAGAAACGCCTTGATCTCCCGCAGTCGTTGCACAGAATTCACCATCTGGTAGCCCGCGCGGTTCTTCTCGATGAGCCAGTCGACCAGCGCATCCACCTCTCGCCAATCCTCCGCCCGAATATAAGTGGGATTGTCGTACAGATGCTTGAACTGGTCATGCGGTTCGAGCATCGGCGTCTCGTTGATGTGATAATCAGTGGCTACCCGATGATCGTGGGCATACTCGGTCAGTATCCTGACGTCTTCAAGGTTATTGCGGCAGATGTTGATATTGAAGAATACTACATAACCGTAGGCGTACTGCTTGCGCAGGATGTGCTCAAGATTGTCTCTTGCGGGCACCAGCGCCTTGGGAAGACTCGGCTTGAGATCCCATGAGTCCATCGCAAAGTTGAACGCCGATACGCCCGCGTCTCCCAAGCGGTCCGCAAGGCTGGGCCGCAGTAAACGCCCGTTGGTCGCGACATAAACCCAGAAGCCCTTCTTCGCAGCATAATACACCACTTTGTGGACAAACTCGGGTCGGAGAAGCGGCTCGCCACCCATCAGCGCGAGCACACGGCAGCCATGGTCATGCAGCCAGTCGATGGAACGGCGGGCCACATCTTCGGTCATTCCCTTGACGGTATTGTTATAGGACCAGCAATACCAGCAATCGAGGTTGCATTTGTATTCGATAAACAGGTAGGCCGTGATGGGATGGAACTCTCCGGGCATCACTCGAGAGCGAACGTAGGGGAACAGCCACCCCCGAGACGTTCGATACACATCTTTTGCAGACCACTGCCGCTTCTCAGGCGGCGTCGCCGGGCCGGGATCGTTCAAGAGGTCTGGGAATTGAGGGAACACCGGGGGCGGCAGAGTGAGCCCTTTGTGGGCAGCCGGAGCCGGCGGGCGTTGGCTGGAGTTGGTGAGCAGATCGTGAATTGCAACGTCGATCCGGAATTTCGCCGCTGTAGCCATTGAATCTACCTCGCAAGAAGAATGTCACTGGCTGTCCGCGTGAGCACGGGTCCGCCAGAGTGCCTCCACTCGTCTTGCGACAGGCCAGTGAGGCTTTAGTTGGGTTGGAGCATACCGGATTCCATTCAGGCGAGCAGTGGTGAGAGCGCTCCAGGACAGCTACTTAGAGACATTTCGCGTGATACGCGGTGGTGTGACATGCAGTCGGAGAAGCGGTCATCGTGACGAGGCTTCGACATTTTTGATGAACGCCCGGCTCGTGTGTGGCACTCAACAAATCGCCGCCGACGAGAGTCCTCTTTGGTGAGGACCCAAATCATGCTTTATCGCGTCGCAGGCGTATTCGCGGGTATCGCTCTTTTTGCTTCCGTATCGATTGGCCAGGAGACGCCGCCGGGCGATACGGCGGCGAAGACTGCTGCGCCACTACGCGACAGCCGGATTTTTGGCATCATCCCCAACTACCGGACCTTTCCGAGCTTGCAGAATTACGAACCGCTTACGAGCAGCGCGAAATTCAAGCTGGCGTCCGAAGACGCCTTCGATCGAGGCACCTTCGCGCTGGCCGCGATTTTTGCCGGCGAAGGACAGTTGACAAACGCAAACCGCTCATTCGGACAAGGCGGCCGGGGATTCGGCAGATACTTCGGCACCGCCTACGGCGATCTGGCGATCGGCGACTATATGACGGAGGCCGTCCTTCCCTCGGTGCTTCGCCAGGATCCGCGCTATTTCCGGCGCGGCGTCGGGAGCGCCTGGTCTAGGCTCGCGTATGCCATGGGCCAGATCTTCTGGACGCACCGCGATTCGGGCGGAACCCAGTTCAATTATTCGGAGGTGCTCGGAAATTCGGCGGCTGTCGCAATTTCAAACGCCTATTATCCGGACAACCGCACAGCCGGCAACGCCGCGTCCAAACTTGGCATACAAATCGGTGTCGACATGGCCGGCAATGTTCTGAAGGAGTTCTGGCCAGACCTCCAACGCACATTTCGGAAAAAACATTCCATCCACAATGGGAACTGACGCTTCCCGTTTCCCCATCCCCGATGCCGCTATCGATTCTCTCGTAAGCCAAATTCGGCGGGACGAAAACTCGACTATGACGACGCGGACCCGGCAGGGACGAGCCGGGAAGCGTTCGTAAGTAGAAAAGAACTAAAGCGACGCGTCAAGGCGAGATTGGATGCGCGAGTGCTCCATAGAGGATGCAGCCGAGAGGGGCTAAGACGAAATGGCCAACGAGCCGATTGCTAACCAGAGACTGAGACGCGACAGGGACGTCACGGAGAGGTTCCTGAGTACTCCAAACGAACAGTCGTTTACCGACCTGTTCAATGCGTATACACCACAGCTCTTCGCCTTTTTCCGGGCGCAACGCTGTGAACCGTCCTTAGCCGAAGACCTCGCCCAGGAAGTGATGTTGACTGTTTACCTTAAAGCCACGCAGCTTCGAGATCGCGCAATGTTTCGGGGATGGTTGTTCACGATAGCGCGGAACGCGCTGTGGGAGCATTATGGCAATCAAAGCCGGAAATTGGACACTGTGGATCTGGCCGACGTGGGCGATCGCTTGGTAACCGCGGACAACAACAGTCCCGCCGCAACACCGGGGTTCGAATTCCTGCATTGGATGGCATTCCTGGATTCGCGCGAACGAGAGGTCATGAAGCTGCGGTTTATCGAGCAGTGGGAATACCACGAGATCGCCGCGGCACAGGAGATTCCCATCGGAACGGTGCAGTGGAGAGTCTTCAACGCAAAGAAGAAGTTGGCGCCACACCTGACGGCACGCCAAACCGATACGCGCCGGGCCGCCTGAGAGGCAATCAATCTTTCTCGATCTTATCGGAGAACGACTGTCCGCCGATCGATTGACGCGGGGGAACCGAAGCCGCCGATACGTGATCCTGCATCGAGGAAACCAGGTCCTGAACGGCTATCCCCACCTCGCGGGACATCTCGGCAACGACTCCCGAAATCGAGCGTTCGTCCAACTTCGCTGTCTTCGAGGCAGTGCCCTGCCAGAGTACCACGCCAGTCCGCTCGCTGGTCAATTGAGCCGATAGGGAGACTTCGATCGACACATCAGCACCGTGGTCGACTTCTTCGAGATGCTCGATCGCACCGGTCAAGACGCAATCCCGAGTGGTGCGGCCATCGAAGCGGACGACAGACTGGAAGGTCCCGCGCGCCTGCATCTCCCGGATCACCGCACCGGTGACCGCGCGGCGAGGGTCCACCGCCCAGCGCTCATATTCGTAGAAGCCGAGGCGCTCCGGCGATTCGCGGTAGACGATTGGCCCATTCTTTAAGAAAACAGGCGCCTCGAATTCCCGCACGGCTATTGAGCCGAGCGTTGCCGCCCGCCCTGCGGTTGCGGACACAGGAGCGGGCACGTTTAGCACATAGAAATTGGGGTAACGGACTTTGCCGGCGCAGCCGGCCAGACCGGCAAGGGCAGCCGCTAGCCCAATCACCAGGTTCAGTTTTGAATTGCGCTTCAAGGAACTCTCCCTAACGCCGGACCAGCCGGGCTTCAAAATAGATGAGCGGCTGGTAAGGGGTTTTGTTGGATCGAACCGGGTATTGGGCGAGGGATGTCGGAAGTCACGACGCTTGTGCCGATCACCCGACAGACACCGAGCTCGGGAGATCTGGTCCGCATCTGAGAAACCCATGAGTCTGGATTGGAGTGCCAAGTGCAATATAGCGTTCCATACCGAAGTGAATCGAAATCGAATACGGATGGCGGACTCAACGGCACGAATCAAATGGCGGGCGCGAACAGGCGCCATAATCGTCCTTTTGGCGGCAGTCGGTCGGCTGTTCGCTCAGTCTCCGCCAACTTCACCCGATCGCCCGTGGCATTCCACTGAGGAGCAGCAAATCATCACCGATGCGCGGCACTTTCAACAGCCGGCCAGTGGCATCGAGCCGGACAGAATCTACTCTTTGGCGGAATTGATCGATCTGGCGGAGGCGCACAACCCGGAAACTCGTGTAGCTTGGGAGAGCGCCCGCGCCCAAGCCGCGGCCCTCGGAATCGCTCGCAGCGAGTTGTTTCCGGCCCTGGCTGCCGTGGCGCTGGCCGGCGTGGAGCGCAATGAGGCGGGGCTGGGCGACCGCTTTTATCGCCAGACAAATGGCGCGTTCCAGCTTTCGCTAGAGCTGAACTATACCATTTTTGACTTCGGCGCCCGGCGGGGCCGAATCAATGCCGAAGGCGCACGCTTACTGTCTACGAACTTCGGGTTCAACGATGTTCACCGGCAATTGATTTACGACATTTCGCAGGCCTACTACCGGCTGTTGAATGCGGCTGGGCAGGAGGAAGCCGCGGGAGCGAGCGTGGTGAATGCGCAGGCCGTGCAACAGGCGGCCGAAGAGCGTCTCCGTAACGGCCTCGCCACATTGCCCGACGTTCTTGAAGCTCGCAGCGCCACAGCCCAGGCGCAATACAATTTACAGGCCGTCTTGGGAGCGGAGGACATCGCACGAGGCGACCTGGTGACCGCCTTGGGAAAATCTGCCGCTACGCGCCTGCGCGTGCAACCCCTCGGCGAAGTGCCGACGCCGGACTCAGTGTCGGACACCGTGGAGCAAGCGATGGTCCGCGCGCTGGAACAGCGTCCCGATCTCCTGTCGCAGCTGGCACAGGTGCGCCAGAAGCAGGCGGAACGGCAGCAGGCGCGGTCGGCCTTCTATCCCAACCTGACGGTGAGTGCCGGCCCGAGCGTGCAATCTCTCAATATCCTCCAGCAGACTCTCCCCTGGGGACATACGTCGGACCTGACCGGAGGCGTGGCGCTGAGCCTGAATTGGACTGTGTTTGACGGGGGCGCTCGGCGCAGCCGGCTGGCAGAGGCAGAGGCACGTATCCGGGAGGCGGAGGCACGAGCCGCCGTAGCGCGCGATCGGATTGAAGACCAGGTCTGGACAGCCTATTCGAATTTGAACACCGCGTTCCGCCAACGCGAGGCCGCGACCGCGCTGCTCACCGCCGCCACGCAGTCTTATAGCGCCGCGCTGGAATCTTATAACTACGGTGTACGCAATCTGCTCGATGTCACCAACGCTCAGAAGGTCCTGGCGCAGGCACGCTCCACCGACATTTTGGCCCGCACTCAGGTGCT
>Ga0335085_10003597_pt1 | contig 26627 bp, 19 predicted proteins | sample Lox_Sample_45_FD_206712 | JGI IMG/M metagenome (GOLD analysis project Ga0335085, IMG submission 206712) | Soil microbial communities from Loxahatchee National Wildlife Refuge, Florida, United States - Lox_Sample_4.5 | ecosystem: Environmental > Terrestrial > Soil > Wetlands | place: USA...
CCGCAGCAAAGCTGCAAGCCCGTGCTCGAATTGATTACGGGCACCGTATTGAAGCGATTATAGTCCTGCGTCGAATAATAGGTGTCCTTGTTGTAGCCGGTTTGCGAGGTCAGCGTCAGCCGCGGCGAAAGATCGAAATCCGTGTTGAGTTCGAAGGTGTCGTTTCTGGCGTGGAATTTGGGATCCTTGATCGAAGCGATCTTACGCAGATCGGTGGACTGCATCATGCCGCCGTAAGGATCGGTTCCGTTGATCAAGCTAACGGGATTATATTGCGAGTCGTACCCGAGTTGACCTACATCGAAATTGGTCGCTCCCGATGCGCCCAGAATAAAGGGAATGGCGAGCCCATTGGGCGTGCCGAACGCGCCGGCATCGTAAAGCGAGCCCGGCAGACAACCCTGACTCATGAACGCGCTGCCAAGCGGATCGAGCGTGTACCCGGCGAATTCGGACGGCCCGGAATCGTGATGGCAAAGCTGCTTGCCGGTGCGCTGGCGGTTGTCGTCTTCCTGAAAATGCTCCCAGATCGCATCGCCGTGCAGCCATGCGAAAGGCTTGAAACCCAGCGTCACGCGGCTCGACCACAGATCGCGCCCGTCCACGCGGTTGCCGGTCGTGGTGTTGAAATCGTAGCCGTCGCGCTTGGTCCATTCGCCCGCGACGCGCAGATCGAGCCGGTCATCGACAATCGGGAAATTGACCATGCCTTCATAGCGGCGATTGTGATAATTGCCGAAGTCGGCCGACACCATCGCCTCGAATTCGTCGGTGGGCCTAGCGGAGACCACATTCACGACGCCCGCGGTTGCGTTGCGGCCATAGAGAGTGCCTTGCGGACCGCGCAGCACCTCGACCTGGGCAACGTCGTAGAATTCCTGTTCGAAGAAGTGGTTGCGGATGAAGGGCGTGTCGTTGAAGGCGACGGCGACCGCCGGGTCGGTCGTCACCGAAACGGCTTGTGTGCCGATACCGCGAATCTGAATCGTGTAGCCGCTGAAATTGGTCTTGGAGAACGTCAGGTTCGGGACCTCTTTCACGAGATCGGGCCCGCCGGCAATCTGGCGCGAGGTAAGCTGTTCCTGCGACAGCGCGGTTATCGCAATCGGCACCGTCTGGATATCGCCTTTGATTTTCGACGATGTGACCACGACCGTCTCCACGCTGGCCGCGGCGTGGATCGGCGCGGCGTCGGCGATCCGAACAAGGCCCTCACGGCCCGCCGCCGACCGCGCATGCTCGATCATCAGCGCGCCCGAAGGTGCACGCTCGGCGATGAGATGTGTGCCGCTGAGGATTTTGCTTAACGCCGCATCGGCGGTGTAGGTGCCGTGCAGCGCGGGCGCTTGCAGATTGTCCACCACCTCGCGGGTGAAGATGATCTGCTGGCCGGATTTCTGCGCAAAGCCGCTCAGCGATTGCGCGAGCGACTGCGCGGGAAAATCGAATTCGAAAACCTGCGACTGCGCGAATGCGCTGCCGGCCATCGCCAGAACCGCCGCTGCCGTCAGCAACAGTGAACCGCGCAAACCAATCATCGGCATGCCCCCCTGCTCCCGCGCCCGCTTAGCCGGTCGCGCTCGAGGAGAAAGACGCTGGCTCCGCGAAAATCCTCCACCGGGGAGGCGAAAAAATCGAGTCAGTGCTTCAGGCGAAGCACGATCGCGCCATATTGCGGCTGCGAAGCGGTGACGGGCAGATAATGCGTCACCGCCTCGACGAAGGCGGCCACGTCGCCCGTGTTGAACACGCCGCTCATGCGCAAGCTCCCCGTATTCGCATCCGCAACCGTCACCGGCACGGTGGAATAGCGGCTGATGCGTTCGACCACTTGAGACAACGGCTCATTGTCGAACACGAGCTGACCGCTTTGCCACGCGGTGACGCGGCCGACATTCACATCGGCGAGTTTCTGCGCGCCGCTCGCCGAAACTGCGAGCTGTTCGCCGGGATCGAGCTTCACGATCTTCCTGCCGCCGGTGATCTTCACATGGCCTTCGATCAGCGTGACGACGACACCCTGCTTCGGCAGATCGACGTCGAAATCGGTGCCGGTGGCGATCACCGTGCGCCCCGCGGCCGTGACGGTGAAGGGCCGCGAAGTATCATGCGCCACCTCGAAACGCGCCTGACCGTGCAGAAGCCAAAGCTGGCGCGCGCGCGCGCCGTAACGCACCTGAACGTCGGATGCCGAATCCAGCGAAATGCGCGAGCCGTCGCTCAACGACAGAATGCGCCGTTCGCCGAACGCGGTTTTCAGATCGAGCGGCGGCTTGTGCTGCAATTGCAGCCAGCTCTGCGCACCCCAGATGGCACCGCCCACGACGATCCCCAGCGCTGCGGCGATCTGCAGCCAGGAGCGCGTCCAGCGCCTCTTGCCCTGCCCTCGCACATCGCCCAGCGCCGCGCGCCGCGCCGCGATCAATTCGGGAGCGGCGGGATTTTCCGCAAAACGGTTCCAGCTCGATTCGACGCGCCGCCAGGCGGCCTCGTTCGACGGATCGGCGGCCAGCCAATTCTCGAAATCCTCGCTGGTTTCCGCATTCGTTTCGGTCAGATGCACGCGCCAGGCGGCTGCCTCGGCGAGTCTGCGCGCGCTATCGGGCTTGAGGGCTGTGCTCATAGCTCCCCCTCCCCGAAGCGCAGCGAAAGATGCATCACGGCCTTCATCACATGCTTTTCCACCGTGCTCGGCGAAATCCCGTAAACCGCTGCAATGTCTTTCTGTTTCATGCCTTCCAGCCGGAACAGGATGAAGATGTTGCGCGTGCGTTCGCCAAGCTCGTCCAGCGCGGCCAGCACGTCTGCCAGCCGCTCCTTTCCAAGTAAGACGCGCTCGGGCCCGCGATCCTCCACAAATTCTTTGGCCAACTCGGTTATGAGCGCTTCGTCCAGCGCAAGCGCAGGCTTGCCGCCCGCGCGCAGCGCCTTTCTGCTGCGGTCGCGAAGAAGATTGCTCGCGACGCGGAACACGAAAGCGTCGGCATGCTCGATATTTTCCAGCGAATTGGAGCCGATCAGCCGGACAAACACTTCCTGCGTCAGGTCTTCGGCCTCGGCGCGATCGCCGAGCCGGCGCGTGAAATAACTCATCAGCGGACCGCGAAACCGCGCATCCAGCCGCGCGCGCAACTCGCTTTCCTTGCCCGCTTGCCCTGCGCCCATGGCTTTCGCCTCCGGCGCCTATCTACTGATTTGCGCGATTGGCTGCAAGGGCGTGGCACGCGAACGCGCCTGGCTTTGCCGCCACCGGCGCCGTCAATCTCCGAGGCCGATGGAGATGGAGGCGTAGGGGCCTTGGAAGGTCATGTTCGCCTTGCGCGCGGTATCGATGCCCGTGTCCATGGCCTTCAGGAACGAGTCATAGCGATAGCCGATACTGAGCTTGGCATCGTTGAATTTATAGGAGAGCGCCACGGACCCGCCGATATTGGGCACGGTGACGGAGCGGGAGCGGAGCGGCGGATTTGCTGAAACATGAACGGGTGTCGCATATGACGGCTGGCCGAAGAAGAATTCGTATTTCTGGTGGAATATCTTCCCCGTCGTATTGTGCCGCGTCTTAGCCTTCTGCTTTCCAAACAGGATCGCGCCATTGATTCCCCAATCGAGCGCCAACTCCCCGTCGTTGAGATTGCCCGCAAGGGGGATGGAATTGCTCCACGACAGCGATGGCCCGATCCCATGGAACGAGCGCGTGCTACTGCCGTCCAGCGCATAGTTCGTGAAATATTTGAAAATCGAATAGTAGAACAATCCTACATTCACCCTTGCCTTCATATCGATGCTGGACTTGGTTTCGAATCGCGCCATCCTGACACCAATGTCTAACTCGGAGGTGCTCCCGCCGCCGAAAAGACCGAGCCCCACATCCTTGCCAGCCTTGAAATCGAGAACGGTGTGCTTCTCGCTGTGATACACCTGATAGTCGGCATAATTTTGCACGGCCTGTACATGCGTGCCGACGGTCGGGAATATCGGAACGGACGGCGTGAGTGTCAGACCGGACGATTGTTGGTGGACATCGCGCCGGTTGCTCGACCGGCCGTAGCGGATCGCCGCCGAGAATATCCAGTCCGAATTTTCCGGCTGAAACGCGATCGATGCGTCCTCGCCGAAGCTGAAACGCGGCGGCTTCTGGATTTCCGTCGGCGAAAGCGGATCGAATGCCTTGGACGTGGCAAAAGTCGTCATGAACGGCGCGGTGAGGGGCTCGCCTTCTCCGTTGACCATGGATGCGTCGCCGCCGAATTCGACCCACAGCAGCGGTTTATCCGCATCCGCCGCATAAGCGGTTTGTATACTCCAGCCAGTAAGCGCTGCCGCGGACACCGTTACCAAAAGCTGCCTGCGGATCGCATTACGATCGAGCGGCGAGTTCATGTGTTTGCTCATTGTCATCCCCCTCGATCAGAAATTCTTGGTGACACGCACGCCGAAGAGGCGCGGATCGGTCAAGAACACATTCGTCGTAAGTCCGGAATCGTCGCTGTTCAGGAAGTCGCCGGTGATCGCGGTCGTATCGAACACGTTTTTGAGATAGCCCAGCACCTGCCAGCCATTGGCGCTTGTCAGGATCAGGGCGAGATTGACGTTCGAATAGCCGCGGATCTTGTCGTAAGGACGGTCATTCAGGATTCGCGCGAAGCTCTGCGATTGCCAATAGAAATCGCCGTGCAGTGTGGCGGCCCAATCCTCCGATACCGGCAACGTATATTCCGCCGACAGCGATGTCGTGAAATGCGGTGCGTTCGGCAATTGGTTACCGCCGACATTTTTGGCGAAACCTTCGCCATTGTTGATTCCAGGCTGGGTCGGATCGAAACCGGCATATCCCGAAATCGGCACTGGTTCGCTACATGAGCCGTCAAAATTAAACCCCGTGCATTGAATCGTAGGATTAGCGACATAGGGCAAATCGGTGACAGGATCGACATGACTATTGTACGCCGCACCACAAGCCTGATTGATCAAGCCCGGGTCTTGAGCGTCGGCCTCGTGCACGCCGTGCAGGATCGATGCCGCAACGACATAATCAGGCAGAATGCAATTGGAAGCTTGCGAAATGAATGGCTTAATTACCATCCAGCCTGGTATGCCGGCCGTGCGATCGATCAGATCGACCTCCGATTGGCCCTTCTTCGCACGTGCGTCTTCGTATCCGCCGGCGAACGTGAATTTCAGACCCGGCAGGGGTTCCCATGTCGATTCGAGTTCCGCGCCTTTGACCGTGGCATCGAAGTTGAGGTTGATCGACGTGCGATCAACGATTTCAGAAATCTGGTAGCCTTTATAATTGTAATAGAAAACGTCGCCGTTCAGCGTCAGCGCGCCGTCGAATAATGTGTTCTTGCTGCCCAGTTCGTAAGCATCGATAAATTCAGGCTTGAAAGTAAGAGGATGCACCGGATCAGTAATGTCGCCCGCTTCAAACGCAACAAATCGCGCGCCAGGTGGATTTGCGCCGCCGGCCTTATAGCCGTGTGCGAACGAACCGTAGATCAATGTTTGATCCGTGAAATCGAGCTTCGGTGTCCAATTCGCGGTCAGACGCCCGGTGAATTTCTGCCATTCCTGATCCACCGACCCAGTACTGGGATAGCCGTACCCGTCGGTTACAATTTCGCTCGGAAAATTGGTGAAATGCTTCTTGTCGTCGGTCCAGCGTAGCCCGCCAGTCAGCTTCAGTTGCGGCGCGACTTGATAATAGACCTCGCCAAACCCGGCATAGGAATTCAGTACATAGGGGTTCTGGCTCAGGAAGTAGTTATGACCCTGATTGTTCAGCTTGGGAATCGGATTGGGATCGATATAAACGCAGGACGAATCCCCCGGTGGATCGCTCTGGCCAGCCACCGGTGGAAATTGAAATCCGCTGCTTCCATCTGCTCGAAGGCCGGAAAGACACTGATGGCCATCCGTGACTCCGGGAACCCAAGGGCCAACACCTGTAAGGAAGGGTATGTCGCCTGTGTCATACGCGAACGCCGTGAGCGCATTGATAAAGACATAATAATTTTCTTCGGTTTCGTAGTGCAGATAGTTTCCACCAACGCTGAAATTAAACGGCCCGGCGAAATTCGAAACGAACCGGAACTCCTGCGAAAGCTGCCAAGCATGTTCATTAGACAAATCTTCCGCAACAAGTCTGTCAGAACACCCAAGTTGGGGATCGCAATAAATCCCGGCCGGATGCTGATCTCCACCATTGAATTGTCCGTTCTTCAATGGGCAAGGCTCACCATAACTAATGGTACCGTCTTGACAGGCATAGTCGCCATCGAATGTCGTTAAATGGCTGTCAATATCCCGTGGGCCATATGCAAATATTCCCGGCGCTGTATTGAAGCGATTGTAGTCCTCGGTCGACCAGAGGAAATCCTGTCCGTAACCTGTCTGCGACGTAAACGTCAGGTCCGGCGTAATGTTGTAATCCGCATTGAATTCGACGACATCGTTCTTGGTCTTGTAGGTCGGGTCGATAGCGGATTCGATCACGCGCAGATTGTGTGATTGAACGGTGCTGGCATACGGATCGATGAATTCGTTCAATTCGCCCCCGTAGATGCCGGCCGACACATAGGGCAGTCCATAACCATTCGGAACTTCGAAGGCGTCTGACGAATAGAGCCCTGTCGGCAAGCAGCCCTGCGTAAAATATCCGCCGAGGTTGGACGTCGCGACGGTGGAAGCGCCAGCAATGGGAACAGGCACCCCATCCACTGTTTGCGGGATTGGAGCATATTTGCAAAGCTGTTTGGAGCTGCGCAGCCGGTCATCGTCTTCCTGGAAATGTTCCCAGACGAGATAGGCGTGCAATTTCTCCGATGGATCGAAACCTATGGTAACGCGGCTTGACCACAGATCGCGGCCGTCGATCGGGTCGCCGGTCAGGGCATTGGTCGAATAGCCGTCGCGCTTGGTCCATTCGGCCGCCGCGCGGATGTCGAGGCGGTCGTCGACGATCGGAATGTTGACCATCGCCTCGTAGCGGCGGTTGTTGTAATTGCCCCAGTCGGCGGAAAGCATCGCTTCGAATTGATCAGTGGGCTTGGCAGAAATAACATTCACGACACCGGCGGTGGCGTTGCGGCCATAGAGCGTGCCTTGTGGACCGCGAAGAACTTCGACCTGTGATACGTCGTAGAATTCCTGCTCGAAGAAGTGATTGCGGATGAACGGCATGTCGTTGAACGCGACGGCCACGGCCGGGTCGGTCGTCACGGAAATCGCTTGCGTGCCGATGCCGCGGATCTGGATGTTGTAGCCGGTGAAATTGGTTTTCGAGAACGTCAGGTTCGGCACTTCCTTCACGAGATCGGGCCCACCGGCGATCTGGCGGCTCGTCAATTGCTCCTGCGACAAAGCGGTGATGGCGATCGGAACGGTCTGGATATCGCCCTTGATCTTCGACGACGTGACGACAACCGTTTCCACGCTCGCCGCGGCGCGCACGGACGCCGCATCGGCGAGGCGCAAGATCGGGTCCGCGGAAGCTTGCGCGCGCCTTTCGCGGATTTCCGCCGGCACGATGGCGATCGAGCCCGCCGAATGAGGCTCGGCGACGAAACCCGTTCCGGCCAGGATATGCGTGAGCGCCGCCGACACGGTGAGATCGCCCGACGCGCCATGGCTTCGCACGCCCCTCACCGCTTCGTCGGAAACGATCAGCGGCACGCCCGTTTGCGCGGTATAGGTGGTGAGCGCGGTTTCGAGATCGCCTGCGGGAATGTTGAAATTCGCGGCGCCCGCGGAGGTCGCCGAAAGGGCGACGCAGGCGGCGCTGCCCAGAAGCCAGTTCAAGCGTTTCAAATTCGACATCTTCCCCCCTTTGCCGCGGGCCCCGCGCCCGCGTCCTGAATTAGCGGCGCGACAGCACGACTTCGTTGCCCGTCCTTGCGACGCGCAGGCGGAAGACCGACTGCACGACTTCGGTGAACGGGTTGAGATCGTTGGCCGGGAACGTGCCGCTGATGGTGAGTTTGGCGGTTTCGGAATCGTCCACCACGAGCCGCTCGCGGTTGTAACGGTTGAATTCGGCGGCGGCGGCGGCGAGCGTGGTGTGCTTGAAGACGAGTACGCCGTGGCGCCAGCCCAGCGCGTCGGCCAGATCCTCGACCGCCTTTCTGGAAACCGACATGGAATCGGCCGTCGCCGTCACCTCGTCGCCCGGCTTGAGCAGGAGCGATTCCGATTTCCGCGACTCGTCCTTCGAACCGAAGCGCGCCGCACCCTGCAAAAGCGCAACCTCGATGCGGCCGTAATCGCGGCGGATGAAGAAACTCGTTCCCAGATCGGTGACGCGCCGCTCGCCGATCATCACGACGAAAGGATGGCGCGCATCGTGCTTGATCTGGAAATAGGCTTCGCCCTTGTCGAGCCAGACCTTCCGCTGGTCGGCGGTGATGCGCAGCGACGTGTCGGTGTTGAGCGTGATCTGCGAACCGTCCGCCAGCGTCAGGAATTCGCGCGCGCCGATGGGCGTGGTGTAGGTTTCGGTGCGCGTGACCTGGAGATAGCGCAGCGCGCCCGCGCCGATCACGGCGGCGATGCCGAGGACGGCGGCGATGCGCAAGCCGCGCGTCCAGCGAGAGGCCGCCTCGGTCGCGGCGTCCTCGGCGGTGGCCAGCACGCGCAAACGGTCCGCGCGATTCCACGCCTCGGCGAGGCGCCAATAGGCCGTTTGATGGGCGAAGGATTCTTCGAGCCAGGCGTCGAATTCGCTCTGATCCTCCGGGCTCAACGCGCCGCGCTCCTGCCGCTCGAGCCAGGCCGCTGCACGCGCGTTCACCGCTTGCGCGTTCAGGTCCATGCGGGTTTCCTGCGCGCCCATCATGAACGCTCCCGCTCTTCGCGCGGCTCGCTGTGCAACGCGTCCGCCAGCACCGACATGCCCTCGCGCAGATGCTTCGACACCGTGTCCTCGGCGATGCCCATGCGGTTCGCGATCTCGCGATAGGAAAGCCCTTCGATCTTGCGCAGCGTGACCGCCTGGCGGCAGCGATTGGGCAGCCGGTCGAGGGCGGCCTGCAGCCGGCGCAATTCCTGGCGCGCGATGACCGCGCGGTCGGGCTCCGGCTCGTCGGCCACGATGTCGAGCGCGCCCAGATCGGCGACCGCTTCGATGGACACGATCTTCTCGCGCCGGGCGCGATCGATCAAAAGATTGCGCGCGACGGCGAACACGAACGGCCGCGCCGGATCCGGAATTTCGCGACGGGCCACTTCACAGACGCGCATATAAACCTCCTGGCGCAAATCATCGGCCTCTGCGCGGCTTTGCGACGAGCGCCGCAGGAACTGCATCAACGCGGACTCGAGCGGCAATACTTCGCGGACAAACCAGTCCCTGAGCCCGGGCGCGCTCACGCCCGCCTCGCGCCGATTGCCACGATCGGTTTCCGTTGTGTCTGCCATCCCCCGCCCAAGCGTCCCGTTCGAGGGGCTGAATCTTACGCCTACATGGGATTCAACGAGCGGGGCGGGATTTTCAGGAATAGGTTCGCCGCGAAAATTTTTCATGCGCCGCGATTGGGTTGCAGTGCAGCACCAAAGAGGCGCCGATGCGGTTAAGTTCTTCCGCCGGAACGGAATATTCGTCGAATCCCGGACAGGACGTACGACCTTGATCTGGCTCAACGACAGAAGCGCGCGCCACGATAATCAACACCATGGCAGCCCATGATCAGGCCCGGACCTGAAACGCAAGCTCCCGTCAGGATTGGGATGGGCAAGCACTTTGTCCCGTTTGAAGGAAATCATGCGAGCGGCCCGGCCAACGGTCCCACGATGCGCACATGCTCGGCGCGCGCGCGATCGAGCCACGGGAATTCGTGTTGCATGAAAACGAACAGCACCAGCACCAGCGCCGCAAGCCCGCCCGAATAGCCGAGCCCCCATGCCCAGCCCGAGAGCCGTCCCACGCGCTCTTCCGGCACGAGATCGGGCAGAAGCGCGTTGTTGAAGACCGTGGCCGAGGTGTAGCTGACATTGGCGATTGCCGCCAGAACGATCGCCAGATTGACGAAGGCGCGATCCGGCGCGACGAACCAGAGCAATGCGCATGCCGCGATGCAGAGCACCGAAAACGCGAACAGCCATGGCTTGCGCCTGCCGCCGGCATCGGCGATGGCGCCGAGCAGCGGGCTGAGGACGGCAATCGCAAGGCCCGCGCTTCCGATTGCGTATCCCCAGAGCGCCTTGCGATCGGCGCGCAAGGGCCGGCTGCTGGCGCTCAGGCGGATTTGCTCTTCCAAGTCCGGCGTTCCCAAGTTTACAGGGCCAAATCCGCGTGGTTTTCTGGGCCAGGTTAGGCCATTTGCCGGGAAAATCATTGATGCTTGTCAGACGGGAAACGCAACGGACCGCCCATTCTTTCGGCGACGGATTGCGGTTCCTGCGGGCGCTTTTCGCGCATCCGCGCCAGATCGGCGCTCTGGCGCCGTCGAGCAACGGGCTCGCGCGCGCCATAGCCGGCGAGATCGATGCCGCGCAACCGGGACCGGTTCTGGAGCTCGGGCCCGGCACGGGCGCGCTGACACGCGCGATCCTGGAGCGCGGCATCGCGGCGGAGCGGCTGACCGTCATTGAATACGATCCGGCGCTTGCGCAGCTCTTCGCCGCGCGATTTTCCGGCGTGCGCGTGATCAATGCCGACGCCTTCGATCTCGCGAAGGCGCTGCGAGATCGTGCCTCCGAGCCGTTTTCCGCCGTGGTCTCGGGAATGCCGCTTCTGAACTATCCGGAGGAAAAGCGGCTCGCGCTTCTGCGTTCGGTGTTCGAGAGGATGACGCCCGGCGCGCCGTTCATCCAGTTCTCCTACGGGCTTCGTCCGCCGATCGCGCCGCCGGCGAATGTCGGGCTCGATCGTGCGGCTGTCATTTGGCTCAATCTTCCGCCCGCGCGCGTCTGGGTCTATCGCGAACGAAAGACCTAGCGGCGGCGATCCGTCGGAACGGGAGCGCTTGTCTTTCGCGCGCCGCCGAGATGAGAGCGGCGGATCGCGACCGGGATCGTGCCGAGATAGACCACCAGTCCCAAAACAAGTGTGGTCCAGGGCGCGAAGATGGCGAGCAGCGCAAGCCCCAGCGTGAGCGCGGCGATCCAGCTCCAGCGGTCGCGATTGAAACGCAGATATTTGAGCGACGGCGTCGGCACGCGGCTCACCATCAGCGCCGACGTCACGGCGCCGAGGCCCGCGCACAAAATCGGGTTGCGCGCAAACCCGTTGCTGAATTCGAAACTCAAGAGCAACGGCAAGATCATGATGCCCGCGGCGGCGGGCGTCGGAAGACCGACGAAATACGGATGGAAATGGGTCGCGCCCTCGTCGCGCGCGGTCTGCACATTGAAACGCGCAAGCCGGATCGCGCTGCAGGCGCAGAAGACGAGCAGGACGATCCACCCCACGGCACCCAGCCGGTTCAGACTCCAGACATAAAGCGTGATCGCGGGCGCAAGCCCGAAGCTCACGAGATCGGCGAGCGAATCGAGTTGCGTGCCGAACCGGCTGTCGGCGCCGAAGAAGCGCGCCGCGCGCCCGTCCAGCATGTCGAACACCATCGCCGCCAAGATCGCCACGACCGCGAGCTTCCACTCCCCGGCCAGCGCAAAGCGGATCGCCGTCGCCCCGCAGCAAAGGCCGAGCAGCGTCAATCCGCTGGGAAGGACCTTGCCGATCGACAGTTCCTCCAGACGCTGACGGCGCCGGGAAATTGTTCGCTTTGGGTCCGAGTTTTCGTGAGACATCCGGATGATCGAATTCAATCTTCGAGTTTTGCCAGAACCGTTTCGCCCGCGCGCACGGTGCGGTTCGGCTCCGCCAGCACCTTCGCGCCCGCCGGCAGGTAGACGTCCAGCCGGCTCCCGAAGCGGATTATACCAAATCGCGCGCCGCGGGATATATGTCCGCCCTCGGAAAGATCGCAGCGGATGCGGCGCGCGACCAGGCCCGCGATCTGCACCACCGCGAGCTCCTTAACCGAACCGTCGAGGCGGAGCCGGATCGCCATGCGCTCATTGTGCTCGCTCGCCTTGTCGAAAGAAGCGTTGAAAAAGCGGCCTTTCCGGTGGCCCAGCTTCACCACCGTCCCGCCGGCGGGCATCCGGTTCACATGCACATTAAACACGTTCATGAAGATGCTGAGGCGCAGGCGCGGCTCCGGCCCCATGCCCAGCTCGGGCGGCGGGGCGGCATGGGCGAGCGGCAGGAGCCGCCCATCCGCCGGGCTCACGACCAGTCCCTCGCCTTCCGGCACCCTGCGCCCGGGATCGCGGAAGAAGGCCACGCACCACAGCGTCAGCGGAAGGAACGCGCATGCCGCCCAGATCGAAAGCGCGAGCAGCAAGAGATTGACCGCCAGGAACAGCGCGATGAACGGCCAGCCCGTGGGATGAATGGGAATTCTCACATTGGTTCTCTTGCTCTGAGGGCGAATGGGACGAATGCTTTCCTACAGGAAATTCCCGCAAAGTCCCGATTCATGTTTCCGGATACTCTCGGATGGCCCCGGATCGGCATATGGTGCAGGGACGGAGCCGAATTATGGGCCCAAGCTGCCGAAAGAATTAGCTATTCTTAAATGGGGAAAATGTCCATGCCAACGGAAATTCCAGCATTCTGGCTCGCTCGGTATTGCAACGCATTGAAGTGGAACAAACGAAATGAGGACAGCGGATCGCTGCAGCGCCCTTGAGGATTGCGAACGAACCGGGCTTCGCCTTGCGGCGACGCTCCGGCCAGCCGGGGGGCGGCTCGTCGCGGCGTAGCCATCAGGCGAGGCCGGACTGGCTCGCGATATCTATCCCTGCCTAATTCCCAAGGCCGATGGAGATGGAGGCATAGGGGCCGTAGAACGCGCGGTTCTCATCTTTGCGCGCATCGATGCCGCCATCGATGGCGTTGAAGAAGAAGTCGGCACGGTAGCCGAAACTGAGTTTCGCATCCGCATACTGGTAAGAAAGGCCGGCAAATCCACCGACATTGGGCACCGTCACAGACCGGCTGCGGTCCTGATCGGGGAAAGCATAGTGATGCGTAGAATGTGCGCTGCTGCCGAAAATGTAACCGGCACTCTTATGATATTGTGCCGTCGATTGATGATGTATTTTCGCCTTTTGCCGGCCGAACAGCATGGCTGCATTCAAACCCCAGTCCAGTGTTATCGCGCCGTCCTGTGTGTTGCCGGCTATCGGCGTGGAGTTCTTCCACGAAATCGAAGGTCCTACGCCACGGAAACTCCGCTGGGCCGTCATGCTGGCGGCATTACTGTGAAATGCCTGGCCGTAAGTGGCCGTGGCGACGATGAAGCCGAAATATTGGGTTATAAAATGCCAATCGGGATCCGATTTGATCGCGATGTTCGATTTGCTTTGGAATTGGGCAAAACGCACGCCGAGATTGACAGTCGATGATCCGTTTCTCCCGAACATCCCAAGACCGACATCTTTGCCGGCGCTAAAGTCAAGGATGTCGAATCGTTCGCTGGTACGGGCTTTTGTATCCGCGAATTTTGCCGCGATTGGAAACGGCTGTGCGTATGTAGACGGTACGGGGGTGCGACCCGTACCGGGGAAATATTTGTGAAAGTAAGTCGGGTAGGTCTGCTGACGAACATGTCTGTTGCTGGTGGACCGGCCGTAGTGGACGGATGCGGCAAAAATCCAGCTTGAATCTTCTGGCTGGAAAGAAAGGCTTGCGAATTCGTCGATGCTGTAAAGCGGCGGCTTCTCGAATTTCTCGGACGGCGAGAAGATGGAGGGGCGCCCGGTCTCGAACGGGGCCATATATGTTTCCTGCCCGTCCTGAAGGCGGCTCAGTTGTCCGCCCAGTTCGATCCAGACCGTCGGGCGGTCGCTGTCCTCAGCGTTGGCCAGAGCGGTGGATGAAATATACGCCGTCAGCGCCAGAGCCGATGCTCCCGTCAGCAGCTTCCAGCGGATGGTGGCGCGGTTGTCGTTGTGTTGGATGAGTTCGCTCATTGTGTGATTCCCCCCTGAAGCGTGCTGACAATCTCAAAGCTGTCATTCCCGGCCGAGCGAGGCTTCAGCCTCGCGAGGGGAAGGGAACCCAGGAGCCGATACAGCGCGAGGATATCGATACCTGGGTCCCCTTCCCTCGTGCCGCTTGCGCGGCACTCGCCGGGGATGACAACCGAGGTTTGGTTTGCGTTCGTCGTTCCCATGGCGCTCACCAATTCTTCGTGACGCGCACGCCATAGAGGCGCGGATCGGTCAGGAACACATTGGTGGTCAAACCACTGTCGTCGCTGTTCAGGAAATCGCCGGTAATGGCGGTGACATTAAAGACGTTCTTGACATATCCCATGACCTGCCAGCCCGCGGCGCTGGTCAGGATTAATGCGACGTTCGTGGTCGAGTAACCGCGTATCTTGTCATACGGCCGGTCGTTGAAGATGCGCGCCCAGCTTTGCGACTGCCAGTAGAAGTCGCTGTGCAGAGTGGCTGCCCAATCCTCTGAAACCGGTATCGTATAGTCTGCTGATAGCGATGTGGTGAAATGCGGCGCATTGGGCAGTTCGTGTCCGCTCAGATCCTTGGCAAAGCCCTCACCGTTGTTCGTCTCTTTCATGATGACAGGATCTGCCGGATTGAAACCGGGATAACCGGCCGGAACAGAGTTTTCGCCTGTCAATCCGATTTTATACGTTGGATACGGCACATAAGGCAGGCCGGTCAGCGGATCCAGATCGTTCTGATAGGCGTTGGGACACGCCCCTTCGAGACCGCCGGCGGGAACAGATTCGCCGTGTCCAGGCATTGCCTTCAGTATCCATTCGACGACGGAAACCGGAAGAATGCAATTCGATGCGTCCGTGACGAAGGGCTTGACCACCATCCAGTCTGGATGATTGGCCACATCAGCGCGGTCCATCAGATCGATGGAGCTTTGGCCGTTATCGACCCGTGTGGCCTCGTATCCACCCGCGAAGTTTAATTTCAGGCCGGGAAGCGGTTCATAGGTCGCTTCCAGTTCGGCGCCTCTGACGGTGGCATTGAAATTGTCGTTGATCGCCGTGCGGTCCACGATGCGCGAAATCTGATAGCCGGTGTAATTGTAGAAGAAGATGTCGCCGTCCAGCGTCAGTCCGCCGTCGAGCAGCGTGTTCTTGGTGCCAAGTTCATAGGCGTCGATGAATTCCGGCTTGAACGCGAGTGGATGATCCGCGGGAGGAATGGACGAGCTGTATACCAGAAACACCGCACCTGGCGGATTGGCGCCGCCCGCCTTGTAGCCATGCGCGTAAGAGGCATAAACAAGCGTCTGATCCGTGAAATCGAGCTTAGGCGTCCAGTCCGCGGCGAACCGGCCGGTATATTTCTTCCATTCCTGATTGACGACCCCGCTGATGGGATAGCCATAGCCGAACGCGAGAAGCTCGCTCGGGATATCGATGAAGTGCTTCTTGTCGTCGGTCCAGCGAAGGCCGCCGGTCAATTTCAGATCCTGCGCGATGTTGTAATAGGCTTCGCCGAACAAGGCATAGGAATTCAGGCCATAGGGATTCTGGCTCAGGAAATAATTGTGCCCCTCATTGTTGAGGCTGGTAAGCGGGTTGGGATCGACATACATGCAAGGCGCACCGCCTTCGGCATCCAGTTTGTTGGGTGTTTTGAGATTCGTATTTGCGTACCCGGCCGGCAGGCAATCCACATTGTCCGAAACGCCGGGAACCCACTGCTCCGGATTCGCCTGATTGCGACCACGGCCCCAAATAAAGGTGGCCATGCTCAGAGTGTTGGCAAAAACGTAATAATTCTCATCGGTCTCGTAATGAAGATAATTGCCGCCGACGCTGAAATTGAACGGACCTTTGAAATTCGAAGCGAGCCGGAATTCCTGGCTCAACTGCCAGGAACGCTCGTCGTTCAAATCCTGCGCCACCAGCCGGTCGCTGCAACCGAGCTGCGGATCGCAGAAAATACCGGCCTGGTGACACTCGCCGACAATTCCCGGCGGCGTACATGGCTGTCCGAAGTCCGCACTGCTCGTGCATTCACTTCCAGCGCCTCCGATACCGGCGCAAACGCCCACGCCGGGATCGATCTTCAGCACGCCATTCTTGTTGTTGGTGGAATAATTGTTACTCGATGGCACCGTATATTCGAACGCGCCAGGCGCCGTGTTGAAGCGGTTATAATCTTCGGTGGACCACAGAAAGTCGTTATTGTATCCGGTCTGCGATGTGACGGTAAGTGCCGGCGTGATGCTGTAATCCACATTCAATTCCAGCGTGTCGCTTTTCGCTTTGTAGATGGGATCAATCAGCGTTTCGATGACCCTGAGATTGCGCGATTGTGTTGTGCTGGCATAGGGATCGAACTCGCCATAGCCGCCGTTGAGGGTCATGACCGGAATGCCGGTAATGGCGAGGGGTTCGAAATAAGGCAGCGTAATGCCGTTGGGAACCTCGAACGATTCTGGCGAATAAAGTCCTGCCGGTGCGCAACCCTGGCTCAGATAATCGGCGGGTGCGTAGGCCGCTAGGTCCACCTCCGGCACCGGCACGTTGCCCACTTCGGTCTTGGTGGGATCGGTTTTGCACAATTGCTTGGCCGTGCGCATCCGATCGTCGGATTCCTGGAAATGTTCCCAGACGAGATAGGCCTGCACATTCGCAGACGGCTTCCACGCCAGCGTCACGCGGCTGGACCACAGATCGCGGCCGTCGATATTCTTGCCGGTATTTTCGTTGATCGAATAACCATCGCGCTTGGTCCATTCGCCCGCGACGCGCAGATCGAGGCGGTCATCGACGATGGGAATGTTCACCATGCCTTCATAGCGGCGATTGGTGTAATTGCCGAAATCCGCGGAAAGCATCGCCTCGAACTGGTCTGTCGGCTTGGCAGTGATGACGTTCACCACGCCCGCCGTCGCATTGCGCCCGTAAAGTGTTCCCTGCGGGCCGCGCAGAACTTCGACCTGATTGACGTCGAAAAATTCCTGCTCAAAGAAGTGATTGCGGATAAAGGGGATATCGTTGAGCGCAACCGCCACCGCCGGATCGGTCGCCACAGAAATCGCCTGCGTTCCGATGCCGCGAATCTGGATGGTGTAGCCGCTGAAATTCGTTTTCGAGAACGTGAGGTTCGGCACTTCCTTCACAAGATCCGGCCCACCCGCGATCTGTCGCGAGGTGAGCTGTTCCTGCGAAAGCGCGGTGATTGCGATCGGAACCGTCTGGATGTCGCCTTTGATCTTCGAAGAGGTGACCACGATGGTTTCAACCGCCGCCGCAGCGTGCGGCGCGGTACTCACCGGCAGCGCCTGCGCCAGTTCGTATGTCCGCGACATTTCGGAGTGCTTGTCCTCGCGGGCGATACCGATCTTGCCGGTAATGTTGCGATGAACCGTAAAGCCGGTGCCGGACAGAATGCGCGTCAAAGCCACCGTTGCCGACATATCGCCGACGGCACCGCTCGTATGCACGCCTCTGATATCGGTCGCCGAAACAATCAGCTCAATGCCGCTCTGGCTCGAATAGGCCGCCAGCGCGGAATCGAGATCGCCACTCGGGATATTGAATTCCCGCGCCTGGACCGGCCCTGCCAGAACAATAGCGCTTACGCCGCCCGCAAGCGCCGATTTCATGAACTTAAGCCGCCCCATACTGCTTCCCCCTTGATCGGCACAATCGCGCCGAGCCTGTCAATCGATGCGCGTTACGTTCGCGCCGCCCATCAGCGCGCAAGTACGGTCGTTCCGTGCCGGTCCTCGACACGCAGGTGAAGAATGTCGCTTGCGATTTGTGTGAAGGTTTCGGGATCGGTCGCCGAGAATGTTCCGTCGATCTGAAGTTTCCCCGCCGCGCCTTCGACAATCAGCTTGATCCGGTTGTAGCGGTTGAATTCGCTGGCTGCGTCGGCCAGCGTCGTGTTGTGAAAGATCAGCACGCCGCGGCGCCAGCCCAGTTCATCTTTCAAAATTTGCGGTTCGACCTTTTGCACGGAGAAGGAATGCGCGGACGCGGACGCCAAATCACCCGGCGTCAGCTCCGCTTCGCGCGCACTCGCGCCGCCGCGCCGGGATTCGAATTTGGCGCTGCCTTCCAAAAGGCCCACTTCGACTTCAGCGCCATCGCGGCGAACGTCGAATTTGGTGCCGATATCGGTGATGCGCTGCCCCGCCGCATCCACGGTGAACGGATGAATAGGGTCGTGCCTGACTTCAAAAAATGCTTCGCCGCGCACGAGCGTGACGGATCTCTGCCAACGCGCGATACGGATGACCGTATCGGTGTTCATTTCGATGCGGGAACCGTCGGATAGTTTGACGAGTTTGTGGCCGCCGACAGCCGTCGAGATCGTCTGTTCTTCGCCCTTCTGGCCATAGAACATGGCGGCGGTCGCGGCCACCGCAATAAAAGCAAACGCAGCAACGGCGCGCATTAGCGTGGACCGAAAATTCCTGCCTTTCGGTTCAACGTCACTCTTGAACGGGCGCAGGGCGGAAAGCCGCTCGGTGCGCGACAGGGCCGCATTCAGCCGCCAATAGGCAACGCGGTTGGACGGAGATTCGCCGAGCCATGCTTCGAGTTTCGATTGATCTTCGCTTGTCCAATCGAAGAACTGGCGCCGAAGCACCCAGGACGCCGCTTCTTCTTCAAGCGCGTCCAACGGGATGTTCCGCTTCGCCGGTACGGCCTGAAGCTGATCGTGGGCGCCGCTCATTTCCGGCCTCCACGATTGCTGGGATGGCCGTAAATCAAATTCGCGAGGGTGCGAAGACCGCGATTTAGGTGTTTGGAGACCGCCTGTTCAGTGATACCCATCCGGCTGGCGATTTCGCGGCCCGAGAGCCCTTCGATGCGGCCCAGCACGATCGCCTCGCGGCAGCGCGGCGGCAATTCGTCGAGCGCAATTTGAAGCTTGCGCAGTTCGCCGCGCGCCTGGGCCGCGCGTTCCGGACCCGGCGCATCCGCGGCAATGTCGAAGGCTTCCAGATCCGGCACAGCCTCGATCGGCACGACTTGCTGGTGCCGGTAGCGGTCGATGATCAGATTGCGCGCGGTGCGGAAGACGAACGATTTCGTCTGCTCAGGGATGTGCTCGCGCGCGGCCTCGCAGACATGCTCGTACACATCCTGGCGGATGTCAGCCAGGTCGGCCTTGTTGTGCCAATTGTTCGACAGAAATTGCATCAGCATCGCTTCCAGCGGCAACACCTCACGCACAAACCACGCCTCGACGCCGGCCGCGCTTACGGCCACGTTGAAACGGCGCACATCGGCGCCCTCGAAATTCGGATCGAAAAGGTCAGCCATCCCCCTGCCAGCCTTCTGCCTTTCAGAGGTTCACCGTCAGTCCACATCTGGGCTAACGGGCGAGGCAGCCAAAACTAAACCTTGGATGAGTGAGGCGGATGCGAATTCGCTCCGTGAAGCGATCTTTTGCGCCTGCACATTTGCAAGCGCACGCTTCATCTCGGATTTTTGACGGTGCAGGGGGGGAGCCGAATTATGGCGCTAACCCGCTAATATCATTGTAATTATTTTAATGGAGAAAATGTGCGTACCAACAAAGATACCAACATTCCGGTGTGGTGCGGAACCATAGAAATGAAGGCGATGGAGCGCCCTACCGCTCAAGTCTCACGGACAAGCAGGAGGTGTTTTTTTGCTCGCCGCACAACAAAGCGGCGCTCGTAAATTTCGTGCGCGCAAAAAAACAGGCGGGTCCACCTCAGAATCCCGCCTCTCGATTGCCACGGCCACAGGGCGAAGCGCGCTGCCGCGCAATGCCAAGCACCTACACGCTCGCCCCGGAGAAAGATGAAACGTCTGCCGCATTGGCCCTTTGGGCACGGCGCGGTGCGACGCTTGCTATCGCTTCGGTCTCAACAGGCGCATGGGCCGCGCCTTTCCTGTATGTCGCCCATGACGGCGCTAATTCATTCGCGATCCCAGCGTTCAAATGCATTGAACGAAATGGGAACTGCGGAAGGGCGATTCAAGAGGCGCGCGCGGATTTATTTTCGTGAGAACCGGCACAGAGCCAGTTCTCGCGGTTGGTGTGTTCAGTCTCCGAGGCCGATGGAGATGGAGGCGTAGGGGCCATTGAAGGTGAGGTTCGAGGTCTTGCGCGCGTCGATGCCGGTGTCCATGGCGCCGAAGAAGATATCCGCGCGATAGCCGATGCTGATTTTTGCCTCGGCATATCGGTACGATAATCCTATAGAGCCGCCGACATCCGGTACGGTGACGGAGCGGCTGCGGTCCTGCGCGGGGGGATTATTTTGATAGACTGTACCGGGAACGTCATAGCCTCCAAGTATTCGAATGGCGGTTTGATAATAGCCGCCCTCGTGATGGCGCACACGCGCCTTCTGCTTGCCAAACAGGACGCTTACGTTTGCGCCCCAGTCAACTGAAATTTCGCCATTCTGGAGATTACCTGCGAACGGCGCCGATGCCGACCATGAAAGCGAGGGGCCAATGCCGCGGAAACTCCGCTCGGCGTGGCCGGTAATGTAGTAGCTGTGGAAATTTGGCCCCAAATTAATTCGGTTGGGATTGGATGCCGATGGATAATATTTGAAGCTCAAATCCGGCCGCGCGCGCATCTGAACCGAGGAATGCGATGTGAACTGCGCGATGCGCACGCCGCCGCTTAGTACTGACGATCCATCGCGACCGAACAGGCCGAGCCCAACATCCTTTCCCGCCGTGAAATCGAGAAATGTGTAATTATCCTTATGCGCAGCTGTCGTAGTTGCGAATTTCTCATGCGTGAAGAAATTGAACTTGCCGGCGCTAACCTGCGAAACCGGAACCCCACTCGCATATTTTGTGTAGTGAATACCGGTTGTCTGGTGATGGACACGCCTTTTGCTGCTTGACCGTCCGATATGGACGCCTGCCGAAAAGACCCAGTCAGAACCGTCTGGCTGAAAAGAGAGCTTCGCCTCCTCGCCGAAATTGAACAGCGGTGGCCTTTGCGCTCCGACCGGCGTGACGCCATGCCAGAGAACTGTCGATGTCGGATAGGCGGACAGGAAATCGGGCACGAATGCCGGGCCTTGCCCGTTGATATGGTCCATATCGGCGCCGAATTCGATCCAAATCGTCGGGCGGCTTGCGTCCTCTGCATTGGCGATATCGGCCGACGAGACATAGGCCGTCAGCACCAGCGCCGACGCACCCGTCAGCAATTTCCAGTGGATGGCGGTGCGATCGTCGTTTTTTTGAATCAGTTCGCTCATAGTGAAATCCCCCTCACCAGTTCTTCGTGACGCGGACGCCGAACAGGCGCGGATCGGTCAGGAACACGTTGGTTGTAAGCCCCGTATCGTCGCTGTTCAGGAAATCGCCGGTGATCGCGGTCGTGTCGAACACGTTCTTGAGATAGCCCATGACCTGCCAGCCGCTGGCACTGGTAAGAATGAGAGCCAGGTTGACGTTCGAATATCCTCGAATCTTGTCATAGGGCCGGTCGTTGAAGATGCGGGCGAAACTTTGCGACTGCCAATAAAAGTCGCTGTGCAACGTTGCCGCCCAATCTTCCGACACCGGAATCGTATATTCGCCACCGAGCGATATGGTGAAGTGCGGCGCGTTGGGAAGTTCGTTGCCGCTCAGGTTCTTCGCGAACCCTTCGCCATTGTTGATGTCCGGCTGCGTTGGATTAAAGCCTGGATAGCCGTCGGGGATAGCGAGCTTTGGACCACCATTATAAGCAACTGGCCAGCATGTCGAACTTGGATTTTGTACATATGGACAGAGCGTAGCCGGATCAATATGGGCCGTATAGGCAGCCGTGCAGGCGTCTGGCCCCGCACCTTCGCTATTGGTGTCCGCGTTGGCTTCAAATTGTGTAAGCACCGCTGCTACAACATAGTCCGGTAGAATGCAGTTCGACGCCTGGGTGACGAAAGGCTTGACGACCATCCAGCCCGGCATTCCGGCCGTGCGATCCATCAGATCGATGCCGTACATGCCTTTGGCCACTCTGGTATCTTCCCAACCACCGGCAAAATTGAACTTCAAGCCCGGTATAGGCTCCCAACTCGATTCGATCTCGCTGCCTTCCACATGGGCGTCATAATTGTTGTTGATCGCCGTGCGGTCTACGATCTCGGAAATCTGATAACCTTTGTAATCATAGTAGAAAACATCGCCATTGAAGGTCAGCGCTCCATCAAGCAGCGTGTTTTTCGTGCCGAGCTCGAAAGCGTTAATGTATTCCGGCTTGAAGGTGAACGGGTGAATAATGAAAGATGCTGTGGTATCGCTGACCACGGGAAAGACCGCGCCAGGCGGATTGGCGCCGCCGGCTTTGTAGCCGTGCGCGACAGAACCATAAACTAGAGTCTGATCAGTGAAGTCGAGTTTCGGCGTCCAGTCGAGTACAACACGGCCCGTCGGGCGCTCCCATTTCTGATCGATTGTTCCAGTGACCCAATAGCCATATCCCTCGTCGGTGACCTCGCTTGGAATATCAATGAAGCGTTTCTTGTCTACGGTCCAGCGTGCGCCTGCCGTCAGTTTTAGATTGCTGGCGACATTGTAATAGAACTCGCCGAACAGCGCATAGGAATTGAGTTCGTAAGGATTCTGGCTCAGGAAGTAATTGTGGCCCTGATTATCGATGCTGCCAATTGGGTTTGGGTCAATATATATGCAATCCTGTGTTACCTGTCCGCCACCTGCGACCGGATTGGGACTTTGGTAACCGGTCAGAAATCTTCCCAAAAACAAGCAACTCGGTGTTGTGATGCCGCCATGGCCGCCACCGCCGCCGCTCGAAAGAAGCGCCAGCGCTGAAAGGGCATTGGCAAAAACGTAGTAGTTTTCTTCAGTCTCGTAGTGGAGATAGTTGCCGCCGACGCTGAAATTGAACGGTCCGGCGAAATTCGACGCCAGCCGGAACTCTTGGCTTAGTTGCCAAGCATGTTCGTCATTGAGGTCTTGGACAACCAGACGATCGGAACAGCCCAGCTGCGGATCACAGAATATTTGCGCATGTGGTATGGCGGGATCGTCCAGAAAACAAGCGATCGGACACCTGCCAGACGATGCGTTGGCACCGGTAAATATCCCTGGCGTCGTATCAAATCGGTTGTAGTCCTCTGTCGAGTACAGGAAATCTTGATTGTATCCGGTCTGCGATGTGAACGTCAGAACCGGCGTGAGTTTGTAATCGACATTCAGTTCGGCCGTATCGTTTTTCGCCTGATAATGCGGAAGGATCGCGGATTGGATATCGCGCAAATTCGTAGACTGGGTCGTCTCGGCGTAAGGATTCAGGCCCGTATCTTCGGCATTAACCGCCTGCAGCCCAAGCACATAGGGCAGCGACGGGCCGTAGGGCACTTGAAAGGCGGTCGGCGCATAAAGCGACGTAGCCTGACAACCTTGACTCAAATAGGACGAGGTAAAATTCAACGCCCCCGCCGCGCCGCCAAACTCTCCAGGCCCCGGCACTCTTACGCCGTCGATATAAGCCGGCGGTTCGGCGGTTTCACAAAGCTGCTTGCTGCTGCGCAAACGACCGTCGCTTTCCGAGAAATGCTCCCACACCAGATTGGCGTCGAAATTTTCGCTCGGCCGCCAGCGCAACGAGCCACGCGCAGACCACAAATCGCGGCCATCGACCGGCCGACCCAGCGTGGTATCGAACGTATAACCGTCGCGCTTCGTCCATTCACCCGCGACGCGGATGTCGAGGCGATCATCGACGATTGGGATATTGACCATGCCCTCGTAGCGGCGGTTGTGATAGTTGCCGATATCAGCGGACAACATTGCTTCAAATTGATCGGTCGGCTTGGCGGAAATCACGTTGACCACGCCCGCGGTCGCATTGCGGCCGTAGAGGGTGCCCTGCGGTCCGCGCAAGACTTCCACCTGACTGACGTCGAAAAATTCCTGCTCGAAGAAATGGTTGCGGATGAAGGGTGTATCGTTGAGCGCCACAGCGACGGCCGGATCGGTCGTCACCGAAATCGCCTGCGTGCCGATGCCGCGAATCTGGATGGTGTAACCGCTGAAATTGGTTTTGCTGAAGGTGAGGTTCGGCACTTCCTTCACAAGGTCTGGCCCGCCCGCAATTTGTCGGGAAGTCAATTGCTCCTGCGACAGCGCCGTGATCGCAATCGGAACCGTCTGAATGTCGCCCTTGATCTTCGAACTCGTCACCACCACCGTTTCCACATTCGCCGCGGCGTGCGCAGAGGCGACCCGCATGGGCACGACCTCCTCGACGCGGGACGATGTCTGCGCGGGCTTGTCCTGCCGCACGATGGCGAGGATGCCGGATGGATCGCGGCTCGATGTGAAGCCTGTGCCTTTCAGGATCGAGGCGAGCGCATTGTCGGGAGAATATTGGCCTTTGATGCCATTGGTGCGTATGCCGCGGATGGCGTCGTTGGGCACCATGAGGACGACGCCCGATTGCTGCGTGAACGTATCGAGCGCCGCATCGAGATCGCCGCGCGGAATATTGAAATCGGCCGCGAAGGCGTGTGTCGCTGCGGCCAGAACTATCGCGCTCGCCGTCAGCAGCAAGGTCTTGCGTTGAATTTTCACAACATCCCCCCTTCAAGGCTCCGCGCCAGGCGCGGGATGCAAATCCCCAGGTCAGCGCGAAATCACGATGGCTTCGCCCCGCCGCTCCACATGCAGACCCAGCGTTTTTTGCGCCAGGCGCACGAATTCCTCTGTTCCATTGATCGGAAAGGCGCTGCTGAATGTCAGCGCGCCGGTTTCCGCATCCGCCACAATCAGTTTCTCGTCGTTGTAGCGGTTGAATTCTTCCACCGCGGCGGCAATTGTTGCGTGATTGAAAACAAGCACGCCATGCCGCCAGCTAAGTTGTTGTTCGATATTCGCGACCGGCACTTTCTTCACGGACACCGATACTGGCGTCGCATTGATCACGTCGCCGGGCGTCAACACAGATTGTACGGCGTGGCGCTGCCGCGCTTCGACCGGATCGAAACGCACGCGGCCATCCAGCAGCGCAACTTCAAGATTGTCCGCGCTCTTGCGAACCAGGAATTTGGTGCCCAGATCGAGGATGCGCCCATCGGCAGTCGCGACAACAAAGGGCCGCCTGGGATCGTGCACGATCTGGAAATAAGCTTCGCCTCTCACGAGCGTGACGGTGCGCACGCCGTCGCGCAGGCTGGCGCGCAATTCCGTGTTGGTATTGAGTTCGATCTGTGAACCGTCTGCCAGCGTAACGATTTCGCGCCCGCCCACCGGCGTGGAGAAAATCTTTTCGCGCGGTTGCGAATAATAGAGAAACCCGCCCGCGCCCAGCATCACCGCAACAGCCGCCGAAGCCGCAAGCCCCGCAAAGAACGGCCAGGTCGATTTCCGGCCTGGTTCCTTTTGCGGCTCGCGCATGACGGGCCCGAGCGCGACGAGGCGCTGCGTGCGATCCCATGCGGCATCGAGGCGCCAATAGGCGGCCTGATGCGCCGGCGATTGCGAAAGCCACGCATCCAGCGCGGCCTGATCTTCGTCCGTCCATGTCCAGAAACGGCGCTTTTGCAGCCATTCGGCGGCGCAGATGTCTTCGCTCGTCGCGCTCAGTACGGTCGGATCGTCGTTGCGGAAAGCTTCGGTCACGCGATTTTCTCCAAACCTTTGCCGTAAAGAACATTGGCCAGCGCATACATGCCGGTTGCCAGATGCTTGGAGACCGTCGCTTCGCTGATGCCCATGCGCGCGGCGATTTGCTGGCCCGTAAGTCCTTCCATGCGTCCGAGGATCACCGCTTCGCGGCAGCGCGGCGGAAGATGATCGATCGCCACCTGAAGCCTGCGCAATTCGTCACGCGCGATGACGCTGCGATCCGGCCCCGGCACATCGGAAGGGATCGCGAATGTTTCGAGGTCGGCAACGGCATCGATGGGAACGATGCGCGCATGGCGAACGCGATCGACCAGAACATTGCGCGCAATCGCGAAGACAAATGGCTTGGCGGATTGGGGCAATTGCCTGCCCGCGCTTTCCAGCACGCGCACATACACATCCTGGCGCAAATCGGCGATATCGCCACGATTGCGCCAAATGCCGAGCATGTACCTCATCAAATCAGCCTCAAGCGGCAAAACTTCGCGCACAAACCAATCCCTCAGCTCGGACGCAGAATTGGCCACGCCGGAACCATGCTGTTCGGCACCGTCGAAGGTGTTTCCCGGTATTTCCGCCATCCCCTGCCAGTTGCCTGCCTTAGGGTCCAAGCCAAGGGTTACACAGGTAATATCGTTTGACCCCTCGCCCGATTAGCCTTGGGCGCGCGGAATTTTTCGCTCGCAAGTGCAAAAAATGAGGCGTCGCAGGATTTCGGCTTTGCTGCGGTGCGGCTGGTTACGCCGAAGATGGTGTCTGGATTCATTCCGCAATGCGCAATGCGGCGAAATAAAAGGCGGCGAAGTTTCCCGCGCCGCCAGATTGCCAATACGAGACTGTCAGAATTCTACAAGACAATTGCTTCTAAAAATTCAGGGCGGTGAATTGCTCCACCGCCCTCATATGTGGACGGCTCCCTGCTTGCAAGGGCGGATGTTGGTCTGATCGGATCGCTTGCATCCATATGTCCGGCCTTTGTGTGCAGCTACATATGGCTGCTGGCCAAGATGGCTTCCGCGACGCAGG
>Ga0335085_10003599_pt1 | contig 26619 bp, 14 predicted proteins | sample Lox_Sample_45_FD_206712 | JGI IMG/M metagenome (GOLD analysis project Ga0335085, IMG submission 206712) | Soil microbial communities from Loxahatchee National Wildlife Refuge, Florida, United States - Lox_Sample_4.5 | ecosystem: Environmental > Terrestrial > Soil > Wetlands | place: USA...
TTCCACGGTGAAAATGCCCCCGCCCTCCCTGCTAGCAGAAAGGGCAAAAGTGGCAGAGTCTTACTCCGCCTTCACAGCAGGACTATCCCGCCGCTCCCGTGGCCAACTTTTCCACCGCCGCTCTCAGCCTGGCATTTTGCGCTGAATCTGCTGCCGATGCCTTTTGTCATGATCGGCATGATGAAACACAAAGCGCTGGCCGATTTGCATTTGGCTTCGCCGATTGCCGCTGAAAGCAAAGCGGCGTAGCGGCAAACACAGCGTTTGAGCTTTGCGGTCGTCTGTAACCCGAGCGGAAAGGCTGGCTGTCGTGAGCGCCCGTACGATGAACATTGTCCACCGTGTGGTGGTGACCAGCAGCATTCTGAGCGCGGCGATGATGTGGGTTTTGCTCCACGACATGCCCGAAATAAGCACCGGTCAGAAGGTGCTTTATGTGCTCTTTCCCGGAACGTCGGTAGCGGCCGCCTGTTACTGTGTCTGCATGGTGTTTAATTGCCTGGGGCGCCGCTGATCGCCGCTCCGCGCCACACGCTAGTCCTGCGCGCAGCACGGTGACTTAACTGCACCGTCCGTGTCGGCATCTCCGATTTCTGAAGGCAGGGACGTACCACCAGGCTATCTCCGGACACCTTGAGCCTGTCGAGAGGAGTGCGACTCATATTGCGAGCCGTAGACGCGCGCTCGCAGCAGACGGCTGAACCAGCCGAGAAGCAGCGCCACCAAAAATGCCGGAAGAATGACCTCCCTGACGTCGCCAAGGTCAATGGTGCCTAGCCGCGGGCTACTCAGCAGCACTGTGGTGGGGGACAACACGCCGGCCCAAACCAAAACTTCCAGGGCCGATGAAAACAGCACAACGGCCCAAGCCAAGCGGGACACCGCGCGTTTGAGTCCGGCCAAAAGCAGCAGCACTCTGCCTATCGCGCTGTCAAACGTCTTGCTGGCGCCATAGACCGCTCGTCTGAATTCGCTGGTGCGGAACGCGAATTCCGTCGTCAGGGAGAGAAGCGTGCCGATCGGATCGAAAACATTGCCCGACAAGTCTTCGATCTGCCGGCGCAGACGCGATTTCATGTAGCGTTCGATTTCATCGTGTTGAGAGAACATCGGGTCAAGCGAAGTGACAACGCCATCAACGATGGAAAACGCGCGGTAATAGCGCACGACGTCGCTATCGACGACGATGGCGTTCTCATATGCCCTGCGAAATATCGCCAGCATCAACGAGCCGGCGCCCCGCTCGGCAGCGGGAAAATCAGGCTGCACCGTGCGCAGATACCAATCGTAGTATTCGTGCTCGAACTGTCGCCGAAAAGCCTCGAGATCGGCATCGGGTGGAACAAAAGCGATCTCAAGCACTGCGGCAAAGGCTTCGTCTATCGCGCCTTTTTGAAAAGCCGCGACCAGCCCCAAATGCCTCTGACGAGTTCGCTCCGACGCGAAGCCGGTGATGCCGAAATCGACCATGCCGACGCGGCCATCGGGCAGCAGACATAAATTGCCCTTGTGCAGGTCGGCATTGAAAAACCCCAATTCGAAGATCTGATAGAGAAAGGCCTGAAAGAGCAGCGAGGCCGCGTGTGAGAGTTCCGCTCGACTGAGTTGCGCCTGCCCGTCTGACAACCAGCGCCCTTCGAGGAATTCCATGGTCAGAATGCGCTGCGTCGTGAACCGCCAGAACACGCTCGGAATTTTGATCCCGCCGACCCGCCGCAGGTTTTTCGCGACGTATGTCATCTTTCGGGCTTCGATCCGGTAATCGAGCTCTTCCGAGGTCCATCGCTGCAATTCCTCGATCCAATCCTCCATTCGGTATCGATGGGTGACGGCTAGGATGTCGAGGATCCGGGCAAGCCGCCGCAGAAATCGAAGATCACGTCTGGTTTGATGGTCGATGCCCCGCCGCAAAACCTTCATCGCAGCCAATTGGCCCGAGCGAAGCCGCACCCGGTAGACGCAGCCGAACGATGCTGAATTCACCTCACCGAGCAGCACGAAAGGCAGTTCGTCGTCAGCCGCGATCCCTAGCTCTACTCGGATCGTCTCTACCGAATGCTCCATCGGCTCGGGCGGACATTTGTCGAGCAGCGCCTCGAGCGCTTTCGCTACCAGCGGCTCAATAACGTCGGGACGTGTCGAAAGCAGCTGGCCGAGCTTTACGTAAACCCCGCCGAGTTCCATCAGGGCGTCGCGAAGCTTGACGGCAAACCGCCGCAGCTTCGCTTCGTCACCCTTTGCAAGTAGCCCGCGGTCCCAGGCGTATGAAACGCTTAGGTAGGCGAGCTTTGATAAAACGCGAAGAGACCTCATCCAAGCAGCGCGTCACTCACCCTTATAGACCTCAGCGGGGCCGGCCGCCTTGCTGCAAGATTTCGGTCGCACCGTCGATCGCATCCTTGAGTTCGGAAACGCATCGGTTGAGCGGCCCTGCCTTGGTCGATTCCCGTCGGTCGCGTCCTAACGGCATCGCCATCATATCGGCCATCACTTCACCCATCTGCCACATCAACTGCGTGTGCAGACGCTGAACTGACACCATCAGCCCGAGCACGTCGTTCGGATTGGGAAATGTCCTTTCGGCGTAGGTCTTTTCCGTCGTCGATTCGTTGGTGGAAGGTTCGTCAGCCATGATCTCCTCCTTGCTGCATCCCGAGGGATAGTTTCGAAGCGACAGATGCCCAATGCGCGTTTTGCAGAGAAGCTCGTGATAGAGCGCGAGCCTCGGTTAGTGCCGTGCGAAATAGTTTCTCCTCAGCTGATCACGGAGGGATGGTGTAGAGGCGAGCGCGCCCTCGAAGCTCGGCTTGTCCAGCACGTAGACCATCCCGGGACCTCGACCCACGACAGTGGCATTGCGCACGTCTCCGGTTATCAATGCGCGCTCGCCAAAGTACCGCCCGGCCTCCAGCGTAGCGACGACCTTTTCGCCGTCGGCATCAGAAACGTGAACGTCGACCTGCCCTTCGCGCAGCAGGAAAAACAAATCGCCCATATCACCTTGGCGAATAAGAACTTCCCCGTCCGCGAACCGCCGGAGCGTCATTTCTTCGGCTACATGGCTTAACTCATCGGTTCCCAGTCCGGCGAAGAAATCGACTTTCTTGAGCATCTCGCAGACAAGCACCTGCTCGTGCACCATGACGTCCGAAACGATCCGGCCATCGACCATCGACACGAGGCGATCGGCTTTGCCGATGACGCGGTTGTCGTGTGTCACCATAAGACATGACGAGCCGTCCCGGACGATGTGCTCCTGCAGCAGCCCCACAACTTCAAGGCTCGAGTCCCGGTCGAGCGCCGCCGTCGGCTCGTCCGCCAGAATGAGGCGAGGCGAGTTGACAAGGGCGCGCGCGACAGCCACGCGCTGGCGCTGCCCACCGGATAGGGCGGAGGGCTTGTGAAAGACCCGATGGCCGAGCCCGAGCCGCTCCAACAAGGCGACGCCGTTCTTGCGTGCGTCCGCCGACTGCGTGCGGTGCAGATGCGTCGACATCATGACGTTATCGATGGCGTTCAGCGACTCGATCAGGTTGTGCAGCTGGAAAATAAAGCCGACGCTCCGCCGCAACGCGGTCAGCCCGATATCGTCGATCCCGATGATGTTGCGGCCCAGCACCTGCAATACCCCCGCCTGGCCGCTTCGCAGGGCGCCGAGAAGCGTCAGCAGAGTGGTTTTTCCCGAGCCCGAGGGTCCGGTCATGATGACGAGTTGGCCGGGAGGGATCCGGATCGTGATGTCGAAGAGAATCTGGGTCCGCGTCTCGCCCGCACCGAAATGGTGCGATACGCCTTCGGCGACAACCAGATTTTCAACGTTGGTATCGAACACGGTTCGGTTTGCTCATGCGTTAAGGGAAAGCCGCGACTAAAAGAGATCGACCGGATCGGCCTGCTTGAGCTTTTTGGTCGTGACGAAGGTCGCGACCAAGCCCATCGTTACAACGAGAAAAAACACCTCGACGAGATAGGAGTCTTTCAACACCAGCGGCAGCTTTGTTGCCGAAGATGCAACCTGATAGATCACGAGGGTCATCAGTATTGACGGAAAATAGGTCACTACGGCAATCGACACGGCAATAATGGCAACCAACCTTACAAAGAAACTCTGATTATAGCCAATCGCCCGTAGGGTCGCATACTCTCGAATATTGTCACTGATGATGCCGTGCAGCACCTGAACGATGAAAACGATGCCGACAAAAACCCCAACGGCTAATCCTGCATTGAAGATGAAGCCGATCGGGGTCTTGCGGGCGTAGAAATTTATCTCGTTGTCGGTAAAGTCTGCCTTGATGAAAACCCGGGCGCGCGAACCAAAGCGCCGTTCCAGCGCGTCCTTAACGGCAATCGGATCAAAGCCAGGCGCGACTTTCACGACACCCAGCGACACGCGATCGAGGGGCACCCGGAGGTATCGGTAGTAGTTGAGATCGGAAGTGATGACGTTCCCGTCGACATTGATCGTCGGACCGATCTCAAAAGTACCGGCCATCGTGAACACGAATTGCATGGTCAATGACGACGCCGGCAGCACCAGTTTGAGATTTCCCGTTCGTGCGACTTCGGCCGCAAGCACACCGAGTTCATTGCGCGACCGGCGATCGATGATGGCGGTATCGGCCAATCTTATTTGCGGGATATTCTTATTGACGTCGGGCAGGGTGAAGATCGGATGGTCCGGCGAAAAGGCATACAACCAGGTCGTCAGAAAGTTGCCGTCGACCGGGTTCACCACTTGAACCGTGCTCGCGTAGAAAGGCGACGCCGAGGCCACACCCTCGACGGTGCGGGCTTCGTAAAGCAGGTCGCGCGGCATCCACGGCGGATTGAACGACATCGTTTGAAAATCGGGTGAGGTCAGGATGATCTCGCCGTTGAACGCCTCCGCCACCGCTACCGCGCTATCGTAAAGCGCCCCTTTGAAGCCCAACTGAGTGAACATCAGGACCACTGCGACCGTTACGCCGAGCAATGCGCCGATAAGCTTGGCGCCCCGGTGGGTCAGCTGCTGGTAGGCCAGCCGCACGGCAACCCACGACAAGCTCAGCGAACTGGCAGTATCGTCGACCGTTCCGTGGACGGCCGTCTCCGACCTAACATCTCCGCCGGTGACGACGCCGTCCGTCATTTTTGCGCCGCTGTCGTGCGCTGAAAATGCACCATGACCTCGCCGCCCACCACTGCCGGCAGCGGGTCTTTCGGCGTCACCTCAACCTCGACGATCTTTGCATCGCGTCCGACCAGGATGTCAGACGAAGGCCGCTTCTGCCGGAATACCTCCTTGGCGATGTTGGTGACCGAGCCGGTGATCGGTTCCGGGACCACACCTCCGTCGATCCTTGCGCTCATTCCTTTTGTGATGCGGCCGATCTGACCTTGATCGACCTCGGCGATGACGATCAGATGATCGAGGTCTCCCATACGCAAAATACCGTCGGCCTGGATCGCCTCGCCGTCATGCGCCTGGATCGATAAAACCGTACCGGAAATCGGCGCCCGAATTTGCAGTCGCTCGACCACCGCCTGGGCTTTTGCCACGTTGGCCTCGGCGACGACGATCTGCGCCCCGGCCACGGCGTCGTCGACAGCCCGTACCTCGGTCAGCGCCTTCAAGGCGTTCTCGGCCTGTTGCACGTCGTTGGTGGCCTGGTCGAGCGCGGCTTTCTGGGTATCCAGCTCCTGGACCGAGGCATTTTGATGAAGGACGAGCGCGGACGTCCGCTCCCAGTCTTTCTTAATTCGGATCAGTTGTGCGCGCCGCCCCGCAATAACATTGAGCTGTGCCGCGATCTCCGATGTTTTGCCGCTGCCCGCCCGCACCTGAGCTTGCTGTGCCCGCGCCAGGTCGAGACTGGCTTTTGCCGACTCATAGTCCGTTCGCGCGAGGTCATAGCCATTGAGTATCGCGATAACCTGGCCGGCCTTGACCTTGCTTCCCTGCTCGACAAGGAGCTTGCTGACCAATGCAACGGTGCTGTTCCCGTCGGGCGGTCCGCTGACGGCGATGACGCGTCCTAACGGCTCGATATACCCACGTGCAATAATTTCATCATTTACTGCCCCGACCCGCGGCGGCGAAGGCTGCGTTTCGACGCTGCGCGACACTCCTTCCGGCAGGATCATGAGCCCTGCGAAAACGACGCCGGCGATCAGAATGGCGCGTAGCTTGCTCACCCGTCGGTCCCCAGTGGCTTCAGCCTACAATTATAGACTTGAAAGCCAGCAGTAATCATTGGCGATAACTCAGAACAATCGAGCCATCTCTTAGCCTCGTGCGGTTTGTCCTCCGTCCATGATCAGGACACTTCCATTGATCATGGCGGCGCCGTCTCCCAGCAGGTATTCGACAAAATTCGCGACATCCGCTCCGGTACAGAGCCTGCCACCGGCGCCGGCTTCCCATATCGGAACGAGACGGTCACGCTCCGGCCATTTCTCCACAAGCTCGCCGTAGACCGCGCCGGCAGAGACGCAGTTGACCAATATGTTGTCCGGTTGGAATTCGACCGCGAGGAACCGCGTCAAAGACTCCACGGCCGCTTTCATCGGCCCCATGCAGCCGAAATAATCGACATAGCGATGAGCGGCTACCGATGACATTGTGATGATCCGCCCGCCACCGCGCGCCTTCATCAGCGGGCGGGCGCGTAACGCGCATTGATGCAGGCCAATCACATTGGTCCGCAACGCCTTTTCCCAATGCTCGGGCTGGATCTGCTCCAGCGGACCCAGCAGGCCGTTCGAGGCGTTGCTGATCAGGAAATCGAGGCCGCCGAATTCCGCCTCGATCGTGTCGAACATCTTGTGGAGTTGAGCGGTGTTGGCGACCGAAGCCCAGAGATGGTGCGCCGTGCCGCCGGCGCGTCTAATTTCCTCGGTCGTCGCCTCTCCGGCCGCGCGCGAGTGAAAGGAATTGACCAGCACCGTCGCGCCGAGGCTGCCTAAATGCAGCGCAAGGTCACGCCCGAGACCACGACCGGAGCCCGTGATCAATGCGATCTTCCCGGCGAATTTTCCGGATGGCGCCAAGACGGCGGGCGCCGAGACGCGCTGCACCGCAGCGCTCGGCGCCGCAACAGCCACGTCAAGCGACGCGATCCCTTCGACAATGCCACGAATTGAGCGGATGGCTTCCGGTTTCCAGCGCTCGCGCAGGACTTCCGGCGGCGGCAGCTGATACTTCTCCCGCAACACCCCGAAAATCTCGCCCAGCTTGACGCTGTCGATGCCGAGGTCGTTTTCGAAATCGGCATCGGCATCGAGAAGTTCTGCCGGATACCGTGTCGTATCGACAAAAACCTGGGTTACTTCCGCGAGCAGTTTGGCACTGGCGATGGGTGTCGCACCGGCGACCGGGGTTATTGGGGTAGGGGCTGGGGCGGGTTGTGGAGCGATGACTGCCGGCATTGCTGCCGGGGGTGGCACCGGCGTGGGTATGCTCGGGGCATCCACGGCAACGGCCTTCGGCACGGCGCCGCCCATTTCCGCGATGATGCCGGCGATCTGGGCGACCGTGCGGAAACGCTCCGGCGGCAAGGTTTTCATGACATCCGGTGGCGGCAGGGAATACCGTTCGCGCAGTGCCGCGAAGATCTCGCCAAACTTTACGCTGTCGATACCGAGATCGGTCTCGAGATCAGCGTGGGGATCGATGATTTCCACCGGATACCGCGTGATGTCGGAAAAGATCGCCGTGACGGCGTCGATCAGCCCTTCGCCGGAGGTCGGCCGCTCGATCACGACAGGCATGCTTTCAAACAGCGAGATGTCGTTCATTGAAGGTGCTTCCGAATTGTCTGTTGAGGGGCAGGCATCGAGACGGCGACAAGGATCAAGGATTGACTCAGGGCCACCAACGCGCCCTCGACCGTCTTGTCTTCGATCTGGATGTTGAAGGGCAGAAGGGCGCCTTCTTGCGGCCAGCGGGCGACCATTTCCGGGGCCGCGCAGGTCGGCAGAGCGTGAACTCCTTCAAGGGCCCATACGGTCTTGGCGGCGACCTGCCCTGATTTGAGGAGGCATTCGCGCAATGCCCACAATAGCGCGCGCAACCGGCTGCGCCATTCGGGTCCGACATTGGCGAGCCACGGCGTGTCGTCGGGAATGGCCGTCGGCGCGTCGACATCCACAATGTCCACCCCGATCGGCAGGTGCGAACAGGCCCCCGCGGCCCAGCCCGCCGCATGGGCTATCGACACATGCACCGGCGGCGCGGCGTCTTCGGTCCATAACTGCGGGCGCCCGTCTGCCTCAGGCAGCACTTGCAGCCGCCGCATCTTCGACAGCAGATCATCGGGCACTGCGATGCTGGAGCTAACGCGCACAGCGGAGCTTTGTGGATCGAGCAGCGCCCCCTTGAGTGCCAGCCGACCGGCGACAAACTCCAGCCGCCGCCGCGGGTGGCGATAATTCGCCATCAGGCGCTGCTCCGGCCCGGAGAGGCAGGCCGCCGCCACCGCCGCCTCGGCTGGTCGCGGCACCCGAAGGGCACGGATTTGAGTGGCGTGGGACGGAAGCATAGCCGAGCCTACTGAGCACTTGCGGGCGCCGGATGCGGCGCCCCCATCCGTCGGGCGAAAGCACCCGCGATCGAGACGATCGTGCGGCCTTCGGGATCGATGACATGGCCCCAATCGGTGCGCAGAAACTCGCCTTCCGACCGAGGGTTGGCCGCGACCATGCGCAGCGACGTTCCCTGCAGACTGAGGTCGGTCAGACCCGCGGCGAAGTGAAATGAGTCGCCGGCCAGCGGTACGCTGACGGCACCGGTCGAAACATCGCCATCCGGCGCGACCCCGACGAGCCGGAACAGGGCGTCGAGAAGCAACACCGGTGAGATGAAGTCCGCGAGCGAATCCAGCGATTGATCTGGGCCGATATGATATCGCGCGGCGCGGGCAGACGGCCCGATCCGAATTTCGTCCAGACAGGCGAACATGCCGCCGAGCTTCACCGGGGACCCCGGCGCGAGATAGGGATCGGCACACGGCTCGGCCCAGGACAAGTCCAGGTTCGACCATCCATTCGCCGAATGAAGGAAAGGCTTTGTGCTGGTCAACACCTCGCCTTCGAAATGCAGGATGTCGCGCTGCAGCGCCACACCGCTTCGATGCACGAAGTCCGAAAGCAGGCGAATCCCGATCACTGCCCCGGTCGCCGTCTCCTCGATGACTTGCGCCTCCGCGCGCAAGCAGGTTCCGCGCTCGGGCACCCGGACGAACCGATGAAAGCGGGGATTGCGCGCGGCGTAATAGGGATGGTCTGGCCGCAGGACATGGGCGGCGCGCAAGGCAAACTCGACCTCGAACGTGCCGGGAAGAGCCGGCGAACCGTTGACCAGATGATCCTTCAGATACGGGGCCGACTCCACGGACAGGGGAAATTCGACAACCGTTCGGTCGGCGCGAGGAACGATGAGTGACGGTGCCGGTTCCTCGACCGCGACCGGGAGTTGATAGAACCGGATCTCGCCCTCCGACAGCAGCGATACGGCCGGACTGCGAACCTGTGACTCCATCAACTGCAGGAACAACGCTTGCCCCTCTTCGGGCAGCACGGCGCGCAGGCCGCGCGAATTGCCCAGGGCCGCATATTCCGATCCGCGGGTCATGCCGACGGCCGCCCAGCCGAGCCAACCGAGCGCGGTCCAGCGCCCGGTGGCGCCATGAACGCACGCCAGCGCGGCCATTGCTTCGTTCGCGGCGCCGTAATCCGGCTGGCCGTCATTGCCGATCGCGCTGAACGCCGAAGTCAGAATGTGGAAGGGCACGTCCGGACCGACATAGCGGGTGCAGGCCGCGACAAGGTTGCGCAATCCGTTGAGCTTTGTTCCTACGACTTGCTGAAACTCGCTCAATTGGCGGTTCGTCAGGCGCTTCGAGATTTGCAGCCCGGCGCCGTGCACCACGAGATCGATCCTGCCGTACCGCGCGGCGACGTCGGCGATAACCGAGTCGACCTGCTGGGGCATGGTGATGTCGGCGATCTTGAATTCGACATGGCCCAGGCGCCGCAGGTGCTCGATTGTTACCCAGGTCTCATGCGCCGCTTTCAGCCGTATAAACGACCGCTTCAGTTCCGGGATGGTGCGCTTCGGATCGCGCTGCCGTTCGGTGCGGTAGTATTCCGTTTCGTAGCGATCCATCTCGTCGAGCGACAGCGCGCGCAGCGGAGGCGGCACTGTGTCGGGGTCGCTGCGGCCGAGCAGCACGAGCCCGCATTGATAGCGCCGCAGCAAGGCCTCGGCGATCACCGCGGTAACGCCGCGCGCACCACCCGTCAGAATGACAACCGACTCGGCGCCAAGATTCTGTCCCGCCGAGTCCGGCTGCAATGCTGCCGGGGTAAAGCGCAGCGCATGCCGCTGGCCTGTATGCTCGATGATTTCCACGTCGGTTGGTTCGCCGCCCGGACCGGAGGGGCCAACGGCGACCTCGCGTTGGAGCGCCGCGACGCCGGCCGCAAGGTCCGATGAATCAGTGACGAGAGCTCGAACAAGGGCGGACGGCCAGTCGCGCGCCAACGATTTCAGCATGCCGTGCAAGAGGGCTGCGTCCGGATGTAGCGTATCGCCCGGCCACGCATTCAGATGCAGTGACAGTATCGGTAGCCGACCGGAGGCGATCGGTTCGTTCAGGTGCCGAACCGCCAAGAAAGCCAGATCAAGCACCGCCGTGGGTTCACTCTCGGGAGCGAGCAGCGCGTTTGACGACACGCCGCCGAGGTCGCGCGCTACCAGAAGCAGGTCGACCTCGTAGGGTGCGATCGCCGCGATCTGCTGTTCGTCGGCAAGCGGACCGGGGACAAGACAGCGGATTTGCGACCGCGCGAAATCTGGTATTTGCTTGAGTCGCTCTGCCAATTCCGGCTGGTCGGTGATCAGCAGGACGCGCGGAGGAAGCATGGCGGCCTTCGCGGCAACCGGCACCGAGACCGGAAGGCGTGCGTAGAACGAAATCGGCCGCAAGTCGCGCTGATAACCCATCCGTGCCGCTGGCGACTCGCTGGACGGACCGGCATTCCAAGACAAACGGAACGACGAACCGCTTTGGGCGATGGCATGCATCCCTTCAGCTAATGCAGCGATGCCGCCAACCTCGTGCGGTCGGCCGGACGCGATATCCGACATGGCCGCCGTGCCGTCGCTGCCCGCTCCGATTGTCAGTTCGTTCTGAGCGGCGACGACTGTCGCCAGGATCGGAAGCCCATTCGCGACGGCCGTTTCGCGCCGGGCGAGGGTGAGCACTATGGCGCCGTCGGGTTCAGAACCGTCATCCGCGACGGGCAGCCCGGCGCGCGGCCACGGTGCCGTCGCGTTGACCCCGCCGGCCAGGATGACGTCGCAAATCCCATGGTTGAGGTAGCTTCGGGCGACATTGAGCGCCGCGAGCAGCGATTGCGGGCCGGTATCGACGACGACGCTCGGGCCGGTCACTCCGAAGACGTTGACGGCGCGTCCGGCGACTAAATTCGGCATCATGCCGATCAGGGTGTAAGCGTTACAGGGTTTGACTGCGGCGGTCCTGAGCCGGGCCGCCAGGGCCTCTGAAACATGCTCGGCGGTCTCGGCACTTTGCCCGGCCTTCAGCAGTTCCGCAGCCAAATTGCGCTGCAGCCGATCGGCCAGGATGCGCTGGCTCGCGGCGACACCACGGCGCGCCTTGCCAGCCGCGCCGATCACCATCCCGATGCGGTCTTTCCACGCGGCGAGATCGAGCCCGCACGATGTCAAAGCCCGATCGGCGCCCGTCAGGACCGTGAACTGGGCGGCGTCCATCTGCTCCAATGCGTCCGGCATCAAGAGCTTGCGCCGCGGCATGCGGAACGCGCCGGTGCCGATCGCGGTCGCCCGTCCGGCCGCGCGTTCGGAGAAAGCGTCTGCATCGCCGGCAAACGCGGCACCGTAGCCGACGCAAACGATGTCGGAATCGATCGTTGGGGCGGCAGTCGAGAGGCCTTGTCCCTGGGCGGCAAACTCTTCGACGACGATGTGTGCGTTGGTGCCGCCGAAGCCGAAGCCGTTGACCGCCGCCCGCCGCGGGGCGCCGGATTGTTCCGGCCAGGGCTGCTGGGATGTCAGGATCTCGAACGGCGACGCCGCGAGGTCGATACCGGGACCGGGAGTGTTCCAGTCATGGTGCGGCGGCAAAACGCGGTGCTGCAGCGATAGCACTAGTTTGATGACCGACGCGGCGCCGGCGAGCCAGCCGGTATGGCCCAGGAGCGATTTGATGCTGGCCAGCTTGATGCGTGGCAGCGATGGATCACGACCCGCGAAAACAGTCGTCAGCGCCTTGATCTCGGTGGCGTCGCCGACCGGCGTCGCGGTCGCGTGGGCCTCGACGCATTGGATGCTCTGGGGGTCGATGCCCGACGCCAAATAGGCCGCCTGCATCGCTTTTATTTGCCCTTCAGCGCGCGGAACATTGACCGCGACGCTGTGGCCATCGCTGGAAAGGCCGCTGGCGGTAATGACCGCGTGCACCGTCTCGCCCCGTGCCAGCGCGTCACTCAGCCGGCGAAGCCCGAGGATCGCCGCACCCTCGCCGAACACCACGCCGTCGGCACGCTGGTCAAGCGCATGGCTGCCGGTCGTCGACAAACCGCCAAACTGGGCAAAGAGCGCACTGCTGCTCGGCCCCGGCGCGAACACGCCCCCGACATAGGCGAGGTCCGCCTCGCCGGCGCGCAGCGCCTTCACGCCAAGGTCGAGCGCGTAGAGCGACGAGGCACAAGCGGCGTCGAGAAGAACCGTCTGCACCTGGGTGCCGATCATCGGCTGAACGATGCTGCGATAGGCCGGGTATGGGCCGACCTGCTCGGGATCGACCGATGGAAACAAGCGGTTAAGCGCCTCACTCGTTGCGGCGCGCTGGGTCGGCGGCAGGTCCAATTCGGCAAGCGCATGGCGCGCACCGGCGAACAACAGCGCATCGTCATACTCGGCGATGCCATCCGCCGTCGAGCCGAGCAGACAAAGCGTTCGCGGCTCGCTCTTGGTATCGGAGTTTGGCAGTTTCGCTTGGCGTAGAGCCTCGGCAAGAAGCCTCTGCGCCTTCGAAAACCGCTCGAACTCGTTTTCAGCGAACGGAAATTCAGCCCGCCATTCGACATCGGCGGCGTAGCCGGCCAGCGCGGAATAGGATTTATCACCTATCACCGCGGTTTGCGTGCCGCCGATCAAATCGCCGTCGAGCATCGGATCGAGCGTCCGCAGATCGACGATGCCGCTCGTTCCGTCGAGCAGATTGCGCCACAGATGATCGGGGTCGTTGGCACCGGGCAAGACGCATCCCATCGACACGATGGCGATCGGTTCAAGCCGCGGTGCGGTTACCGGGTTCTGCGCTGTTAACTCATGCGGCTGCTGTCGGGCCGGCTCGCTCAAAGATTTCTCGATGGGAGCGGGCGATAGCACGTCCGAGGCCGACACCGCTTCCACTGTTGTCAGCGAATTACGCCGAACGATGCCGGTGAGGATGCCGTTGGCGCCGCATTCGATGATTCGGGTCATGCCCGAGCCCACCAGTGTCTGCAGCGCTTCGGGGAAATCCACTGGGCGGGTCAGGTGTGAGCCCAGCGCGATTTGCAGCGCGTCAGCCCCATCGTAGAACCGGCCGAGGATCGGGCTGTAGACCGGGATCTTCGGCGGGCTGAATGGCAGCTCGATCAGACCCATCACGAATGTTCGCGCCGCCGGGGCGAGACTGGGTGAATGGAACGCGTAGCGGCTTGGCAGCATGCGGGCGGCGACGCGACGCTCGGCAAATGAAGGAAGCAGCTCCTCGAGATGAGCGCGCGGGCCTGACAGCACGGTTTGTCTGGGATCGTTGACGACCGAGATATTGAGAACCGACCGCGGATCGAGTTCGGCTAACAGCAGTTCGGCACGCGATCGCGGGACCGATAGGGCCGCCATGCCCCCGACAGGTCCCGCGAGTTGCCGCAGTGCGCGGACGCGCTCGGCAACGATCCGCAACGCGGTTTCCGGTGTTACGGCGCCGCCGACACAGAGGGCGGCGATCTCGCCAAAACTGTGGCCGATCAGCGCAGCCGGCACGGTTCCGCGCGCGATAAGCTGGTTCGCCAGTATCAGCTCGGTCAAAATAATGCCGAACTGGTCGAGATCCGGCGATGAGGCCAAGAGTTTGCTGCTCTCCTCCTCGCTCCCGTCCAGTAAGCCTCGCAGTGATACTCCAAGCGTGTCGCGAACGATCGACTCGGCCGACGTCAACAGTTCTCTGGCTTCTGGATCACGGCACAGCTCGCGAAACAGCGCGAGATCAAAGGAACCTTGCCCCGGGAACGAAAATACCGTGTTGCCGGTGAGGACCGGGACGACGGCGGCCGGACGGGGCAATTCGACGAGCCGGCCTTCAACGCCCTCGCTCAGAACCTTGCGCCCCAGCGCTCGTACTTCATCGGGAAACACGGCGTCGAGCAATCGCCCGCCGTTGATCGCGCAGGTTGCGAAGGACGGTTCGACGAGCCGTTCTCCGAGTTCCAGATTCATCCCGGAGAACTGGTCAAGGGCGCTGGGGTAAGGGGTCAGCCCACCCTGCCGATCCATGAACACAAGGGTCTGGAAGCCGCACGCTACCGGCTCACCATTGCCGTTGATCGTGCGGATGCAGAGCTGGATCGATGAGCGGGTCGGCTGCGCCAGGCTCAGCAGTACCGCGACGCGCTCGCCGAGCATCGCCGGCGCCAGGTTGCGGCTATAGCCGTCGCGGGTGAGGATGACGATTTTTTCGTATTCGGCGCGAGCATCCGCATATTCGCGGCCGAGATAATCAAAAAACAGCGATTCCCGCACGGCACACTGAAAGCGGAAATTGGTCAGAAAGTGATGCGACCCGTACGCCATCGTGTCTTCGAAGCGGATCGGATAGGTGATGGCGTAAAACCTGCTCATTGCGCGGCAACCTGCTCTACGGCAGCTGGCTCGTCGGCCGGTGGCCGCAAACCATTCCACCGGCTGATATGCCGCTCGCCGAGCCCTTCAAAGCGCTCGGTCCAGCCGGGTCCGCCGAATGAGGCGATATTGGAGCGCGTCTCGGCGATCAGGACGTCGAGCGGCGCCGGGAAACGGCTCAAGGGCTCGGCGACACGAACATCGTCCATCATGAGACAGGTGAAGGCCATCAGGCTACCGGCCAATAGATGCGGCCAGTACGAGCTGGGCAGCGCTTCGATTTCCGGCAATACCCGCTCGGGCGTCCCCAACTGAGTCAGCGTGATGGCGACGCCAAGACCGCGCGCGATATCACGCGCGTGGTCTGGATGCGCATCGAGAACCGCCGCCAATTTGCGGTGATTGCGGGTGTAGAGGAACCAGATCGCCCGGCCGACACCGAGATAGACCCCGTCCAGATCCGCTGCGGTGCGGATACCGGCGAGGTCCTCGATGCGCGCCTTGTCGACGCTCGCGGTCTGTGCGATCGCAGCAAAGGAAGAACCACCGAGAATGAGGGAATATTCTTCTTCGAACTCAGCAACGTCAGTCCAGTCCGCCGGCTTCAACGAGACGGCGGGCATCGGTCTGGACGCACCGTTCCAGAACCCCAATCCGGTCCAGAACATGAAGCGGAAGCCAGGTGCTGGATAGCGTTTGAACAGGTTACCCGACCGGCCAAGCACGGCGTGCTGGCAACACAGACCGAAGGCGTAGCCTTCCCAGAAGAACAGCCTGCGGTTCCACGGCACGCAAGCCTCGAGTGCGGTGACTTCTGTTCCGTCCGTGCCCGACAGCCCCGCGGTAATGCCCTTGCGGAAATGGTCGTACACGTCCCGCACAAGAGCGGCGTCGTCGCTGCTCCGAAGGCCGGCGCTGATGATGCTGTTCATCCGCCATCGTATGGCGAGATCGAGTGCGGTGCTGAGCATGTTATTCGGCTCCGACCGCCGGCACGGGCTGCCGGATGGCGGGCGAGGGGGCAGCAGCGAGGGCCGCTTCCGCACCCACGGGCATCCCCCCAACGACCGCCGGCCGAGCCGCGGCGGGCGGGCCGTCGAGGAACGCCCGCAGGTCCGGCATGAAACCACGCTCGAAGGCATAGAGTACGGCGCCGCGGAAGACGCACAGGATCAGCAGCGACACGATAAGCGTGAACGGCTGATGCAGCACCATGAGGACGCCATAGATGGCACCGAGCGAGACCCCAAAGACGATCTGGCCGCGCGTGCTGTTCGGCGAGGTCGCCGGGTCGGTGACCATGTAGAAGGTGTAGATGATAAACGGCACGCCGGTGATCGGTGCCAGGCTAGCCGACACCCAAGTGTCGAAAATCAGGTGGCGGATCACAGCTTGCGCGATAAAGGCGCCGACCCACGCGAGGATCAGCGGCATCCGCTTGGTCAGCTTGCCGTTCAGCAGCGAGCCTGTGTAAAGGATGAAAACCGGCAGAAAAACATAGAGCGCGCCGTTGAGATGCTCGGTGAACTCATAAGGCGCTGCGAGGCCGATCTTCTTGTAGATCAGAATCGAGGCCACCAACCCCATGTTGGACGGGTTGAGGAAGTGGCGCGGTTTCCCGCGGACAGTCACCGTAAAGATCGCCTTAGACGCTATGGCGCCGACAGCCGCCAGCACATAAGGCAGCAATTCGTCATGCGCGAAAAGGAGCATCGAAATTGCAAAGCCCGTGATGTGGGCGGGCAGCAAAAAGAGAACTAGCCCATTGAAACCGTTGCCCATGAATGCCGGACGACGGCCATGGCTCCAATCGTCTATTGCCTGAAGCACCAGCTCCGTCGAATAGGTGGTCGCGACCGCAACGATGACCTGCAGGACCGACGTCTCGAAACCAAGAAACGAATGGCCGACAATGTTCAGAACGGTAATCGAGAGGGCAAAGCGCTTCAGCGCTTTGATGCGGATTTCCTCTGGTGACAAGGCTGGTCCGGCCACGATGGAACCCTCCTGCTGATCAATTTGCTGACGCTGACTTGATCGCCGGTTGGACCGCCCCGGTCCTGATCGGCGTCGAGCCCAGAACGATGGTGTGCCAGCCCGGCTGCAACTCGAAGGTCTCTTGCCGCAGCTTGCCGTCGACGCGCCACTTGACGTCGACCTTCACTGGCGTGCTTTCGCCGCCCAAACCAAAATGGAGGTCCGCGCTGCGCTTGCCGGAATGGCCGTTGCCGTGATCGACTTGCGCGTAGAGGTGCTTGCCCGAATGCGTCGTCACTTCCACCCAAGCGTCAGTCACCGCGCGGGTGTTGAGCGATTTGACCGGATAGCCCGGCAGCACCACGGTCTGGGTGTCCGCCGCCGGCGCAACGGGCAGTCTCAGCGACAGCTCCAGCGCTTTGCCGCAGGGCGAGCACTCGTTCCGGTAAAAGGTGGAGGGCGCCCACATGTTGGCGACCACCATGCTGAGCCGGCCGCTGCCATCGACATCGGCGATGGCGATCCCGCGGCTGGGGGCGTCTTCGCCGAAGCCGATCTTGTCGGCGACGTCGACATAACGGCCGCCCGGTTTTGTCGTGATGTAGAATGGGTTCTTGTCGTGTCCGGCGACATCGTCACCGGGCATCAACCAGGGCCAGCCGACTTTCGCGAACGGCAGGACCAGGTCGTTGGCGATCGAAATCTCCTGGATTTCCGGCCACCGGCTGACGTTCCCCTTGAGGAACCCGGTCGCTTGCACGACATCGGGCCAGCCCTTGTTGTTGAAATCGTCGAATTTGATGTCCCAGGCCCAGCCGCTCCATTGCAGGCCCAGTTCCTCGCCCTTTTCGGTATAGGGCGCCACGCCCTGGGCGTAGGAGTCGAGCTTGCCGGTGCTGACGAACACCTGTTGGCTCTCCATCAGCTCGTGCTCGCTGATGCTGCTGACGCCGATATCGGGAATTCCGTCGCCGTTCAGGTCGGTAAAGTCGACGCCCATACCTTTGAAGGAGTCGCGGCCCAGCGAATTCTGCGTTCGTTCCAGCGGCGAAAGCGGCCCTTTTACGAGCTCGAACTTGATGTGACCCGGCGTCGATATGTTCCACAACAGCTGGTCGGGACCGAAATCGTTGGCGATGTAGATCTCGGGATAAAGATCACCGTCGAGATCCTGAGCGCCGACAGCAAGACCCCAGCCCTTCACCAGTCCCTGCGGCAAGGCGTTCGCGACCTCGGTGCAGGCGACGGTGCGCTCGCCGCCGTCTATCTTCGGCAGGCAGCGGTAGATGCGAGGCCCGCCGCCATTATCGGCGGTTGCTAACGAATTTGGCAGATAGACGTGTTCTTTTCCGGCCGTGTTCAGCAGATCCGCGCCATCTTGGAAATAGTTCGCAACGACCAGATCGAGGTGACCGCTGCCGTCGAGATCGGCCAGCATGGCGGAGCCGGTCACCCAGATATCGCCGGTCGGGATAATGTTCACCGGAACAAAATTGTCCGCGGCCGGCGGGTCGTCCGGATGTTTCGGTCGCGACAGGAACACAAGCGGAGTTCGGCCAGCGTAGTAGACGACAAGGTCGGTCCGGCCGTCTTCATCGAGGTCGGCCGCGATGCAGCCCATCGGTCCCATCGTCGTGCGCGTATACAACGGCTCGCGCAAATTGGCGTTGAGGGCGAATGGCTTATAGCGATCACCCGTGCCCGGTGCCGGGGTGACGATGACCTGGTCGGTCGCCGTGTCGACATAGCAAACATCGTTTGGCAGCCCGTCGCCGTCGATATCAGACAGTGACGCCCCCGCGCCCAGTGTCGACATAAAGGCGGTGATGTGCTGGAGGTCCGGATGCATCGGTCGCCACGACCGCCTCTCTGGTCCGGGAACTTCCGGAAGCGCATGGCGCGAGAACGCGTAGGGAAATTGTACCTGCGAGAGGTCGGCGACAGCCGGTGCGTTCGCAAGCTGATATACCAGAACCGCCGTGGCCAGCATCGCTACTGCTGTCAGGCGTTTGGCATTCCGTTTGAACGGTCCGGGATTGCTCGACATCGCCACCCAACCTCCGATAGCGCGCGACCCTGAAGTCGCGGCAATATATCCTGCGGTAAAAAGGGCACTTGCTTTTTCGGAAACCATTACGCCGGCTTGCGGGGCCGATCAGACTGAAGCAGCGTCAAAAAGTCGAGTCGTATTTTTGACGTTGCTGCATCAAGTAGTTGAGAGGGTGGGCGGTTGAATCGACGCTATTTTCGGCAGTTGTTTGCATTCGACCCCTCCTGTGCCTTAGTGTTCGCGCGGAAGCCTTGAATTGCCTGAGAGGCAAGGTTCCTAGCGCTCTGCTACGGGTGACATCGCCAAACGGTTTCAGCCGGCGGACGCAAAAATTCAACCGCCCCGCAATTGAAGCACGTTCCGGTCCGATTTCGCTCCGTCAGCCGAGGAAGCCGTGACCAAGGAGCGACACGGTATGCAGCGATGAGGTGACCGCCAAGCAGGCGCCCCGACCCGTACCCGCGTCGCAAGGTAGTGGTGCGCCGGTAGCGCCTCATCCATATTGTGCCGCGCGGGCAGCCCAAAAATTGGGTGGTGTGCGCAGCCTCACCATAGCCGCGCCGTGATGATGCCGTCGGCTACGGGCTCAAGCAGCATATCATGACAATGATCCCTTTGCCCGAGGACCGCCGCGCGATGCGCATCCTTTTTGCCATTCCGCATTATTTTGCGAACCAACCGGCGGCCGCCAATGCATCCGCACGCGGCGACGCGGTGAGCCGTGTCTCGATCGTGCGCGCCTGCATTGCGAGCATCCATCAGAATTTTTCGGAAGCGCAGGGATTGCTCGATGGCCGCCGGCGCCCTCACGCGGCGAACCCGCGGCTCGCCGCCCAGGTGGAGATCAAGGTTTGTACGACGGACGGTTCTCATCTGGTCGGGCAATTGGGAGCCGGCTTCACTCATGTTCCGACCGATGCGGAACCGCGGCTGCTGGGCTTCGAGTGTCACAAGGTGCTGCGCGCCGGACTGGGGCACTATGACTACTTTGTTTATCTGGAAGACGATTTGCGGCTTGCCGACCCGCTGCTGTTTACCAAACTGGCGTGGTTCGCCGAGGCGTTCGGCAACGAGGCACTGCTTCAGCCGAACCGCTTCGAGCTGCTCGCGGAGCCGGCGCCCTACAAGTTGTATATCGACGGAAATCTCAACGATCAGCGGGTGAGCAACCAATTCCAGAACATTGCCGACCGAAGACAGCTGCAAGCATCGATTTTCGCACGCTCATTCCTGTTTGAGCGGGTCAACAACCCTCATGCCGGGTGCTTTTTCGTCAATGCGGCTCAGTTGGGGCATTGGGCTTTGCAGCCCGATTTCGCCATGCCGAGCGACGGGTTCTGGGGGCCGCTTGAGAGTGCCGCCACATTGGGGATCATGCGGCATTTCCGGGTCTACAAGCCGGCGCGCGAGAATGCCGGTTTCTTCGAGATCGAACATCTCGATCCGCGCTATGTAGACCGGCATTTGCACGTCGTCGGCCGACAGCCTACGGTTTTGGCGTGGCGGTGAATCGGTTCGCCGAGGCAATTAAGGCGATGACGAGAGACCTGAGCCGGCACCGGACAATCGGATGAATCAAGTCGTGGGCCGGGATACCGGGGGCCAAACTCACATGGGCGTGGAGGAGGCGCTGGCGCTCGCGGATCGCTGGCGCCTCGACGGGCGCCTGGCCGAAGCCGAAAGAGTGTGTCGTCAGGTCCTTGATGTTCGGCCAAATTCGGCCGAGGCCGAGCATGTTTTGGGTCTCATTGCACACCAGAAGGGGAAGCTCGCAACGGCGATCGAGCACCTTGAACGCGCGGTGCAGCTGGCGCCAAACGCCGCGCTTCTGCACGCCAATCTTGGAGAGATGCAACGCCTCGCCGGGCATCCGCAACGCGCCGTTGAATCGGCGCGCCGCGCTCTTGCGCTCGATCCGACGATGGCGTCGGCCCTCAGTAACCTGGGCGTCGCGCTCTTCGAACTGAAGGATTTCGAAGCGAGCGCGAAGGCGCACCGCGAAGCAATCGCTGTGCGGCCCGATTTCGCCGAGGCTTACAGCAATCTGGGAAACGCGTTGTATGCGGTGCGCGCCTTTGACGAGGCGATTGACGCCTATCGCCGCGCGCTCGCGTTGAAGCCGGACTACGCGGATGCGCTCGCGAATTTGGGCACGACCCTCCATCACAGCGGTTCCTTCGAGGAAGGGATCGCCACGCTGCGCTACGCGATCGCGCTGGATCCGCACCATGCCAACGCCCATTCGGGCCTCGGCATCCTGTTGCTGATGCGCGGCGATTTCGCCGAAGGCTGGGACGAATACGAGTGGCGGCTGCGTTCCACCGAGCGTATGGGGCCGCGGTTTCCCGAGCGGCCTTGGCAGGGGGAAAGCCTCGTCGGCAAGCACGTCTATGTTCAAGCCGAGCAAGGGCTGGGTGATACCCTTCACTTTGCGCGTTACCTGCCGTTACTCGCCGCGCGCGCCGGCAATGTCACGCTGCGCGTGCATCAGCAGGCTGTCACCTTGCTGCGTGAAAGCCTGCCCGGCGTCACAATCCTCGGCGATCGCGGGACGCCACAACCCTATGATTGCGACGTCGCGTTGCTAAGCCTGCCGCGGCTGCTCAAGACCCGGCTCGAAACCATTCCTGCGACGGTGCCCTATCTGCGCCCTTCCGCCGAGGTGGCGAAAACCTGGGCGGCGCGGCTCCGGGGGATGAAAGGGCTCAAGACGGGCATTGTCTGGGCGGGCAACCCCGCCCATACAAATGATGCGCGGCGGTCGCTCGACCTGCCGACATTGGCGCCAATTTTCTCCGTGCCCGGAATCTCCTTCGCCAGCCTTCAGGTGGGGAAGCGGGCCGCCGATTTGGGTGCGAGCAGTCGGCTCGGCAAGATGATCGACGATTGGTCGTCGCGTCTGACGGATTTCGAGGCAACCGCCGGCGCGATATCGGCCCTCGATTTGGTCATCACTGTGGACACGTCGGTCGCGCATCTCGCCGGGGCGCTCGGTAAGCCGGTATGGCTGCTGCTGCCCTGGGTAACCGATTGGCGATGGATGCTCGAACGGGAGGACAGCCCCTGGTATCCCACGATGCGTCTGTTCCGCCAGCGGAAAGGCGAGAATTGGGGACGCGTGCTGGGCTGCCTCGCAAAGGAGCTCACGGCCGTCGCGGGCGGCGATTCGACGCCACTGACCCCTTTCATCGAAGCAGGTGCGGGTCGAGCGTCGCGTGCCGCGACGATCATCGCCGCTGAGTCCCGGCACGCCGCCGCTCCGATGCCCTCTCCGACGGAAACTTTGACCGCCGGTCAGGCATTGATCCTCGCCGAGCAGAAGCGGCGCCACAATTTTCTCGGGGATGCCGACGAGCTTGCGCGCAGTGCCCTCACCACGGAGCCGGAGAACGCCGAGGCGATCCACACCCTGGGCATCATCGCGCATCAGTCGGGCAGGCTGGAAGAGGCGATTGAGCACTTGCACCGTGCGGTCGCGCTCGCCCCGACTGTGTCCCTATATCATGTGAATCTCGGTGAAATGTGCCGGCTGGCGGGCCGGACCGAAGAAGCGATTGCGCTTGGCCGTCGGGCGCTTGAATTGGATCCGGAAAACGCGTGCGCGCTGAACAATCTCGGTATCGCCTTTTTTGATCAGGGAGACTTTGCGGAAGCAATCGCTTGCTATGAGCGGGCGATCTCGCTGCGGCCTGATTTTGCGCAAGCCCACAGCAATCGCGGCAACGCGCTGCAACGGTTGAGGCGGTTTGCCGACGCCGAGCAAGCCTATCGCCGCGCACTCGCGTTGCAGCCGGAGTTCGCGGACGGTTGGAACAATCTGGGCACATGCCTGCGTGAACTTGGAGAGGTTGACGAGGCGGAACGCGCCTATCGCGTGGCACTCGAGCGGCAGCCCAACAACGCCGATACGCTTGATAATCTGGCGCTGACGCTCAAGGACCTCGAACGGTTCGAGGATGCTGCCGAACTGATGCGCCAGGCTTTGGCGATAGACCCGGCGCGAGATGCGTTTTACACGCATTACGCTGCCACTTTGGTCGACTGCGGGAAGCTTGACGAGGCCGCAAAAGCGGCGAGCAGTGCCGTCTCGCTCAACCCGGCGAATTATGATGCGATCAATCAGATGGGGCGCATCGCTTTCGAGCGCGATGATCTCGAAGGCGCATTGGAGCGCTATCGCGAGGCGCTTGCCCTCAATCCGGGCCTTGCCGACGCCCAGAACAACATGGGCAACGCCCTCAAGGAGCTTGGTCGGCTGGAAGAATCGCGCAACGCCTATCTTGAGGCGATTCGTCTCGATCCTGGCTCGACCGGCGCTTATCTCAACATGGCCGATACAAAAACGTTCACGCCAGGCGATCCGCATTTGACGGCTATGGAGGATTTGGCCGCGAAGACCGAGGGCGTTTCCGCGACCGACCGCATCCATCTTGGTTTCGCGCTAGGGAAGGCTTATTCGGACCTGAAGGATTATGTTCGGGCCTTCCAATGTTTGCGCGAGGCTAACAGGGCCAAGCGCGCGACGGCCCGCTATGACGAGGCGGCTACGCTTGAGTTTTTCGACCGGGTCGAGGCGACGTTTACCGCCTCATCGCTTCGCGGTCATTCGCGTCGTGGCGACCCGTCGGCCATGCCGATCTTCATCATCGGCATGCCGCGATCGGGCACAACGCTGGTGGAGCAGATCCTTGCGAGCCATCCCGCGGTCCAGGGAGGCGGGGAACTGAAGACACTGAGCGACCTGACTCGCGGCGTGTCTGATGCTCAAGGTAACAACATACCTTATCCCGAGTTTGCTCCGTTGCTCGACGAGGCCGCGCTTCGTGAAATCGGGGCGCGGTATTGCGCGGAATTAAGCAAACTTGCGGGCGCGGCTTCGCGAGTCACCGACAAAATGCCGTCGAACTATTATTTTGTTGGTCTCATTCATCTCATCTTGCAGCGAGCAAAGATCGTTCACTGTGTTCGTGATCCGGTGGATACATGCGTCTCTTGTTTTTCGAAACTCTTTTCAGCTGAGCAGCCGCATACTTACGATCTCGGGGAATTGGGGCGTTATTATCGCCGTTACGAGCGGCTGATGGAACATTGGCGGCGCGTACTGCCAAAGGGACGCATGTTCGATATTCGGTACGAAGACGTCGTCGCCGATATCGAAGGCCAGACCCGCCGATTGTTGCGTTATTGCGGGTTGCCGTGGGACGAACGCTGTCTCGAATTTCATCAGACTTCCAGACCGGTCCGTACTGCCAGCGCGACTCAGGTGCGCCGCCCGATCTATAAAAGTTCGGTGGGGCGCTGGCGCCTCTACGAAAAGGAGCTTGAACCGCTGCTAACTGCTCTCGGCCGCTGAGCTTTCCGAAATCGCGGATTTCCGGCGCGTTCGCATATCGGCGCAATACGGTAAAGCATGCGCGCTCGAAGCCAACCAACGCGATCGTTAATCGGCGAGTCACCTGTGTTCCAACTACAACAGCGATTTGCGACTAGCCGTCATTCGACGCGATTGCCCTCAGCTCATTTGCATTTGTCGCAGCTAAATGGTGAAAATAGGGGTACGGATCGCGCGTCTTGCGATCAGAGGGCGGGATAAAGACTGGGCATTCGGAATTTGTGTTTCCGCGTGAAGCGGGAACCGGGGGGTAGGGGTCTGCAAGCTCTGGAAAACCGTCGGCTGCGTGATTTATTAACGACGACGTCAATCGTGGCGCTTCTGGCTGGGGGCGCAACCCCGTCGCGCGCGCAAACCCCCACCTGCGACAGTACCGTGTCGCCTTTATGTACGATTACGACCCCGAATTCCGGGAACAATTTTCTTATTCCAAGCCCGCCCAATCCGCCGCAGACATTCACCCGTGTGGTGGTCTCGTCGCCCTCGGTCAGCATCGCCGGCAGCGTCATCAACAACAGCACCATTCTGTCCGATACACTCTTCGGCGCAGGGTTTATCGCCCTCAATCAAGGAACATTTGTCGGCGGCATCACCAACAACGGATCGATCACGGCAGGCGGCAGCAACGTCGGCATCATCGTCATTGATACCGCTTCGATCAGCGGCGGCATCACCAATGCCGGCACGATAACGTCGCCGGGATCAAACGGTATCCAGCTCGCGGGGTCCGGTGATTCGATCGGCGGCAGCCTCTCCGTATTTTCCGGCGGCATCTCCAACAGCGGATCGATCACCGCGAACACCTACGGCATCGCGTTGGGTAACTCGCGCGGCAGCGCCTTCGTCTCGACCTTCTCGGGCGGGATTTCGAACAGCGGGACGGTGTCCGGCGGCGGCATCATGTTTGGCGGCAACGCCATCCGCGTGACCGGCGGCGTGATTTTCAACGGTGGCATAACCAATTCCGGCACGCTCTCGGCGATCGGGTCCATCGGTGAGGGCGGAGACGGCCGGACCGGTGTGGCGCTGACGGTTTACGGCGTCTCGACGTTCGCGGGCGGGATCAACAATAGCGGAACAATCTCATCCGCGTCGTCCAGCGGCATTACGCTCGGCAATATCTCGAGCTTTTCCGGTGACATCACCAACAGCGGCACAATATCGGCGGCCAATGCGGGGCTTGTCGTCGGCTCGTTTGGCACGCCATCCCGCGCGGCCGCCCCTATCGGCACATTCACCGGCAATATCGTCAACACCGGTATCGGGGTGATCCAGGGTAATACCGGCATCGCTATCAACAATACGACCGTCTTCAACGGAAGCATTATCAACGACGGGACCATTCAAGCTAATGGCAACCTCGGTGTTTCCCTCAACGGCGTGACCACTCTTACCGGCGGAATTACGAATAACGGCACGATTCACGCCGCCCGCACTGGGATTGCGGCAAGCACCATATCGAATTTCGCAGGTTCCATCGTCAACAGCACCGGGGCGAACATTACCTCGTCGAACAGTACCGGTATCTTCGTTTCCAACGTCTCGAGTTTTGGTGGAGGCATCACTAATAGCGGCACGATGCAATCCGCCCGCGCCGGGATTGCCGCCAGCAACGTATTGAATTTCTCAGGCTCCATCGTCAACAGCGCCGGAGCGAGCATTACGTCGTCGAACAGTACCGGAATCTTCGTTTCCAACGTCTCGAATTTTGGTGGAGGCATCACCAATAGCGGCACGATTTCGGCCGCAGCGGCTGGCATCGGCATCGGCACTACAGATGGACCCACGATTTCAACCTTTTCAGGAGGTATCACGAACAGTGGTACCATCCTTGGAACGGGTTCCGGCCTTGCGATCTACAATGTCGTGAATTTTGGCGGTCTCATCAGCAATAGCGGAACGATCTCCTCCGCCGGTACCGGGATCTTCCTGTTTAACACGCCCGCTGTCAGCATTTTTGATTCCGGAACCATCACCGGTTCCGGTGGTACGGCGATCCTGTTCTCCACCGGCACCAATACGCTCACTCTCGGCCCCGGATTTGCGATTAACGGTAACGTTGTCGGTAACGGCAACGATATTTTTCAACTCGGCGGAACGGGAACCGGTAACTTTAATCTCAGCAATCTCGGCGTTACCGGCACGCAATATACCGGCTTCACCACGTTTAATGTAATCAGCGCCACCTGGATCGCCACGGGAACCGGTAACCAAAACTGGACCATCAGTCCTGGTGCGACGTTGCAATTGGGCGATGGCGTTAACGTCGGCGCGATCAACGGC
>Ga0335085_10003601_pt1 | contig 26595 bp, 24 predicted proteins | sample Lox_Sample_45_FD_206712 | JGI IMG/M metagenome (GOLD analysis project Ga0335085, IMG submission 206712) | Soil microbial communities from Loxahatchee National Wildlife Refuge, Florida, United States - Lox_Sample_4.5 | ecosystem: Environmental > Terrestrial > Soil > Wetlands | place: USA...
AGCGCTGCTGAGATCATTACTCTCTATCCGGCAGACATGGAACTGCGTCGGGCTGTGACGGACGCTTGGGCGGTCTTGTCGGAGAGAACGATCATGGGTCGGGCAGTCTGGGAGTTCAGGGCAAAGAGGCTCGTTGGGATAATCTAGGCGGTAAGAGGTCGTAGGGGCACGCGCGGAAAACTTAGCCTCCGCCGGTCTGATGCCTGGAAGAGTCAACGAGGGTCAGAAAGCCACATTGCCGTCCAACGAAAAACCTCCTTGAGAATCACCAGCCCTTAGGAAGGTCACTTCGGCATTGCCGTCGACTTGCCAATGCTCGACTCACGCTCTTTGGCCGGAACGTAGCGCTATCGGGATAGATTGCACGAATCAAGATTTCTCGTATAAGAGGATTAGGCTGCGTGAACGACGACGACCAGAACACAGAGGGCCTACACTGCTTGAAGCACCGCCCCATCCGCGGTGCGGCGTGAGTATTTGACGGTCGTTTAGTGAACGGATACGATACCGCCTATAAACCCCGCTTCCGTTGCACGGCTCGAAACGTGTTCCCGAGAGAGGATCAGCATGCGCCATAACCGCAACACAGTGGTTTTCTGCAATCTTCTGGGGGTGGCCGCCATCTATCTGACCTGCGGATCGGCGGGCTTACTGCTCGCCCAGGATTTGAAACCCGTTTCAGCGACGCTCGCCGCACGCATCGCCACATCCGGCCACAAGACCATTGCGGTGGTTGACTTCACCGACCTTGAAGGCAATGCCACGCGACTGGGGCGGTTTCTTGCGGAGGAGGTCTCCGTCGACCTAGTTGCGGAAGCCAAGGGGTTCGACGTAATCGACCGGACGCACTTAAAGACTATTCTCCAAGAGCATCGCCTATCGGCCACAGGCCTGATTGATCCGCAAACTGCCAGAAAGCTGGGGCTGATTGCGGGTGCGGATGCGCTACTCACCGGGACAATGACCCCGCTGGGAGACAGTATTCGCTTGGACCTCAAAGTCCTTGACACGCAAACGGCCAAAATGCTTACTGCCGCATCAACCGACATCCCGAAGACTCCGGCTATCGCATCCCTGCTCAATGAACAAAGTGCTCTGGCTTCTGGCACACGGCCTCTTACTTCGGGTAGTTCAACTACATCCGACAGACAGCCACTCTCAGCGCAAGCTACAGCCGATCAGAACGAACTTACTTTTGCAATCCGAAAATGCCAGAGAGGGGGGAATACTCTGACCTGCTCGGGGTTCATCAAGAATAAATCGGAAAAACGGAGGCTCGTAAATCCCATAGGGAATGGCCCGCCAGCGGTTGTGGACGAACTTGGAAACCAATATGCAGGACGCTATGATCGATTTCGTTTCGGCAGCGGCAACTCCAGTCAAGAACTTGAGCCCGATTTGCCGGTCAATTTTTCATTCACCATCGAGGAGGTCGATCCAGCCGCAACCGAGGCGACGGTGATCCTTGCGGGATGGATACAGAACGAGGGGAATTTCAAAATTGCTTTGAGGAATATCCGTATTGAGCAGAAGTGAGGCTCTCTGGGTCAGCTCCACATCCCTAGAACGCGAATCCAGCAAAGCCGACCATTTTCATGGAAGATTTCAGGAAATATCTACTCATACCGCTGGCATTGACCGTCGCCTCCTGGGCCGCGACAGGCTACCTCAAACTCCCGTTTGGACCTCGGATCACGTTCGTTATATCGTCTGCGCTTGTGGCTATCTTGGCGGGATTGCCATTCCAAAAGCCATCCCACGACGCCGCTCAACAGAAGCCAGTGTCTAGGTGGCGACGCCGAGGTACTTGGCTGACCGCCGGAATCGTGAGTTGTTCTCTCGTGGCCTTCCTTGCAGGAATGATCGGTTATCGCAAGGCGCATAAGGCGCAATCTATAAACCAAAGCGCAACGGTTTTACCGTCATCAGGCCCGCAGCCCGATTCCGCAAACTCGATTCCTCGGGGAAATGAGCGAAAAGGTAGTCCTCCGCCAGGAACAAAACCGGGCGAAGCGGATGTGAGCGTTCCGTCGGACGTGGACCGGTTCTTAGACAAGTACGTCGACCAGGGTATCAAGCGCACGTCTGGCAAACCTCATTGGGCTTTTGCAGCTTCTGACCAGAAGCGCTCAACGATCCCAGAATTCGACTCCGCCATCAGTTCCGCCCTCACGGACGCCGGAATCGCCAATATTGCTCTCCTACGCCCATCGCTCGTTAGCGACGGCAAACTCGGCAAACTGTACGACTTCGATCCAATCGTGATGCGGAGACTCTCTAAATTCTGCGACGGAATCATTGTCGCGATTGCGGATTCTCATCTCGTCACAGATATGGGTGTGACCGACCTCAGCACCGTAGAACTTTCAGTGCACGTGCGCGTTATTCCGTTCTCGAACGGCTCACCGAATAAAGCGTTTTCGATATTGGAACGGGGCGCAGGCTTTACCCCGACGGAAGCGGAACGAAACGCGCGCCAGCGAGCGGGGGAAAACCTAAAGAAACAATTGAGCGCGGCGCTACGATAGTTGTGTAGCGCTCCGGTTCAGCCATTGGAGAGCCAAAGGCGAACAATAGAAGGACAGAACATCGGAAAACGGTCAACTCGATTGTGTCCTTATGGTGGGTAATCGGAAAGTTGTTGTAGCCAAGGTCCCGGTTCGAACATGTGAGGAACTAAAGCTGGCCGAGGGTCGTGAGATCAAGTGGCCCACGCAGATGGAGATAGAACGAGGCCGTCCGATGAAGGACGGCCTCGTTCGCCGTTGGAGATTTGATTATTTGTGGACTTGTTTTGTCTTGGTCGGTGTCTTCGGTTGTTTAGCCTTCGCGGCCTTGAGTCTCAGGGCCTTCTCTTTCTCGGCCTTCTCGGTTTCCCTTCGGAGCGCCTTCACGTCCACGTTGTAGAGCTTGGCCGCATGGATTAAGAGGTCGTCCTTGGTTTCCGTCGTGCTTGCGGCCAACGCGAGCAACATCGCTTCCCATACCAGCGCTGCGAGTGCTGCACCATCGGTGGCCTTGCACAGCGACCGAGCTTTGTCGGCCAATTCCCACTCCTGGCCCTTCTTCAGCGGCTCGAAGCCATGACGCTTGGCCAAACGGCAAGCAAAGTCGTGGGAAAGCGAACTAACAAGGTGCTGCGCGACCAGGCGCAGTTCTTCGGTTCCGAACGGCGGTTTGGCGCGCTTTAGCACTTCGGCGAGGATGCGGTGCCGCAGGGTTACAGTCTGCTTGGCCTTCCGGTTTGCGGCCAGCCTTTCCGCTTTCCAGCGAAGCTGCTGCTCCTCTTCGTTCTGCCGGTTCCCGAAATGAATCTTGCATTCGGGATTGGCGCACACTTTCACAAGACGGCCTTTCTCGATGCCATCCGTGTGGATCGCGGGTTTCAAATGGTCGCAGAGTTTGTGCTCGGGAAGTGTGTCCTTGCCTCTCTTGCTCTTCCGGGCAACGACTTCTACGTACTCGCGGCGGGGAAGAGCAAGCGTTTCATCCGTGGTGCGGTAGTTGTTCGAAATTTGCACGAGATTCGGCATCCTCACGACGCGCTGCGCGATGTGCGCGTCGAGCTTGCGATTGAAACATGTGGCATTCGTGCAGGAATCGGCATCTTCCCGCACTTCGGAAAAAAGCAGTCTGTTGAATCCAGTGCGCTTCGGGCAATTCGTGCAACTGCCCGCTTCCGGCACTAACGTTTCATCGTCTTTCGAGAACGGCACGGACTTGAGACTCAAATAGACGTTGTGCTCAATCCATGCCTGCAAGCGGGAGACGGGAACGAGGCTGCGCTCCTTGTCTTCGGCAGCGTAGTAGCCATCGAAGCAGTGACGAAGCGCGTCTTCCTGCACTTCAGGCGCGAGCTTGGCAATCAAGAGCGCATGTTCGACGCCGATTCGTCCAGAGGTGAAGGCATCGGCAACGGATGGAATGAGGTCCAAGAGGCAAAGACGCTTCGCGATAAAGGAGGCACTCTTGCCCGTCTTGGCGGCAAGTTTTTCAATGGTGTACGCGCCTTGCTCACGGTCGAGCAGGGCACGAAAGCCTTGGGCTTCTTCGAAGGGGTGCAAGTCCATTCTGAGCAGGTTTTCAATGAGTTGGATTTCCAAACACTCTTCGTCGCTGAGTTCACGAACAGTCGCGGGCACGTCAGCACGCCCGGCCAATTTCGATGCTCGGTAGCGGCGCTCTCCGGTAACGATTTCGTAGTGCCCGTTGACGGGCCGCACGAGGAGCGGCAAAAGTACGCCTTTGCTGCGAATGCTTTCGGCGAGTTCTTGCAGTCCTTTTTCGTCAAAAGTTTTGCGAGGATTGGTGCTTGATTCCTTCAACTGCGCAATCGGGATGTTGCGGTATTCCTGCGTAGCTTTCGTTGTTTCGGTCGCGTTCATCTCTTTTCTCCTTTTTCTCAATCTCGTTTTCGCGGTTGTGGGTGGATTGGTTTTCAGATCATTCCGGCAGCCAGCAGAATCGAGGGGCAGCCATGAGGACAAATGCCGTCCGGTTCGACTTCGCAGCCTTCGTCGCAAAGTGCGGGGGCATTTTCCTCGCCAATAAGGACCGCCTCGCAAATTTCTTCGAGCGTGCGTCCGTCGCGTGTCATGAATTCGTCCATCGTTAGTCGGTGTCCGTTGCGCGACATCGTCAGTTCTCCTCTCGCGGTGTCAGTACTCATCGGGCAAAAGCAGGGTCGTGACACTGCGATCTGCCTCAGTGATGACCCATACCTTGGTGTCGCCGGAAGAGAGGTGATAACTGCTCAGGAGCCGGAAACCGCGTTTCAGGCTGAGTTCGTTTTCCTTGCGGTCCTGCTCGTCAAGTTCTCCCCAATCGCCTCGCACGTGCCGGGACAGGAAGTCGAGCGGGGTTTGCCCGGCCTTTTCGAGTGCGGCCAGAGCGCCTGGTGTAGCGACAATCTGCCCGAGCGGGAATAGAGTTACCTTGGTCGTTTCTTGCATGGAATTGTTCTCCTTCGGAAGGTGTGGTTTTTTGCTCTTTAGGCAACGCGGAGCGGTGCATAAAAAACAAATGCCCTTCCTGGAAGTCCCCACGCGACTGGCCGCCCGCGCTGTCAAGGGCGCGCCTTTTGCGTTCATCGGAGCGAAGCGCAGACCCTTGATCAGGAGAAGCGGGCGGCTCAGGCGCAGGCTTTGGCAGGAAGGGCGGTTCTAGAGGATTGGCAGTAAGAGATGATTGAGGGTTGCTTATAATCGGTTTGGACAGCTTATGAGGAGCCAAGGCAGGAGAAGATGCGGTACAACGCAGACGTAATCCAGAAGACAGCGCTGGAGGAATTGTCCCCCGCTGAGTACTACACAGAATGCTGCGCGTTTCTGGATGACTTTGTGTCGCAACGTCCCAAGCTCGCAAGTGCGGAAGTCAGAGAACTTCTGGCTTCTTTGATGAGGGTCTTACTCAGCAATCCGGAATCGCGAGAATTCGAATTGTTAACGACGATTCAACGGCTGGCAGGACCTTTCCTTGTCGATGACCAGTCATCAGCAGAGCCCGCGGCGAGCGTAGTGGCCGCCCTATTTCTGTTCGGGATGGTCGGCAAGTCGTTGTTTTTTCTTTCCAAGCAACCGCATTCCCATCAGTTTGAGAAGGAAATTGCTCGTCTCTTCACCGATTTGTCCGAAGTTCGGTCCAATCTCTGGCTCTTTCACACCTCGGCACGACTGGCGCAAGCTGGATTTCAGATTGATTTTATTGCTGAGAAGAAGGAACCAACGCCTGACTTTTCGGCGAAGCGAGATGAGCTTACGGTCTTCGTCGAGGCGAATGCCAGGTCGCCGATCCGGCGTGACATTGCAGGTGTCAAAGATACTCTCTGGAACGTTTTGCGTGGGGATGCTAAATCAGGTGGCAAGCAGATAAAATTCAGAGACTCGCAATTCGAGCCCGGCTTGGTTGTGGTGGACGTCTCGAACTGCGACGTGACTTCAAATGCTACTGGATTGCCACCGCACCTGAAACTCCGCTCAGATGCCTTCGTGGTTTGGAATGAGATGGGGCGAATTTATGATATTGCCCGTGATCCCGAATTCTTTGATGTTCCCGAAAATACTGGCAACGTGGTCGAGCTTGCGGTTCGTTACTTTCACGAGATGTCCGCAACCGACAGGTACCATGTCCGGGCCCTACTGGTTGGGATTTCCATGGGTGTAAAGACAGTAGAGAAAGGGGTTCTGGGCGCCCCGAAAGGGTCGGTGCTGGTGGTCGACTCGCGCTATCCGCAGCTCGCCCTTCAGGAGCTCTCGTCGCAAATCTATTTCATTGATACGAGGTCTCCGCTGCCGGCTACTCGAGCTTAGGAGCGGAAAGACATCTTCAATCAACGAAGTTGACTTTTCGCAGGGTGTAGCCCTATCTGCTATCAAGGCCAGAACTTTCCGAGCGATTCAAAGAAAGTGCGGTCTTTCTCATTTGAGGGAATTGCTTGTATCACCCTGCGTCGAAATTGATCGAAGGTCATCGTCGGTCCATAGGGCAAGTTCTCGAGCTGCGGATGAGTCAACTTGAGTTCGTGGAGCGTGATCGCGTACGTCTTTAAGGCGGCGACACACCAGCCCAGAAAAGCTTTGGGCACAAAGATCGGACCGTTACTTTCTCTCCTATCGGCATCCGTAAAGCCGGCTGCCCCATGCGTGTGCTTCGAGAGTTCGCCAAAGAATCTGCGGGTAAGCCCTTTGGGGCTTTGCGCGAACAGCGAATCAGCCGTCGCCGCCTTTAGATGCTTCTCCAATGCTTTGACGTCTGGGCTCTTCGCAATGGTGTCGGCAGCCCACCCGAATCCGATTTTCTCGCTTGCGTTTCGCCAATCCGCAAAGAACTTCGGGTCAGGAACAAGCGCCAGTCGCGTAGCGATGGTCACTTGTTCGAGAACGTTGCGCAGGCAAGAGAAAGCCACACGGTAATAGCCAGTAAGAGCGCAATATGTGGCAGCCTGGAATTCATCTGTTGCGTCACAGCTGGCGATCGCCGTAGGCGATTCAGTTGGGTCTTTGGTGAGAGCCTGAACACCAAGAACCACGCGAGTCCATAAGCCCCAGTATCCCCACATTTCTCCGAGTTGTGAACCGTACTTGTCGGAGGTTCGAATGCTGACATCATCGGGGAGTGAAACAATGCTGTTCCAGATAGACTCCTCGACTAGATCCGATGGACCAGCATATTTTCCGGGGGCTACCGCGAAGTCGGTGTTCTCGAGCATTAGGCGGCTGGCGCGAAAATCAGAAGGGGAAAGTGGTTTCATGGCGATGCATCACCTCTGAGTTTACGAAAGAGGACCGCGAAGACGTGCTCAACCCGAATCATAATCGAACGGACGGGTGGTAGATTCGTCGCTATGAACCCGCTTTGACAAGTGTGATGGGCGGAAGGAGGATGCTAGCTCCCGCGTGAGCGACTTTGGGTTTGCTCGAGGGCCAGCTGTGTTTCTTTTAGCTTTTTCAACTGCAGTTCAAGCTCTGAGGCATAGATCGCCACACTTTCATAGAGGCGAGCGTTTTGAATGGCAACGGCCGCTGAGAGCGCCAGGGACTTGGCGAACTTAAAATGGTCGCGAGTGAATCTACCTGGTTCCTTACTGCAGACGGAAAGCAAGCCCACCAAATTTTCTGAAACGACAAGAGGGATGCAGATCCACGAGCGAGCACAGCCGAAGGCCGCGTGCTCCCGCCATTCCGGCTCGTTCTGGGTGTTCTCAAGAAAAATGCTTTTGCGTCCAAGGGTTGCGTCCTGGAGAAAACGGCTGTGGTTCATGCCAATAATGAGCAGGTTTTTTCTGTTTGCGGGGAGGGGCATTTCTCTCGCAACGAGGAATTCGTCGGGAGTTTCCAACAAGAGGACGGAGGCCGAGTCAAAAGGCACGATGGGATGCAATGTTTGGAGCAAGACGTCCAAGAGCTCGTCCATCCGGAGGTTCTTGGTCAGCGTCAGGGTTGCTTTCCGAAGCGCGTCCGCTTCCGCTCGGGCTGATTCGGCAGCGGCCAGATGTTTCGCTGTTTCTTGCTCCGCCGCTTTACGCGACGTGATATCGAGGGCGATGCCGGCAATTCTCTTGGCAGCCTCGGGTGAATCATCGACAATGAAGCCCTTGCTCCAAATCCAACGAATTCCGCCGTCTGGCCGGACAATCCTGAATTCCTCATCGAAGCGTCCAGTGAGGGCAGCGTCTTCCAGCTTGGCTATAAAGCGAGTGCGGTCCTCGGGATGCACCAACTCCTTGTATGAAGAAGGACGCGAATAGATCTCGGATAAAGTGTGGCCGGTAATCGTTTCGTAGGCTCTGCTGACGTAAACGATGTCCTTTGTGTCGGCCTCAAGCATCCAGAACACTTCCTGGATATTGTTGGCCATTTGCTGAAACCGATTCTCGCTTTCTTTAAGGGAGCGCTCGGCCTTCACCTTCTCGGTAACGTCGCAGATGAACATGATGTGCTGGCTGGGCAAGTGATCGGCTGCCGCCGTGTACTCCACAAATAAAGGAGTCCCATCACCTCGAACGAGCTCGGCACTCCCGCGCTGGTATTTCTCGACGAGAAACGCATTCCAATTGAGAGCAAATGTTTCGGGGTCGGAATAGAAATCCGCGAGCGTCCGTCCCAAGAGTTGGTCCTGGTTGATCCGAAGCATTGCCAAAGCAGCCGGGTTTGCCTCGAGGCAAAGCCCGGAGCAGTCAAGTATTAGGATTCCGTCTAGGACGTTCTGGAAGACAGATTTGAATTCGCGACCGGCCGAAACGAGCGTCATCACCGTGTCTTGGGTCTCGTTACGAAGAAGGAGCAAGTACCGAATCACAAGAAAGAGAGCGAAGCCAAGTGCAGCGAGAACTACGACGAAAAAGTAGGAAGTAAGCTGAGCGTAGTTGAAACGTGCCGCAAGGCCGGTGACGAACAAAATGACGGCTGCGAGAAGGATAAGAAAGGCGCTCCCTTTGAGCCAGTTCGCCTTGAGATGCGGTGGCCCAAGTTTCCTCGGTTGTCGTTCACCTGATCTCACTGGCTTCGTCCCTCTGGGTAACCATGTCCTAGAAAGTAAGGCGCGCCCGTTGGGGACATTGCGCTTTGGTATCTTTACCCTTTTGAAGGATGCTACGCGCCGCTATTTCGAGGAGTCAAGATGCAAATCTAGGTCGGGACCGTCTACGCCAGACACAAAATGGGAACTAGGGTTCGATTACCGTTTTGATGATCCGACGAAGAAGTTCCAATTGGTCGGAAGTGGCTTTCACGAGTAGAGAATCAATTTGCTTTCTGATGTCGCGAGGATCCTCTTCGCGTTCTATGAGCAACAAGGTGCTGGGTGAAACACCGAGTCCTTTAGCCATCGCAACGATGGTGTCCAGACTGGGCACTTTCCTTGAGCGTTCAACGTCGCCCCAAAAATTACCGGTAATACTCCCGCGCTCAGCCGCTTTTTCCAGGCTCAACTTAGCGGCTCTTCGGAGCTTCCTAACCCTTCGCGCAAATAGTTCTCGGTGCGTCATACAAAGGCCGCCTATACCACAAACGATAGCGGGTGTCCGATGTGCCGAACACAAGCTATTGAAGTGCCTTTTGACAAAACAGGCCCTCTATGGCGTGTGTTTGTGGGCTGTTTACCACCAAAGGAGTGCCTACCACGGATCCAGACTGCACGCAGAAACAGAGAGAAATGACTATCGGTAAGTGTCCCTGTTGCTTTTGTAGATCAGGTCTGCAATCTGGTGAAGTAACTGAACCTCCTGCGGGCTGCAAAGGTCCAAAAGGGCGTCGAGGTTTTTCCGATTTTCGCCTCGCGCCTCTTGCCCGTGGAAACTGAACAACGCCGCGGGAGAAATGCCAAGGCCCTTGGCAAAGCCCATAATTATGTCCAGGCAAGGCTCTTGCTCATTCCGCTCAACAGCTCCCCAGAAATTGGCTGATACCTCGCCTCGGCCACTTGCTTCCTCGATGGAAGAGCCTGCGACATTGCGGAGGGTCCTAAGCCGATCGGCAAACAATGCGCGATGGTTTTCGATTGCCATTGAGGCAAACGATAAGGTGGATTCAGACCGGAAACCACAAGCTATCAGGTGTATTTAACTTGCAAAATACACTCTATAGCGTTATATGAGGTGAACTGTCGCCATCTAAAGAGTTGGTCGAACTGGTCTACACGCAATTACCCTGAGTTGGTGGAGAATCTTGAGTTCATCTCTCACAACCCGTTTCTCTCTTTCTCCTGTGACCGCTGGACCCGTTGAGAGGATTGAAACGGTCAGGCAAGGAGGACCCGGACCTGCTGAGCCAACAGATGAAGCGATCATGACTGGACTGTTGGAGGGCGACGGTCAGGCAATAGGCTTGCTGTTTCGGCGATACGCACGCCTCGTCCGTGTAGTGTCGATTCGAATTCTCCGTGATGAAGCCGAGGCGGACGATCTCGTTCAAGAGCTCTTTCTATTCATTCACAATCAAGCTGCAATATACGATGGCGCGAAGAGCACGGTCCGATCATGGATTGTTCAAATGACGTTTCGCCGTGCGATCTCGCGACGACGCTATCTGGCTGCCAGAGGCCACTACAAGAGCACAGAGTTGGAGAATTGTTTGGGCGGGCTAGGTGCCATGTCGCCGCCCCTCTACGACTCATCGATAGAAGCCCTCTTCGGCAAAGAGGGCTTGAAAAGGGTGATGAAAGAGCTTACTACGGAGCAGAGAGAGACCCTGCGGCTGTACTTCTACGAGGGGTATACACTGGCGGAGATCAGCAAAGAGCTCGGGCAATCCATCGGGAACGTTCGGCATCACTACTACCGAGGGCTGGAAAAACTGCGAAAGCAGGTCCCCGAAAGTAAATTGCCGAGTCGCTAAACGGTATGGTACATAATGGGGGAAGTCCAGAAGAAGAAGTGTGGTCAGATATGGGACCGCATGAAGAATTTCGCGAACTGTGTGCCGTTGCGACCTCGGGCGAACTGACCGAGGAAGAAAGAATCAGGCTGAAAGAGCACCTGAGTGTCTGCCCGGAGTGCCGGGAGGCGCTGAAGGATTTCCAGTCGACGACTGAGTTGGGCGTCGTGCTGTTTGCCGCGGATGATTCCTCCCCACTCCCCGACAGCTCAAACGGCTGGTCTGTCGAGGCCGCCGAAGCCGCCTTCCAGAAACGACTCGCAAAAGCCGGGTCTCACGGTATCAGCGAGGATGGCAGGCCAAAAGCTCTGGATGTCGAGACTCAGAACGGAAAGCCTCGTCTGAGCGAGAACTGGAACCACGTGTGGCTGCCATTTGCGGCTGCGATCTTGCTGGCGGCGACGCTGGGAATCTACGCTTATAAATCGGGCGAGCGTCACGGAACCGAGACCGCCCTCGCCACGAGGGAGCCGAAGATAGAGAAACCGTCCGTCAACCTGCCCCAGGAAATCAGCGACGCGGGTCATGATCGGCAAATCGTGGCCGCTCAGATTGCGGAACGCGACAAAGTGATTGGAGACCTTCGCCGCCAATTAGAGCAGCAGGCTGCGGAAATCGAAAAACTGAAAGAGGCGCAGACTGCCCTGCAGAGCACATCGAAGGCGAGTGATGAGGAGAAATCGCGGCTGGCTGCAAACGAAGCCTCATTGAGCCAGAAACTGGAAATTGCGCAGTCCACCTTGGATAAGACAAAGAAAGAACTGGACACGGCGCTTGAGGAACGGTCGCATGACGATGCCGGCTCGAAGTCCTTGCAAGCTAAGATCGGGGACCTGACGCAGCTGCTCAAAGAGCGTGAAAGTACGATCGACGAACAGCAGGAACTGCTGGCGCACGATCGGGATATTCGGGAACTCATGGGTGCCCGCGACCTTTACATTGCGGAAGTGATCGATGTCGCGAAGACAGGAGCAACCCAGAAACCATACGGACGCGTGTTCTTCACGAAGGGTAAATCGCTGATCTTTTATGCTTACGATCTGGACAAGCGCTCGGGATGGAAGAACGCCAGTGCATTTCAGGTGTGGGGCCAGCGCGGGCTGGACAGAGAACAAGCCCTGAACCTGGGTATTTTTTTCGAAGACAATGTGTCCAAAAAGCGGTGGATTCTGAAGTCGGACGATCCGCAAAAGCTAAATCAAATCGATGCGGTGTTCGTGACGGTAGAACCAAACGGGGGCAGCCAAAAACCAACTGGTAAGCCCTTCCTCTATGCTTACCTCAAGGTCGCTCCAAACCATCCCTAAGACGTGCGTCTCACCACCTTTCAGATTTCCGTTCTGCAACTTCGTTAAAACGCGTTGGTACAACTGCGGCAGCTCCCGCGAAAACGGGAAGAGTGACTGTACACAGTTCACTCCGAGGAGACGCCGCGTGCGAGTGAAACTGACTGCTCTGCTTTTCATAACCTTTATTCTGCACGTGCACTCCGCCCCAGCGCAGTCGCCAAGTGCCACCGTAAGCGGCGTCGTCCTCGATCCTACAGGAGGTGTCATCGTTGGGGCCGAGGTGCTGATCATCAATGAGGCCACGGGAGTTCAATATCCCGGTAGAGCGAACAGCGAAGGATATTACGTGGTGTCGAATATTCCGCCTGGCACGTACCGAGTCCAGGTCTCAAACGCCGGGTTCAAGACGATGATCAAGCCAGATATCGTCATCCACATCCAGGACGCGCTGGCAATCAACTTTACGCTTCCTATCGGCGCGGCGTCGGAAATTGTCACGGTCATGGGTGGCGCCCCTCTCGTGAATACAGAAAACGCTTCTGTCGGCACGGTGATTGACCGTCAGTTTGTTGAGAATCTCCCCTTGAACGGGCGAAGCTTCAACACTTTATTGCAGCTGACGCCGGGCGTTGTTATCGCGTCGGCTCCTCTAGGGGTAGCTTCCTCGCCGGGACAATTCAGCATTGGCGGACAAAGAACGAATGCGAATGCTTTTTCGGTCGATGGGGTCTCCGCCAACTTCGGCGTTGTCGCGAGTTCGAATCCGGGAAGTTCGGGGACCGGTTCACAGCAGGCATTCAGCGCTTTGGGCAGTACGAGCAGCTTAGTCTCCGTGGACGACCTGCGGGAATTCCGCGTCGAAACTTCGTCGTTCGCGCCCGAATTTGGGAAGTCCCCGGGAGGCCAGGTCATCCTGACGACCCGCTCAGGCGGAAACGATGTGCACGGGGGCGTATTCGAGTACTTCCGAAATGATGTGCTCGATGCCAACAATTGGTTCGCGAATCAGGCGGGCGAGCCTCGGGCGGCTGAACGTCACAACGATTTCGGCGGATTTTTGGGCGGGCCGCTGGTGAAGGATAGGACCTTCTTTTTCTTCTCGTATGAAGGAGCCCGTCTCCGGGTGCCTCAGACGGATGCAGTCCAAGTTCCTTCGGAATACGCGAGGTCTATAGCTCCGACAGACCTCGTGCCCTACCTGGAGACCTTTCCGAAGCCAGACGATAAGTCGGTGGTACCAGGCATTTACACATCGACCTTTACTAGCAATTTCTCCAGCAGCGCGACGCTGAATGCGACAAGCATCCGCATCGACCACAATTTCACCGACAATATTTCTATTTTCGGCCGTTACAACTACGCGCCATCGCAAACGATCAACCGTCAGGGATTCATCAACGACCTCGACACCGTACCTGCGAACACACAGACACTGACTTTGGGAAACAACCTACTGTTCGGTCCCGATGTAGCGAATTCGTTTCGCGCTAACTACTCGACGCAGACCGCGTCAAGCTCGTACAAGCTGGATTCGTTTGGAGGTGCAACGCCTATCGACCCCTCATTGCTTCTGGGGTCGATTTCCCCGTCCGGGAGTTTAGGGTTCCTCCAAATGGAGGGAACAGGCCTCTACGTCGGATTGGGTTCGAGAAATCGCACAAGGCAGGTGAATCTGGTCGACGATCTGTCGGTCACGAAGGGCACCCATCAACTGAAGTTCGGAGGCGACTACCGCGCCATTTTCTTCGACCGAGTCCCTTCGCTGTATGGAATGAACTTCAGCGTTTCCACGGTGGAGGGTTTTCTTACCTCGCCAACGGTTGGGATGGCGGACTTGGGTACGGGGAACAGCCTGCCCTCGAAGATTCTCAGTCAGTCGTTGTCGCTCTATGCCCAGGATACGTGGAGGGCTACGTCGCGGTTGACACTCACGTACGGCTTTCGCTGGGAATTGGCCCCAGCGCCTTCGGCGCGCGGCAACACCACGCTGGCGTCTTGGAGCGACACGAATGATTTGTCCGAGACTGTCTTGGCGACCAGGGGAACACCAATCTGGGCCACGACCTACGGTAACTTCGCGCCGAGGGTTGGGATGGCCTACAGTTTTGGCGAGGCAAAGGACCTTGTGTTTCGGGCGGGATTCGGCGTGTTTTATGACGTTTCCGCGGGTCAGGTTGGGACCGTGGCGGCCGAATATCCCAATAACTCTTTTGGTCCGCCGTCAGGCGTGTCGGGAACGGTCACTTTGCCCGTGCCCGATTTGACGCCTTTTCTTCCGGCGCCAATTTCGCTCGCACCTCCATACCCGACTGCCTACGGTTTTGCACAAGACCTGAAACTGCCGCGCTCCTATCAGTGGAACGTGGCGCTGGAGAAGGCTTTTGGAAGAGAGCAAGCGCTAACAGTGACGTATGTCGGTCAAGCGGGAAGGGACCTGCTGAGAAACGAAGGTTCGTTTCAGCCGAACGCCAATTTTTCGGAGTTTTTTTCATTGACGCGAAACAGCGCGTGGTCCAACTACGAAGCGCTTCAAGTGCAATTCCGGCGGCCGTTGTCGGGCCGGCTTCAGGCGTTGCTCAATTACACATTCTCGCACTCACTCGACAACGTGTCAGACGATGGGTTGCAGACCGCTTCCCACAGCGTAATTTCCGGAGCCGCAGACTATGGGAATTCCAGTTTCGACGTGCGACATTCCTTTTCGGGAGCGGTGACGTTTGCCATCCCGTCGGCTGCGAAATCGGGTGTCGTTTCCGCCCTGTCCCGGGACTGGTTCTTGGACGCGGTCGTTGTGGCTCGGACGGGTTTCCCATTCAATGCGATTGAAATTCTTGGCACAGGGCCCGGAGGCATTGCGATCTCGCGCCCAGATTTGGTCCCAGGGCAACCGATTTGGATTGCCGACGCCTCAGCGGGAGGCGGAAAAAGTTTGAATCCGGCAGCGTTTGCGTTCGCGCCGGTTGGGAAACAAGGCACGGAAGGCCGAAACGACATCGCCGGGTTCGCGCTGATGCAAGCCGACCTGTCGCTAGCCCGGAAGTTCTCTCTGACGGATCGGCTCAACCTGCAATTCCGCGCGGACGCATTCAATGTGCTCAACCACCCCAATTTCGCGAACCCGCTGGGATTGTACTTCGGACCCTCGCTCACCGTTTACCTCAAGTCCACGCAGATGCTGAACAGCGGCCTCGGCGGACTGAATCCTTTGTTCCAAGAAGGCGGACCGAGGTCCCTTCAGCTTTCGCTGCGGCTCACGTTCTAGTCTCGGCCGAAGAAGCTAACAACTGCATTCCAGATTGTGCGTGAGGAACTGATCTCCGATTCCTCAAGCGGGAGAACACTGTGCCAAAAGTGCGTTTGTTGATTGCATTTCTCACCTTGGGCGGCCTGTCCTGTCGTTCGGCGGCGCAGCAAAGCGCGGGTGGCCCAGGCTTCGACCCGAAGCCACTTCGAATCCCGGCCGCCAGCAGCTTCAATCGTCGTCCCGTCACGAACATGGATCTCCTTACTATTCGGGATGTCCACGGGCTGGCCATTTCTCACAGCGGAGCGTACATCGCGTTCGTAGCAGGGCAAGCGGAGTATGAAACGAACAGCTATCGCACCGGCATCTTTGTTATGGCCACAAGCGGCGGGAGAAAGGCGACTTGTCTTGGGACCGCCGGGTTGCCGGACTGGGACGAAATCAACCAGTGGAGGGAAGAGGCCCCGCAGTGGTCTTCGGACGACAGGTACATCTTCCGGAGGCTGCGAATGCAAGGAGATAAGAGTTGGCAGGTCTGGCGATGGGACCGGCGCGGAGGAACACCTGTGCAAGTGACACACGTGAAAGGTGATGTTCGCGCTTACGACTTTGCCAAAGGCGGAAACGAGCTTGTTCTAACGGTAGAAAGCAAAACGAGCCACAAAGCAAAACTGCGCCTCGCTGAAGGCGGCATCATCTTCGACGGCACTTTCTTTCTGACGCGGCAGCATGGGGTCGTCGAAGAGAAAACAGGCACGGAAGCGCCACAGACGGAGATTTGGATTCACGACGTGAAAACCGGCCATGAACGGAAGGCAAGCCCCCGGGAAATTGTTGAGACGGGCCCGTGGACTAGCGACCTTCACGACAAAATCCTCAAGCCCTCCGATACCTCGCTCGACGGGCACCGGATTATGGACGCTAAAGTCTCCCCGGATGGGAAGTCCGTCGCCTACAGGTACCTTCCGGCGAATTCGGCCGAATTCGCCGGTTCGGTCTGCGTCCTTTTTTCAAAGCCCGTGCGGGGCGGCACTCCAATGGCACTTACCTCGGGCTCGTACTTCGTTCGCGACTATCAATGGAGCGCGGACAGCACAACTCTCTACTACACGGACGTCGAATCCGATGGCCGGTCTCCGAAACTTATGAAGGTCAAGGCGGCTGGCGGGCAGGCCCAGCAGCTTTTTCGCGGAGAGGGTTACTACTCATCTTGTTCGACTGATCGACGGGCCCATTTCGCCGTGTGCATTCGCCAGAGCGCCAGTGAACCCGCGCAGATCGCGCTGGCCGACTTGGCGCAGGGAAGCGTGCAAACCCTCGCGGACCTTAACCCAGAGTTTCGTCGTTTGGAATTGGGATCAGTTGATCGTATTGAGGGCGTCAACGATTTGGGCGACGCGTGGTTCGCCTACGTCGTGAAGCCATTGAACTATATGCCGGGAAAACGGTATCCCACGGTGCTGACGACATATCGCGCGGGTGATTATTTTCTGAGGGGAGCGTCGGGCGATGAGAGCCCGATTCAAGTCTATGCCGCGCAGGGATTCGCGGTACTGGTCTTCGATATGGGTCCAGACCGAGTTGGTCGGGTGCGAACGGGCGACTTCGCCGCGTATCTTGAGGGGCTGTCGTCCCCAGTGGCCAGTATGAAGATGGCGGTCGCAAAGGGGGCGGAGCTGGGGATCGTGGACCCAGAAAGGGTCGCAGTGACGGGGTTCAGCCGTGGAACCGAGCAGGTGGCGTACGCCGTGACGCACACGGATCTGTTTCGCGCCGCAAGCGGTGTGGCAGGAGACAACGGTCCGTACACCTACTACATGGTTCCCGACGAGATCAAGAGCCTATTCAGGGCTTGGGGGCTGGGGGGATGGCCCGATGGCGAAGCGCGATCGCGCTGGGAGCAAGTTGCCGCGTACTTGAGCGCGAAGCGAATCGAGGTTCCAGTCCTGAACAATGATCCGGATTCGGAGGTCATCAACGATCTTTGCTTGTATACCTCGCTCAAGGAGTTGCACCGTCCCATGGAACTCGTCATCTACCCCGGAGAATTGCACGTGATCAACCAGCCGGCACATCGCTATCAAATGTACGAACGCAACGTCGATTGGTTTAAATTTTGGCTTAAGTGGGAGGAGAGTCCGGATCCAAAGAAGAAGGAACAATTCGAGCGTTGGCGGCGCCTCAGAGAAGAAGATCGGAAGCAAGAGAAGGAGAGTGAGCGCGCGCTGTGATGCGGCGAGAGAAGGATGCGCCGCAACAAACGGACATACAAGATGCTTGGCTCCAATACGTACGTGAATCCCTAGAAAATCTCTCAACCGGCGGATGCAGACAATCTTTGAGAAGTTGTTTTCGGATCAGAAGACAATAGAGCGCCACGAAAGCGGGCCCCTCAGAAAGGAACGAGAGCACTTTCTGCGGTACTTAGGGGAATGTGGAACCGGCCATTGCAGCATGGTCACAGTCGCTAGCTACTTGCTGCAGATCATTCGACTTCTTCGGCTGAGCCGAATGCGAGATGTCACGCCGGACGAGATTGAGCGAGCGGCCTCCCGTTGGCGCAGACGTACTCAGATTTATCACCGAGGGAGGGTGCCGGGTCCTTCCGGGCAGCAGCGCATTGCGTGGGAGATGAGGCGATGGATGCGCTTCGCGGGAAGGCTTCGTCTGCCCCGCCCTCACCAGGCCTTCCGGGGCCTTTATTCGGATTACGTCACCGCGATGCGGGCGGAGCGGGGACTCTCCGACGCAACGGTCAAGTCTCGGGGTTATCGCGCGGCGGCCTTTCTGAAGTGGTTCGCCAGGAAGCACCAGTCGTTTAAAAACGTCTCCATCAACGATGTCGATGGCTTCTTGTTCAGGCCCGGCGCCACGGGGCATCCGGTTACGGTTGCCCACGATGCCAACGCCCTCCGGGACTTTTTCCGGCATGCCGAAGCGCGGCGATGGTGCAGGCCAGGAATTGTGTCGGCCATCAAAACGCCACTGATGCGGTACGATCCATACGAAGTGCGCAGCCCCGAGTGGGGCGAGGTTGTGCGCCTGCTCCGTGGAACGCGTTCGTCGAGACGGTCCGATATTCGTGCGCATGCGCTTCTGCATCTGTTCGCAATTTACGGCTTACGCGCGAGCGAAGCCATTCGCCTGCGACTGGAAGACATCGACTGGTCCAACAGGACCCTCGTGGTGCGGCGTGGCAAGCGGGGAGGACTCCAGCAATTTCCCCTGCATACCGTTGTGGGCCGCGCGATCCGTCGTTATATTGAGGAAGCAAGGCCGAAGTGCTCCTGCGCCACGGTGTTCGTTACCCTGAATGGACCATACCGGCCACTGATACAACCCACGGTATCGGCCGTGGTTCACTCGCGTATGTTACAACTCGGCATCCGAGCCATGTACAAGGGGCCCCAGTCCCTTCGGCATGCGTGCGCCACCCGTTTGCTGAACGTCGGTGTTTCCTACGCGGAAATCGCCGACTTCCTGGGGCATCGCGATACCAAGACGGTCCATCACTATGCAAAGCTGAACCTCAAGAGCCTTGCCGAGATTCCAAAGCTGGATTTGATCCGGGATCTGTGAAGCTCTCCCGAGCCATCGCGAAATACACGAAATGGAAACAACTGCGTGGAATTCGCTTTGTGAAGGGCGCAGAGATGCTCGCCAGCCTGCGACGGCGCATCGGGGATCTGGAGTTGCGGAGGATCAACGCGCGCCTGATTTCCGACTATTTGGACGGGTCCAAGATGGCACCGGACACCTGGTGGCGTATTTACCAGATGTTCCGGTCCTTCTTTCAATTCTGGAAATCCCGCGGCCAGATCAAACGACTGCCGATGCCGCGTCCGAAGGCCGCACTTCCGCCGCCGTTTCGGCCGTACATCTTTACGAAAACCGAGCTGCGTTGCCTGCTTGCGGAAGCCAGTCGAAAGATACCCAACGGCCCCCGGACCTACGACCCACAGACATTCAGTACGGTAATCCTGTTTCTGTACGGCACCGGTGCCCTGATCCACGAGGCGATTGATTTCCGGGTGTCCGACATCAGCTTCGAGGAGCGCACGATTACTCTTCGCCGCATGACTGGCGCAAGAAAACGGCGGCTGCCGATCTCGAAGACCTTAAGTGCGAGATTGACGAAATATCTGAAGTCGACGGAGGGAAGGAGGGCGGGTAGCGACTTTGTATTTTTGACGTTGGACGGGCAGCCAGCGAGCCGAAGGATGCTTCTTCACAATTTCCGGAGGATCTGCCTGCGCTTGGGAATCCGCCAGAGTCACGGAATCAGCATCACTCCCGGCATGCACGATCTTCGGCATACGTTTGCGGTTCATTGTCTTGGCGCGTGGCTGGAGGAAGGATTGGATGTACGGCAAATGTTACCCGTACTTTCTGCTTACATGGGACACGTCATGGGCCGATCTACCGAGCAATACCTGAGGCTGGTTCCCGAAAGATTTACCAAACGGATCGACAAGCTCGTACCCGTGTACGGTCCATCCTGGATGGAGTCAAGCGACAAACGCATGACCGCGAAACACGGACAAAGCGGAGGAACTCAATTCAGCCGTGATCCGAAAATGATTGGCCCTTCGCAGGGCAAGTGACACTTATCGATAGTGATGCCAGAGTGTTCGGCGCCTGAACACTCCGGCGCTCATCTGTTTACTCGTCGGCTTCATACGAAGCAATCGACAAGTGCTTCTGGGTGGTGTTCGAATCCGGGCCCAGAACAGCTTGCTTCTGGCCTCGGATCGCGGAGCTTGCGGATTCAAGGATCGCAATTTCCGGTTTCACGTATTTCATGGCGTTACCTCCTTTCTTAGCGTTCCCGGCTGAGATCGAGCCTGTTTGCGACGGCACTGGGCGGCCCGGCTATTCGTCGGCCTCGTATGCATTGATCGTGAGGTACTTGTCGCTCACGTTCGAATCGAAACCCATGACGGTTTGCTTTTGTGCGCGAATCGTCAAGCTTGCGGGTTCGATGGAAACGATTTCGGGTTTACGGTAGTTCATCGAGTTCACCTCCTTTCTGTTGTGGTCAAGCTCAGCCGGCACTGAACTTGGCAAGGACTGTGGGATGTGGTTTCTGTTCGCTGGGAAGTATCTGACGATTCGAAGGGTTCTTCATTGTTCCAAGCGACTGGCGCGTTCCACGTTCCCAGATTCCGGAGCCAGAACTCGATGGTGAGGGTTCGCATAATGGAAACCACGGGAGTTTCTTTCCCGAGAATGGCGCTGTGCGTGACCTGCTGGAATCGCGCGGCATCGACGATTCCAATCGAAGCGAGGAGCATGTGCTGGCATACGTCTGAGAGTTTTGGCCAGGCGGCTGCGATTTCCCCCAGGGGACCGCGAGCGACGAAAGCTTTGCGTCTTCGATTGAGCACCGCGTCGGGGACGATTCCAGCCAAGGCCCGCCTCATGAGCGAGCGCCGCTGGCCCGGACGCACAAGCTGTTCGCGGGGAACCGCCATGACGAATTGGAGAAATTCGAGGTCGAGATACGGATATCGTTTTTCGTAGCGAGGAGCCAGAGGCAGCGGAGTACACGCGAGTTGCCGCGACAGCGCAAACAGAGTGGCGCGATCATGCTGATAGCTCGGTCTCGGGCCGAGCAGTTTGAGACGCTCGGGATAACCTCGAAGGGCCGGAGCGTTTTTCTCAACAAAGCGAGTGGTGAACCAGGCAGCCGGTTGCAGGTGCTTCGGCACATCGAGGATTGTTGTTGGAATGAAGGGCTGAACGGCTTCCCACAACAGCTTGAACCAAGGCCTTCTCTGATGAAGGGCCCATCGCATGAGGGTAGCGGAAAGCCGGCGGAAGCGCATTTCGGCGAGAAGATCCTGGAGCTCCGGGAGGGGAGTGGGAATTCCGCCCGTGACCTCGTCACCTCCAATCCCAGAAAGGATCACACGGTATCCTTGGAACTCCATGCAGGCGGCCAGTTCGTCCGTTGCATGCGAACGATGGATTCCAGAGCCTGGGGATGCCGCGAAGCAATCGCTCGCGAAAGACGCAAGGAAATCATCGTGGCGTTGCGTGTCGATGTGGCAACCGATACGTCCCCGCTTTTCTTCGACCTTGGCGAAGAATGGCCGTTCGTCCCAATTGGGCTCGGAGTCGTCGTAGAAGGAGACCGTGTCCAGACGAGGTGCGGCCATTGGACTGTTCGCCAAGATGGAATCGGCCATGCACACGATGGATGAGGAGTCCATGCCCCCGCTCAATTCAGCCAGAAGCGGGCGATCGGACCGCAGCCTTCGACGTACAGCTTGAGAGAATGCGGCGCGGAAGTGCTCTTCGTATTCGCCGTCAGTCTTGTAGACAACGCGTCTTTTGGGATCGAAATCCCAATACTTTGTGATTTGATGTTTTGCCGGCCCTAAAACGACGAAAGCGCCTTCTTGAACCGCCAGGATTTCTCGATAGGGAGTGAGATGGGTTTTCGGGAAGAACGAGAACCAGCCTGCCAGGTATTCCTCGCAAAGCGAGAAAGGCGTTGCTGAAAGCAAAACCAACGGTTCGAGGACACTGCACCACATGACGGTATTCTTGTGAAGCAAGTAATAGAGGTGCCGAGTGCCGATCGGATCTTTGGCCAGAACTAGGGAACGGTCGTGCCGATTCCAGATGCAGAGGGCCCAGTCGCCCAGGAGACGAGCGAAGCATTTGGTGCCCCATTTGTCGAACGCGGCAGCGACGATCGAAACGTCCGTGTGGTCTCCAGGGGAAAGTCTCAGATCGTCCATTAGCTCTGCGCGATTATCCAGGCGGCCGTCCCAGGCCACAATTGCTCCTGACGGGGAGACGTAGGGCTGTGTCTCTCGGTGAGACTCGAGGGTCGTGTGAAAAGCCCGGTAGACCATGGCGATACCTTCGGAGGAGTAGGAATTCCCACCGTCCGGGCCATAAGGGGCAAGCATGGCGCTGGCTTTGTCGATGAACTCCGGATCGATCGGCCTTCGTTCGAAGTTCCATTGTCCGAATAGGGCGCTCATGATTGGTTCACTCGCTCTTTCTCAGGCGGAAATCCTCAGCATCTTTCAAGGACTTGGTACATTTCCGGCATATAAGGCCTGTCGTTCACGATGCGGCCATTGACTTCGACCCAGGCGTGCGCCCTGAAGGGAATCTGCTGGGCCCCGATGACGAGTTGCGCCGGAACCCCGTGCCTCCTCAACAGACACGTTGTGGCGGCCGACCGCTGCAAACAGAGGACTTCCTTCCGATACCAAATGCAGGCCCTGTCGACGGCGGAACAGACTTGTTCCACAGTGAAGGGGGTTGGCACTCTGTCTGCTATCGCGCATTTCCGAACCTCTTCATGGAGAGCGGCGAAACCGTTTCCGCTCACATAAGAGTCGAATTGCATCAGCATGAAGTAAGCTCGAAGAAAAAGGGCACGCATACAAACTCCTCCTTGGCGGGAATCACAGATCCAACTGCTCACACACAAAGGCCAGACGGTCCGTTAGTGCTCGAATGCGCTCCGTGAGCGGAAGGACCGGCGAGTGCCCGCGCCACAGGCCGTAATCCAGGAGGATCGGATTGGTCGACGAATTGGCTGACTGAAGCCTTGCCGTCATCTTGCGAGCGTGAAGCGGATTGCAGTTGCGGTCGATGTCGCCTGCGACAATCAGCGTGGCGGGATAAGGCGTGCCGTCTCGAACCTGGTGATAGGGAGAATAGTTGAGAAGCGCCGGGAAATCGTCGGCGTTGTCGGCGGAACCAAACTCCTCAATCCAGATGCAAGCGTCGTCGAACAGATGATAGCGGAGCATGTCGAGCATCGGCGCGATGCAGACCGCAGCGCGAAATAGCGCGGGCCGTTGCGTGAGAGCTGCGCCGACAAGAAGGCCGGAATTCGATCCACCGAAGATGGCGAGTTTCGTGGGGATCGTTTGTCCCGTGTCGATGAGCCATTCAGCGGCGCTGAGAAAATCGTCGTAGGCCGTCTGGCGGTTGCGGCGCTTGGCGGCTTGGTGCCATTGCATCCCGAATTCCGATCCCCCGCGAATGCTGGGAAGGGCAAAGAGGCAGCCGCGTTCCATGAGGAGCGCGACAAAAACGCTGAAGCGCGGCGTCATGGAGACCCCGTAGCCGCCGTAGGCCGTCATGATGGTCGGTCTGGGGGCACGGTCGAAAATGTCCCTGCGGCCCGCGAGGAACATGGGTATTTGTGTTCCATCCTTGGACCGGTAAGAAACCTGGCGGCAGATGTAGCTCGCAGGGTCAAAGGGGACAGTTCGTCTTGCCCAGAGATTGCGCTCGCTGCTCACGACTGAGCAGCGATGGATTTCAATGGGCCGCGTGAGCGATTCGGTCTCATAGAACACTTCGTCGCCTGTCGAAGAAGTGCCAGTGAGGCGGACTGTCGCTTCTTTGTCGAAGGAAATCTCCCCAGTTCTTCTTCCGTCGCTGTCAAAAACGAGCACGCGCTTGGTGCTTCCTGCTCCATAGGAAACAAAGATTCGTTCGCCGGCGACGAACCAGTCGCTGATGAACAACTCACTCTCGGAGACAATCTCAGTCCACTGGTACTCTCCATTGGCCGCTTCCGTGATCTCGACGATGCGTCGGTTCGGAGCATCTCGGTCTGTGACGGCCAATATCCTGTCCTGCAAAAAGCGAAGGCTCAGGAAATACTCGGCACCCAAGAGAATTGGTGCGGAATGCGCATTTGGTAGCGGTTTGATGTAGACGTCCGTGAGGGGTCTGTCTGAGAACGTGTATCTGAGAAAGAGGAGGCAGTTGCTCCCGGACAGAAGAGTCAACCAGACCTTGCTGTCTTCCCCGGCCGAAAAGATTTCGCGGTCTTCGTCCGAGGAGGTCCCCAGACGATGCTCATATGCGGCGCGATAGTAGGGGCGACGAGCGCCCAATCGTTCATGGATGTAATAAAAACCACTGGCGTCGCGTGAGAAAGCGAACCCGCGCAAGTATCCACAGGGCAGAAAATCGCTAAGCCGTTCGCGACTCTCAATATCGAGCAGCTCGAATGTTCCCGTTCTTTCGCCGCCTTCCTTTACTTCGTATAGGAGCAAACGGCCATCGGGCGAGACGATGAGCGGGTTGATCGCGGTATGTGGCCCGGTGCCGCGGGCGGACGGGTCGAGAAGCAGTTGGTCTTCGCCTGCCGCCCCTTCCCGCATATAAGTGCAGGGTTGTTCCTGGTTGGCTAGACGCTTACGAAAGAAATAGCGATTGCCGACTTTCTGCAACGAGTCATAGATCTCTGTCGCAAGGAATTCCCTCACGCGCTGGCGGATTCGCGTTCGTCCCGGAATGCCGTTCAGGTACGTGCGGGCATAGTGTGTCTGGTCTTCGATCCAAGCGCGGGTGCGCAGCGAATTCGAGTCTTCCAGCCAGCGGTAAGGATCGGTCACAACTACGCCGTGTACGGTGTCGGTCACGGGCTCCCGGGCAGAATACGGCGGGGGTGCGAAGGTCAAGCACATCGCAAACTCCTCTCTTCGAGGGCATCTGCCTCACGTTTCATTCGCCTTGTCAGACTTCGGAAGTAGGCCTGCGTTCGCGGTTCATCCATTCTGGCTGGGTCACGCCAGACGCCGTTTGAAGCGGCATAGGCGAATACGGCCGCCAGCGGCGCGAGCGAAAATGCCTGCGCGACGGCGGCCGCCGGAACGATCTGTCGCCATTCGCTCTCGTAAGGGGAGGCTAATTCGACTTGTTGGATGGCATTTTCCGGACGAGCCCTTCTGAAGTGCTCAGACAGGTATTCAAAGGTGAAGAACGGATGCCCAACCGCGGCTTCAGCCCAATCGAGGAAAACACAGCGCTCGTCAGAGACCAAAATGTTCCCGGGGTTGAAATCGAGATGATTCAAGGTGCTTGGAATTCCATCTGCATCCATGGTGGCCAGCACTTCCTTCAACGTGCAGCTCAAGCAGGCCAGTTCGATGGAACTGAGGGCAGCGGGAGACGGTTTAGTTTGCCGCTTCATGAGTTCATCCATGCTGACGAAGAAATCGTCTGCGCAGCGCAAGAGCGATTCGGAATCGATTCTTCGGCAGCCCGCGGCCAGAAGGCGGTCCTTCTTGTCCAGCGAAGCTATCTGCAATTGCGCGAGTTGTTTCGCAATTGCCTTCCAGGTTGCAGTGTCAGAGCGGTCGTCGGGGGAGGCTCCCTTAGCTTCCGTCATGAGCCAGGCATTCCAATCCGGCCGGGACGCCAAGAGTGGTGGGAGGAACGAAGGGAGCAGCTCGCAAAGGGCGGCAACGATCGCGAACTCGTGAAGGTTGGGTTCGCCGACGGCTTTGAACCAAAGGGCCGGTCCATTTGTTTCGAAACGAATCAAGCTGAACGTCGAGGTTGCGGTCCATTGCTGAAACCCTCCAGTCAATCGGAGGTCGGAAGGCGAGGCCTGCTCCTGAATCCAGTCGCAAACCTCAGCCAGCCAACCGAATTTGGCGAAGGGATCGGGACGTTCGCAGGGGAAAGGGATCACGATCTTTCTCAAGGCATCGTGGATTTGTCGGAAAATCGTTGGATCGTGGAAGGCTCGATTCGTCAGCGAGGACAGGGGCACCCAGCAGGCTCCTGCCGGAGGTGGATCGTTCGTCCGGAGGCATTCCATGACCTGGAACCCGGCGATCGAAGGGCTCTCGGAGGACGGATCGCCGTAATAGGTCGAGAGAGAATATGCGTCGAGATTCCAGCGCTCCTTCACGGCGTGGTTGATTTGGTCGGCGACCCTTTCCCACTGGGGAATCTCCGTGCTGGGCAATTCATAATCGGGCCCGTGTGCGAGACACAGCAATTCCGAGCCACGACGACGGGTGACAATGAGGCTGAACATCTCGGTTTCTTGTTGTGGGCTCACAGAGACCTTTCCGTTTTGCAGCTCAACTTCCGGCCTGAAACTGGTCGCGCTCAACAAGCCTGTGTTTCTGGAGACACTCCAGAAATTCCCGCACGTCGCGCTCGATTATGTCTCGGCCGATTTGGAAACACTCGGCAATGCTCTCTGCGATTTGAGCTTCCGAGAGGCCTCGCTCCAGCAATTCGATAATTTTCGATCCCACAATGTTGAGCGTGAACATCTGGCCGTGATGGATGTCGAGAACGACGGACCCGTCGCGACCGTGAGTGCTGCGAACTCCTTCGGCGATTTTCAGCAAGAGACTCTACCTCCGGCCGTTCTGTGGTGATTGAGAACATGGTGGACACT
>Ga0335085_10003602_pt1 | contig 26589 bp, 28 predicted proteins | sample Lox_Sample_45_FD_206712 | JGI IMG/M metagenome (GOLD analysis project Ga0335085, IMG submission 206712) | Soil microbial communities from Loxahatchee National Wildlife Refuge, Florida, United States - Lox_Sample_4.5 | ecosystem: Environmental > Terrestrial > Soil > Wetlands | place: USA...
GCAGCTGCTCGGCACCGGCTACGGCTTCGTGCCGATGAGCTCGCTCACCGCGGGCTGGGTGCTCTCGGGCGCTTCCTCGCAGTGGAAGAACGCCAAGCCGGGCAAGGTCTTCGAGACCTTCCTCAACGGCGAGTACGCCAACCCGGTTCTGGTGGTGGACGAGATCGACAAGGCGAGCGCCGACGGCCAGTACGACCCGCTCGGCGCGCTCTACGAGCTGCTCGAGGTGCAGACCGCGGCGCGCTTCACCGACGAGTTCGCCGAGATCCCCATCGACGCCTCGGGCGCGGTCTGGTTCGCGACCGCCAACGACGCGGCGCGCATCCCCGAGCCGCTGCTCAACCGCATGCACGTCTACGAGATCGAGGCCCCGGACGCCGAAGGCTCGGCCCGTATCGCGCGCTCGCTGTACCGCGAGATCCGCGATGCCCACGACTGGGGCAAGCGCTTCCCGGAGAGGCCCTCGGGAAGCGTGGTGGAGAAGCTCGCGCTGCTCACGCCGCGCGAGATGCGCCGCGCGGTGCAGGCCGCCTTCGGCAACGCCAAGGTGGCCGGCCGCGACGAGCTCACCCCCGAGGACGTAGAACCACCGCGCGGCGGCCGCAAGGGCCGGATCGGCTTCTAGCGCGCCGGGGGCGCCGGCCGATGCGCGCCTAGAGCCGCTCCGCGACCCAGGGCCGGACCGACTCGAGCGCGCCGCCGAGCTTCGCGGGCTCGGTGCCGCCCGCCTGCGCCATGTCGGGGCGTCCGCCGCCCTTGCCGCCCACTTGCTGGGCGACGAAATTGACGAGCTCCCCCGCTTTGACTTTCCCCGTGAGGTCGGCGGTGACGCCCGCAATGAGCGCCACCTTGCCGTCGCTCACCGAGCCCAGCACGATCGCGGCGCTCTTCAGCCGGTCCTTCAGCTTGTCCATCGCCTCGCGCAGCGTCTTCGCATCCGCGCCCTCGACCGTCGCGGCGAGCACCTTGGCGCCCTTCACTTCGACCGCCTGCGCCGCGAGATCCGTGCCCTGCCCCATCGCGAGCTTGGAACGCAATCTGGAAATTTCCTTCTCCAGAGATTTCTTTTCATCAATCAAATTTTGCGCTGCCCTATCAACCATGCCGGCACCAGGCTGGGCTCGCAGCTTCTTGGCAACCTCATAGAATTCCTGAAGTTGGTTGTTCATCATGGCAAGCGCATTCCCGCCGGTCGCGGCCTCGACACGGCGAATGCCCGCTGCTACTCCACCTTCCGAATAGATCTTGAACACCCCGATATCTCCGGTGCGTGCAACGTGCGTGCCGCCGCAGAACTCACGTGACGAACCGATGTCTAGTACCCGCACTTCGTCGCCGTACTTCTCGCCGAACAGCATGATCGCGCCGGATTTTTTTGCCTGCTCGATCGGCATCACCTGAGCCCGTGTCGGCGTGTTCTGCATGATCTCGTTGTTCACCCGGAGCTCGACCTGACGAATGTCGTCGTCGCTCAGCGGCTTGTCGTGCGCGAAGTCGAAGCGGGTCTTTTCCGCATCAACCAGCGACCCCTTCTGCTGCACGTGCGGCCCGAGCACCTCGCGCAGCGCCTTGTGCATGAGGTGCGTGACCGAGTGATTGCGCATCGTCGCCTCGCGGCGCGCTGCGTCCACCTTCGCCTCCACCTTGTCGCCGACCTTGAGCGTCCCGGTCTTCAGGCTGCCATGGTGGCCGAAGACCTCGGCCTGGATCTTCTGCGTGTCGTCCACCTCGAAGGTGCCGCCGGCGGCGACGAGCGCGCCGCGGTCGCCCACCTGGCCGCCGGATTCGGCGTAGAACGGGGTCTGGTCGAGCACCACCGTGCCGGTCTCGCCGCTCCTCAGGGCGTCCGCCTGCGTGCCCTCGCGGTAGAGCGCGACGACCTTGGCCTGGGTGCTCAGCGTCTCGTAGCCGCGGAACTCGGTCTTGCCGCCCGAATAGTCCAGGCCCGCGGCCGAGGAGAACTTGCTCGCCGCGCGCGCGCGCTCGCGCTGCGCCTCCATGGCCGCCTCGAAGCCCGCGAGGTCGATGCTCACGCCGCGCTCGCGGCCGATGTCGGCGGTGAGGTCCACCGGGAAGCCGAAGGTGTCGTAGAGCCTGAACACCGTCTCGCCGTCGAGCAGCTTCTCGCCGGAGGCGAGCGCGCCCTCGAGCACGCCCATGCCGTGCTCGAGCGTCTCGGCGAAGCGCTCTTCCTCCTGCTTCAGCACGTCGGCGACGCGCTTCGCCGCCGCGCGCAGCTCCGGATAGGCGTCGCCCATCGCGCGGTCGAGATCAGGCACGAGCCGGTAGAAGAACGGCTGCTTCTGGCCGAGCTTGTAGCCGTGGCGGATCGCGCGGCGGATGATCCGGCGCAGCACGTAGCCACGGCCCTCGTTGCCCGGGATCACGCCGTCGACGACGAGGAAGGCGCAGGCGCGGATGTGGTCGGCGATGACGTTGAGCGAGGGGTTCTTGAGCTGCTTCTGCCCGGTTTCGCGAGCCGCCGCCTTGATGAGGTCCTGGAACAGGTCGATCTCGTAGTTCGAGTGCACGTGCTGCAGCACCGCGGCGATGCGTTCCAGGCCCATGCCGGTGTCCACGCAGGGCTTGGGCAGCGGCGTCATCACGCCCTTCGCATCGCGGTCGTACTGCATGAACACGAGATTCCAGATCTCGATGTAGCGGTCGCCGTGCGCGTCGGCCGAGCCCGGCGGGCCGCCCGCGATGCCCGGCCCGTGGTCGTAGAAGATCTCGCTGCAGGGTCCGCAGGGCCCGGTGTCGGCCATCTGCCAGAAATTGTCGGACTGGAATTTAGCGCCGCCCGGGTTGTCGCCGATGCGGATGCAGCGCTCCTTCGGCACGCCGACGGTCTTGGTCCAGAGCTCGTAGGCTTCGTCGTCGGTCTCGTAGACCGTGGTCCAGAGCTTCTCGGGCGGCAGCTTGTAGACCTTGGTGAGCAGCTCCCAGGCGAACTGGATGGCGTCCTTCTTGAAATAGTCGCCGAAGCTGAAATTGCCCAGCATCTCGAAGAAGGTGTGGTGCCGCGCGGTGTAGCCGACGTTCTCCAGGTCGTTGTGCTTGCCGCCCGCGCGCACGCAGCGCTGCGAGGTGGTGGCGCGCTTGTAGGGGCGCTTCTCCCTGCCGAGGAATACGTCCTTGAACTGCACCATGCCCGAATTGACGAACAGCAGCGTCGGGTCGTTCGCGGGCACCAGCGGGCTCGAGGCCACGATCGCGTGGCCCTTGGACTTGAAGAACTCGAGGAAGCTCGAGCGGATTTCGGCGCAATTCATCTGCCGCCTATTCTAAAGGAAGGCTCCGCGGCGCCCGGGCGCCGCGAGGCCTTCCCGTGCTACGCGGCGAGCCGCCCGTACTTCACGAGCCGCGCGCGCACGCCGGTCTGCGTGCGCTCGTGCGCGGCCGCGAGATCCGGCAGGCCGCGCCCGGCGTCGAAGCCGGCGAGCAGCCGCCGGTCCTCGTCCTCGCTCCAGGGCTCGCCGGTCTTCGCGGGCAGCTGCTGCTTGCGCCGCTCGAAGCGCTCGGCCTTTTCCAGCGCCTCGGCCGCCGCGTACAGCGCGCGCACCGTCTGCGCGCGCTGGTAGGCGCTGTCGGCCGGGAACACTTCGCCCGTCTCCGGATCGACGCCGTTGGCGAGCGAGCGTACGACGCTCAATGCTTCTGCCTGATTCATTCCGTTCACCTCCTCTCCGCTGCGCGTGCAGCTGGACGAGGAACGCTCAGGCAGCGTCTTTCGCCGACAGCAGCGTGAAAATTACCGCGGCAGAGAAGCCGCGCGACTGCAGGAAGCGCATGCGTTTCGCTTTTTCCTCCCGCGTCGCAGCGGGCGTGCGGTACTTGCGCTCGAGGATCGCGCGCGCCTTTTCCAATTCGTCCGATGGCGCCGAGTAGCGTGCGATCAGCTCGTCGGGAACGCCCTTCGCCTGCAGGTCCTGGCGGATCTTCGCCGCGCCGTACTTGCGCGCAAGCCAGCGCGCGCGCCCTTCCGCGAATCGCGCTTCGGACAGCTGATTCTTTGTTCTTAGATCTGAAATTAGATCTTCAAGAGCGTCCGAAGACTCCGCATGCGGCGAGAGCTTGCGCGCAAGTTCCTGCCGGGAGTGCTCGCGGCGCGCGAGCAGCCGTAACGCCCGCGCCCGAAGCTCCGCCTCGGTGTCGTGCTCAGCCACGCTTGCGCGTGGGCAGGTGCTCGATCTTCTTGTCCTCGGCCGGCGCCTCAGCCTGCGCGGCGGGCTTCGCGATGCCGGCCTTCTCGCGGATCTTCTGCTCGATCTCCAGCGCCAGCGCGTGGTTCTCCTTGAGGAAGTCGCGCGCGTTGTCCTTGCCCTGGCCGAGGCGGTCGCTGTTGTAGATGTACCAGGCGCCGGACTTCTCCAGCACGCCGTGCAGCACGCCCAGCTCCAGCACCTCGCCTTCCCAGGAGATGCCCTCGCCGTAGAGGATGTCGAACTCGGCGTTGCGGAACGGCGGCGAGACCTTGTTCTTCACCACCTTGACGCGCGTTTCCGAGCCGATCACCTCGTCGCCCTTCTTGATCGAGCCGATGCGGCGGATGTCCATGCGCACGGACGCGTAGAACTTGAGCGCGTTGCCGCCGGTGGTGGTCTCGGGGTTGCCGAACATCACGCCGATCTTCATGCGGATCTGGTTGATGAAGATGACCAGCGTGTTGGTGCGCTTGATGTTGGCGGTGAGCTTCCGGAGCGCCTGGCTCATCAGGCGCGCCTGCAGGCCCATCTGCGGCTCGCCCATCTCGCCCTCGATCTCCGCCTTGGGCGTGAGCGCGGCCACCGAGTCGACGACGATCACGTCCACCGCGCCCGAGCGCACCAGCATGTCGGCGATCTCGAGCGCCTGCTCGCCGGTGTCGGGCTGCGAGATCAGCAGGTCCTCGGTCTTCACGCCGAGCTTGCCGGCGTAAACGATGTCGAGCGCGTTCTCCGCGTCGATGAAAGCCGCGGTACCGCCAGCCTTCTGCACCTCGGCGATCACCTGCAGCGTGAGCGTGGTCTTGCCGGAGGACTCCGGGCCGTAGATCTCGCACACGCGGCCGCGCGGCAGGCCGCCCACGCCCAGCGCGAGATCCAGTCCCAGCGAGCCGGTGGACACCACCTCGATGTCCTTCACCGCCTCGGCATCCATCTTCATGATGGAGCCCTTGCCGTACTGCTTCTCGATCTGCGCCAGCGCCGCCTGCAATGCCTTAGACTTGTTGTCGTCCATAGTCGATTACCCCTGTACCTCTTTTCAGGTTGGCATCTGCGGCAGCTCGCGCTGGGCCAACACCGGATACTGTATAAACGTCCAGGTATTGTGGGTCGTTGACCGGCGGCTGTCAAATCCCGGGAAAATCCTTAGGAGACAAGACGATGGCGAAAGTTGCGTTTCTCGGCCTCGGAGTGATGGGCTATCCCATGGCCGGCCACCTGATCAAGAAAGGCGGCCACGACGTGACCGTCTACAACCGCACCGCCGCCAAGTCCGCGCAGTGGGCGAAGGAGTACGGCGGCAAGTCCGCGGCCACGCCGAAGGAGGCCGCGAGCGGCTGCGACTTCGTGATGATGTGCGTCGGCAACGATGACGACGTGCGCGCGGTCGCCTACGGCGACAGCGGCGCGCTCGCCGGCCTGAAGAAAGGCGCGATCCTGGTCGACCACACCACGGCATCGGCCGTCGTGGCGCGGGAACTGCATGCCAAGTGCAAGGAGAAGGGCGTCGGCTTCGTCGACGCGCCCGTTTCCGGCGGCCAGGCGGGCGCCGTCAATGGCCAGCTCGGCATCATGTGCGGCGGCGAGCAGGCCGGCTACGACAAGGCGCTGCCGGTGCTCAACGCCTATGCGAAGATGTGCGCGCTCATCGGCGCGCCGGGCGCGGGCCAGCTCACCAAGATGGTCAACCAGGTGGCGATCGTGGGCCTGCTGCAGGGCCTGTCGGAGGCGCTCAATTTCGGCAAGCGCGCGGGCCTCGACATGGAGAAGGTGATCTCGGTGATCTCCAAGGGCGCGGCGCAATCCTGGCAGATGGACAACCGCTGGAAGACCATGGTCGAGGGCAAGTTCGAGGGCTTCGGCTTCGCCGCGGACTGGATGCGCAAGGACCTCAACATCGCGCTCGCGGAGGCGAAGAAGAACGGCGCCCACATGCCCGGCACCGCGCTCATCGAGCAGTACTTCGGCCGCATCGCCGCGGCCGGCCACGGCCGCTGGGACAACACCGCGCTGATGGACCTGCTGAAGTAGGCGCAACCGGCCGAGAGGCTAGGCTTCCCGCCGCCAGGCGCCGGTCAGCGCGCCCAGCGCGCGGAAGATGTCCGGCGTGATGCGGTGCAGCTTGCGCCGGTGGACCGACGCCAGGCGCCCCAGCTCGCGCTCGCCCTTCGGCGTCAGGCGCACCAGCACCTTGCGCTGGTCCGTAGCGGCCCGGACGCGAACGATGTGCCCGTGCGCCACGAGGCGATCGACCAGGCCCACGGCGCTGTGGTGGCGCACGAGGAGTTCGCGCGCAAGCTCGGCGATCGTGATCGGCTCGCCTTCGGCGCGGCTGCGCACGACGAGCATCGCCTGGTACTGCTGGCCGGTCAGGCCGACCTGCCCGGCGGCCCGCTCGCTGAAGCGCAGGAACTGGCGCAGCGCGTAGCGGAACTGCGCGAGCTTGGTGTAGTCCTCGGCGCGCAACGCCGCCGGCACGGCCTTACCCCTGCTCATCCGGTGGTCTCCCTTTGCCTTCCCCTGCCGGCGTTGTACCACGTTTAAGGGTTTTCCCTAGTGGTCGCGCGTAGCGCGCGGCCGATACATCGCGATACGATATATGGGTCCGTTCCTATCGTCGCACGATATTTACCCGGGGAACGCGGCCCGGCCGCGCGCGCCCCGAGGAGCCTGCGCGGCCGCCACGCCACATCGAGGAGGATTACATGGATCGAAAAGCTAGCAAGCGTTTGCACAATCCGGGCCGCCGCGCGCTCGTGGGCGCGGGCCTCGGCGTCGCCGCGGGCGGGCTCGCGCTGCCGCAGTTCGTGCAGCGCGCCTTCGCCGCCGAGCACCCGCCGATCGGCACCTGGCCGGCCGGCGCATCCGGCGGCACGGTTTTCATCGGCGCCGCCGTGCCGCGCACCGGCGCCTATGCGGCGCAGGGCGAGGACGAGCTCAAGGGCATGCAGCTCGCCGTCGAGCACATCAACGAGGGCAACGCGCTGATCAAGAAGATCGCGCCCAACGCGAAGAAGGGCGTGCTCGGCAAGGAGGTGAAGCTGCTCGTCGCCGACTCCGGCGCGAAGCCGAACGAGGCGGTGCAGGCGCAGCAGCGCTTCATCACGGAGAACAAGATCGTCCTTATGACCGGCTCGACCTCGAGTGCGGTCGCGGTAGCGCTCAACAAGCTCGCGCAGCGCGAGAAGGTGCTCTACGCGGTGGCGATCTCGGGCTCCAACGACACCACCGGCAAGGACTGCGTGCGCTACGGCTTCCGCCAGTGCTTCTACGGAGAGACCGCGGCCAACGCGATCGGCCCGGTGCTGCTCAAGGCGTACGGCAAGAACAAGAAGGCGGCGTTCATGACGCCGGATTACACCTACGGCCATACGGTGACCAAGTCGGTCAACGACTATCTCTCGCAGCACGGCGGCTGGACGATGGTCACCAACCAGGTCTCGCCGCTCGGCACGTCCGACTTCAGCTCCTACCTCACGAACGTCGCCAATTCCGGCGCCGAGTTCATCATCAACGTGAACTGGGGACGCGACGCGGTGCTGTCGATCCAGCAGGCCAAGCAGTTCGGCCTCACGCCGAAGATGAAGATGGTGATCCCGTACCAGATCCCGTTCCTCGCCAAGGAGGTGGGCGCGGAGCTGACCGAAGGCGTGTATGCCGCCACCGACTTCTGGTGGACGCTCGAGGACAAGTACCCGCTCGCCAAGATGTTCGTCGAGGCGTTCGACAAGAAGTACGGCTACAAGCCCGAGTGGGGCGCGAACAACGCCTACATGCAGTTCGCGATCTGGTCGCGCATGGTCGAGGAGGCCGGCAGCTTCTACCCGCCCGACGTCATCAAGGCCTACGAGAAGGCCGAGGCGTTCGACTCGACGGTCGGCAAGGTGCATTTCCGCGCCGCCGACCACCAGCTCGTGCGCCCGGTGATCATCGTGCGCGGCAAGAAGCCGGGCGACATGCGCAACAAGGAGGACTTCTGGGAAGTCACCGAGATCGTCGACGGCGAGCCGCTGATGCAGAAGGCGGACGCGTTCGGCTGCAAGCTCGGCGACTATACCTAAGGCACTTTCCGTAGTGCGCGATCACGCTGCAGGCGGCACGCCGCCTGCAGCGCTCGCTCGCGCGCGCGCCGCATGATTACCTGGTCCAACTTCGTCTCGCAGCTGTTCAACGGACTCGCGCTCGGCGCGCTGCTCGCGCTGATCAGCTCGGGGCTGACGATCATCTACGGCACGCTCGGCGTGCTCAACCTGGCGCACGGCGCGATGTTCATGCTGGGCGGCTACGCCGGCTACTACGCCTACGACAAGACCGGCTCGTTCGTCGTCGCCGTCGTCGCAGGCTCGCTGTCCCTGCTGGCGCTCGGCCTGCTCATGGAGCGCCTCGTCATCCGCCATTTCTACAAGCGGCCGCCCGAGGACCAGCTGCTCGTGACCTTCGGCCTGTCGATCTGCTTCGTCGAGATCATCCGCTTCTTCTTTTCCAGCCTGTCCAAGACCGTGCCGGCGCCGCAGCTCTTCGCCGGCATCACCAACCTCGGCTTCATGTTCTACCCGACCTACCGGCTCGCCGTGGTGGGCATCGTCGCGCTGGCGCTGGTCGGGCTTTACCTCCTGCTCTACAGGACGCGGCTCGGCCTCATCGTGCGCGCCGGGATCGAGGACTCGGTCATGGTCGACTCGCTCGGCATCAACGTCGACCGCGTGTTTATGCTGGTGTTCGGCATCGGCGCGATGGCCGCCGGCTTCGCGGGCATCGTCAACGCGCCGGTGGTCTCGCTCGCTCCCGACATGGGCGAGGCGATCCTCGTGCAGACCTTCGTGGTGGTGGTCATCGGCGGCGTCGGCTCGTTCCCCGGCGCGGTGCTCGGTGGCCTCATCGCGGGCGAAATCATCAGCATCACCTCGATGTTCAATCCGGGCTACGCCTACGTGATGCTGTTCGCGGCGATGGCCCTGGTGCTCATGGTGCGTCCGCACGGCCTGCTCGGCGTGAAGGGGCGCGAATGAACGCCGACCGGCTGGGCGCCACGCAGCGCCCGTTCCTCGTCGAGGCGCTGACCGCGGCAGCGCTGATCGCAGTGCCATTCGTACTGCCGTACCTCGATGCGGCGCCGGATACCGTCAACCGCATCCTGGTCTGGGGCATGTTCGGCATCGGCTTCGACATCCTGTTCGGCTATACCGGGCTGCTCTCGTTCGGCCAGTCGGCGCTGTACGGCACGGGCGGCATGGTGTCGGCCTACCTGCTCACGCGCGCCGGATTTCCGCACGTCGTGCTCGCGCTGCTGATCGGCATGGTCGTGTCCGCCGTCGTCGGCTACCTGGTCGGGCTGGTCGCGCTGCGCCGGACGGGGATCTACTTCGCGATGATCACGGTGGCGATCGCCGAGGTCTTCTTCTTCATCGAGTTCAATCCGCTCGCCGAATGGACCGGCGGCGAGAACGGCCTGCCCGGCGTGCCGGCGCCGTCGCTCAACCTCGGCTTCACGAACCTGGTGTTCAAGAACGGCTGGAAACTGTACCCATTCCTAGCGTTCTGCTATTTCGTCGGCATCGTCATCGCCCTGCGCATCGTGCGCTCGCCGGTCGGCGCGGTGTTCCGCGCCATCCGCGAGAACCCGCTGCGCGCCGCGGCGGTCGGCCACGACGTGCACGGCTACAAGCTCACGGCGTTCGTCATCGGCGCGGCGTATGCCGGCCTCGCCGGCGGGCTGCTCGGCGTGATGCAGGGCTTCATGCCGCCCGACGCGTTCATGTTCGACACCTCGGGCCAGCTCGTGATCCAGACGGCGATCGGCGGCATCGGCACGCTGTTCGGGCCGCTGCTCGGCGCCGCGGTCTGGCTGTTCCTGCAGGATTTCCTGCAGGCCACGCTCAAGCTCGGCGCCACCTGGAAGCTGGTGCTCGGCCTGGTCTTCGTGCTGCTCGTCTTCTTCCTGCGCCGTGGCATCATCGGCGGCCTGCGCGACCTGCTCCACCTCGCGCGCCGCGACGGCAAGGCGCAGGCAGGCGGCGCGGGTCGCGCCGCTGCGCCCGCCGCGCGCACGGCGCTTGCGCCGGCCGCGCGACGGCCGGCGCCCTCCGCGGGCCCGATCCTGGAGGCGCGCGCGCTCAGCAAGCGCTACGGCGGCCTGGTCGCCAATGCCGACATCGATTTCACGGTCAACCACGGCGAGGTGCGCGGCATCATCGGCCCGAACGGCGCCGGCAAGTCGACGTTCTTCAAGATGCTGACCTGCGAGGTGCCGCCCACCTCCGGGCGCATCGTGTTCGAGGGGCGCGACATTACAGGCATGAGCGTCACCGACGTCTGCCAGCTCGGCCTGACCAAGAGCTACCAGGTCAACCAGCTGTTCGGCAGCCTGACCGTGCGCGAGAACATCGTCATCGCCGCGCTCGCCGAGCGCCGCGGCCATTTCCGGCTCGACCTGCTGGCCGGCCTGGAGGGCATCCCTGGGCTCGGCGAGCAGGTCGCGCACACGCTCGAGCTGGTCGATCTCGCGGGCCGCGCCGGCACGCAGGTCGCGCAGCTCGCCTACGGCGAGAAACGGCGCCTCGAGGTCGGGCTCGCGCTCGCCTCCTCGCCCTCGCTGCTGCTGCTCGACGAGCCTCTCGCCGGCATGAGCCCGCGCGAGCGCGTGGAAACCGTGAAGCTGCTGCGCTCGATCGCGCGGGGCCGCACCATGATCATCATCGACCACGACATGGATTCGCTGTTCGAGCTGGTCGGGCGCGTTACCGTGCTGCAGGAAGGCGGCGTGCTCGTCGAGGGCACGCCCGAGGAGATCCGCAGCAACGCCGAGGTGCAGGAGGCCTACCTCGGCGGCGTGCACGAGGAGGCGCACGCTTGAGCCTGCTCGACGTCAGGGATCTGAACAGCTACTACGGCGACTCGCACATCCTGTTCGACGTGTCGCTGCGCGTCGAGAAGAACGAGGTCGTCGCGCTGCTCGGCCGCAACGGCGCCGGCAAGAGCACCACGCTGAAGAGCCTCATGGGCGTGGTCACGCCGCGCTCGGGCTCGGTGCGCTTCGACGGCGTAGAGCTCGCCGGCCGCAAGAGCCACGCGATCGCGCGCGTCGGATTGCAGCTCGTGCACGAGGAGCGTCGCATCTTCGGCAGCCTCAACGTCGAGGAGAACCTCGTGCTCGCCGGCCTGACCGCGGCTTCGCGCTGGCCGCTCGATCGCGTCTACGAAATGTTCCCGCGCCTGCGGGAGCGCCGCGCCAGCCGCGGCACCGACCTCTCGGGGGGCGAGCAGCAGATGCTCGCGATCGCGCGCGCGCTGGTGCGCGACCCGAAGCTCATCCTGCTCGACGAGCCCTTCGAGGGCCTCGCGCCGGTGATCGTGCACGACCTCATGGCGGCCTGCCGCAGGCTGGTCGAGGCCGGCCAGACCATCGTTCTGGTCGAGCAGAACCTCGCGGCCACGCTCGCGCTCGCAGGGCGCGTCTACATCATCAACAACGGCCACATCGCGCACGAGGGGCCCGCGCAGGAGATCCGCTCTCAGCCCGAGGTGCTGCAGCGCTATCTCGCGGTCTGAGCGCCGCGCGTCAGCGCGGCTGCAGGTCGCGGTGCAGGCGCCAGGTGGCGAGCGGTCCGAGCAGCCCGCCCAGCCCGAGCGTCGTCCACGCGAGTCCCCAGGCGAAGGGGTCGCCGGAGCCGCGGCCGCCGCCGGCGAAGTCGAGAGCCCAGCCGAACACCACGGGGCTCACCACGCCGGTGCCGAAGCCGACCACCGAGCGCACCGCGTAGGCCGCGCCGAGGATGTGCGGCGGCACGCTCTCGGCGATCACCGTCGAGTGCACCGAGGAGTCGGCGATCGCCGAGAAGTTGAGCAGGCACGCGATCGCGACGAGCAGCGTCACGGGCAGCGCGATCAGCCAGCCGATCGAGAGCGACAGCGCGAGGCTCGCGCAGGACCAGAGCAGGATCGTCCGCGTGCGCCCCCAGCGGTCGGACATCACGCCGCCGGCGATCGAGCCGCCGATGTTCGCCACGTAGGTGAGCGCCGACAGCAGCACGCCGAGCGCCGCGGCCTGCGCCGGCGCGGTGCCGCTCGCGGTCAGCGCCGCGGTCAGGAAGGCCGGCATCCAGGCCCACAGCCCGAGCAGCTCCCAGCTATGGAAGGTATAGCCCCAGACCGACAGCATGCCGCGCCGATTGCGCAGCACCGCCGGGATCGAGGTGGCCAGCGTGTGGCCCGCGGGACGCGGATGCACGATGTTCGGCGTCGCGCGCAGCGCCGCCAGCGCGAGCAGCCACGAGGCGACCGGCATCGCCGCCACGACCTCGAGCGCCGCGCGCCAGCCGGCGTACGACACGACCAGCCCTGCTGCGCCGAGCGCGAGCGCGTAGCCGGCGCTCGAGGCCGCGATCATGAGGCCCATTGCGCGCCCGCGCCGCTCTCGCTCGACGTGCTCGTTGACCATCGCGAGCACCGGCGTGTAGAAGCCGCCCTGCGTGAGCCCGGTGAGCGCGTGCAGCCAGAGCGCCGACCGGAACCCGTCGACGAACAGCGCGAACGCGATCGGGCTCAGGAACCCGGCGACCCCGGCGGCGAGGAAGGCGCGCTTGGCGCCGAAGTGGTCGGCGAGGAAGCCGACGACGAACAGCGAGGCGAGGTAGCCGAGATGGAACGCGCCCTGGATCATGCCCGCGTCGCGCGCCGACAGCCCCCAGTCCTCGCGCACCAGCGGCAGCACCGCCGAGTAGGCGACGAACCAGGCCGCGGAGAGCACGCGGCTCGCGCACATCGCCGTCAGCCAGGCCGAGGAGCCGGGCGCGAAACCGGAACGCGGACTCACGCGGCCGCGCCGAGCCGCACCGGGATGCGCCGGGATCCGAAGGGCTTGCCGAACTTCTGGTAGCGGCCCGCGAGCTGCGCGCCGCAATGCTGGCAGGCGCCCGAGGCGTCGAGATGGTAGCCGCCGATCTCGTACCAGTCGCGCACGATGACCGGCCTGGCGCAGGACGGGCAGTAGGTCGAGCCGCCCTCCTCGTCGTGCACGTTGCCCGTGTACACGTAGCGGAGGCCTGCGCGGCGCGCGATCGCGCGCGCCCGCGCGAGCGTCGCCGGCGGCGTCGCCTCGACGTCAGTCATCTTCCAGTCGGGATGGAACGCCGTGAAATGCAGCGGCACGTCGGCGCCCAGGCGCTGCCGGATCCACGCGCACTCGGCCTCGAGCTCCGCGTCCGAGTCGTTCCTGCCGGGAATGAGCAGCGTGGTGATCTCGGTCCAGACCCGCGTCTGCTTGACGAGGTACTCGAGCGTCTCCAGCACCGGCGCGAGGTGCGCGCCCGTGAGCTTGAAGTAGAAGTCCTCGGTGAACGCCTTCAGGTCGACGTTGGCGGCGTCGATGCTGGCATAGAACTCGCGGCGCGCCTCGGCGTGCATGTAGCCCGCGGTCACCGCGACCGTCTGCACGCCGCGCGCATGGCAGGCGTCGGCGATGTCCATCGCATACTCGGCGAAGATCACCGGGTCGTTGTAGGTGAACGCGACCGACTTGCAGCCGAGCTTGACCGCGGCGGCGGCGATCGTCTCGGGCGTCGCCGAGTCCATGAGGCGGTCGACCTCCCGGGATTTCGAGATATCCCAGTTCTGGCAGAACTTGCAGGCGAGGTTGCAGCCGGCGGTGCCGAACGACAGTACGCTGGTGCCCGGGTAGAACTGGTTGAGCGGCTTCTTCTCGATCGGGTCGACGCAGAAGCCCGAGGAGCGGCCGTAGGTCGCGAGCCGCATGCGCCCGCCCTGCATGCGGCGCACGAAGCACATGCCGCGCTGCCCCTCGTGCAGCCGGCAGTCGCGCGGGCAGAGGTCGCACTGGATTCGCCCGTCGGGCAGCGCGTGCCACCAGCGCCCGGGATAGTCGCTCTCGGCGATCGCCGTCACGTGAACTTCGCCACCCGGTAGCGCCAGAACCTGCAGAGCGCTAGGCGCGTGTCCGCCGGCAGGCCGGCCTTGGCGAGCAGCGCGGCGAGGAACTGGCGCTTGTCCGGCAGCCCCTCCCAGACCTGCGGCAGGAAGGTGCCGCGCCGGCCGTCGCGCTCGAGGATGAGGCCGTCCTCGCCGGCGCGGATCTGCCCGAGCAGGTCGTCCTCGCCGGAGAAGCGGATCGACTTCGGCGCCGACAGCAACGAAACCTCCACCGAGCAGCGCGCCCATTCGTCGCGCGCGAGCTTCGGGAAGCGCGGGTCGTCGAACGCCGCGGCGCGCGCGTTCGCCGCGACGTCCTGGCCGAGCGGCCGCGTCGCCTGCAGGCTGCCGATGCAGCCGCGCAGCGCGCCTTCCTTCATGAGCGTGACGAAGCTCGCGCCCGGCTGCAGCAGCCAGGGCAGGTGGCCGCGCTTCACCGGCACCGACGACAGGCCGAGGCCGTTGGCGATCGCGCCGCGCGCGATCCCGGTCAGCACGCGGCCCGCGTCGGCGACCGCGGGGCCCGGCCGCTCGAACACCGCGAACGAGGAGTAGCCCACCACCCTCGACTTGCCGCCCGCGGTGTCGCCCGAGTTGCAGGCGGCGAGCGGCAGCACGCGCAGCGACTTCTCGGCGCACAACCGCAGGAATCCGTTCAGCCCGGTCGCGCCGCAGGCCTCGTCGTGGCTGAGGTCGGTGGCGAGCGCCTGGATGCGCGCGAGCGTGGCGCCGTCGATGCGCCTCGCCTCGTCGTAGGCGTGATAGTGCGAAAGGTCCGTGCTGATGACGATGAGCGTCTCCGGCCCGCCCCAGAGGCGCCCGAGCACTTCGGCGACCTCCTCGGCCGTCGCCGCGCCCGCCGACAGCGGCACCAGAGAGAACTCGCCGAGCAGCCTCTGCAGGAACGGCAGCTGCACCTCGAGCGAATGCTCCTGGGCGTGCGCGGGGTCGCTCGGTACGACCTGGCGCAGGTCCGCGAGCGAGCGCATCGCCTCGCGGTCGAGCGGGATGTGGCCGAGCGGCGTCTCGAAGTAGTCGGCGTTCGGCAGCGCGAGCCCGCGGCCGGCGACGTAGTGCGAGGGCCCCACCAGCACCACGCGCTTGACGACGCCTCGCGCGGCGCCCAACTCGTGATAGGCACGCGCGGCGACCGGGCCCGAGTACACGTAGCCGGCGTGCGGCACGATGAGCGCCTTCGGGACGCCGAGCTGCGGCTCGAAGCTCTCGACGCCGTCGAGCAGCTCGTCCACCTCGGCCGCGAGCTGGGGCGCGTTCCCGGGGTAGAACATTCCGGCCACCGCGGCCGGCCGGACGAGGGCGCCCGCCTTCAAAGCCATTTCAACACTCCGCGCAGGGCGTGGATCACCGATTGCCGCCTGACGCGGCCGCGGCCGCCCCGGAACCGCCTGGTCTCACTGCGTATCCTACGCCCTTGCGCCCAGGCGAAGCACACGGTGCCGACCGGCTTGCCGGGCGAGCCGCCGCCCGGCCCGGCCACGCCTGTAATCGCCAGGGCGAGATCTGCTCGGCTCTTCCTCAAGGCGCCGCGCGCCATGGCGCGCGCGGTCGCCTCGCTCACCGCGCCGTGACGCAGCAGCGTCGCCTTCGAGACCCCGAGCGCCTCGCGCTTGGCGGCGTTCGAGTACGTGACGTAGCCGCGCTCGAACCAGTCCGACGACCCGGCGATCGAGGTCAGCGCCTGCGCCACCCAGCCGCCCGTGCAGGACTCGGCCGTGACGAGCCTTCGATTCTTTCCCTTCAGGGCTTGTCCCGTGCGACGCGAAAGCAGGAACAGATTCATAGAAAGACCCGCTTCACCACTGCCAGGACCAGCAGCGTATACCCCGCGGCGAGCACGTCGTCGAACATCACGCCGAAGCCGCCCTTGAGGCGCGCCTCGAGATCGCGGATCGGCGGCGGCTTGACCACGTCGAAGGCGCGGAACAGCAAGAAGGCGGCCGCCTGCCACCAGGGATCCTCGGGCACCAGCGCGAGCACGAGCAGGAAGGCGACCACCTCGTCCCAGCACATGGCGCCGTGGTCCGCGATGCCGAGATGACGCCCGGTCACGCCGCAGGCCCAGACGCCGACGCCGAACAGGCACAGCAGCAGCGCAAGCAGCAGCGCCGGCTCCTCGACCCGGCCCAGCAGCCACCACAGCGGGAACGCCACCAGAGTGCCCGCGGTGCCCGGCGCCCAGGGGAACAGGCCCGCGCCGGCGCCGAGCGCGATGAAGTGCGCCGGGTGGCTGAACGCGAAGCCCGGCCGCGGTCGCGCGATGATCATGCGAAGTGGTCGTAACCGCGCCCGGCCCGCATCGCCCTGCCCCGCGCATCGAGGATGCGCAATCCGCGCCGCCGCTCGATCGAGCCGACGCGGCTGAGCCGGAGCCCGAGAGCGCGCGCGATCGCGTCGACGCGCGCGCCGGGACGCGCGGTGAAGACGAGCTCGTAGTCGTCGCCGCCGGACAGGACGCAGCGCCGCTGCAGCCCCGGGTCGCAGATCCTGAACTTCGGCAACCGGTCGTAGCGCACGATCGCGCCGACGCCCGAGCGCTCGAGGATGTGCCCCAGGTCCTGGGCGAAGCCGTCCGAGACATCGATCGCCGACGTCGCGATGCCGCGAAGACGCAAGCCGAGCTCGACGCGCGGTTGCGGCGTGTGCAGTCGCCTGGCGGCCTTGGAGTCCCGGGAGGTCAATCCATAGGCGGCGCCGCCCAGCTGGCCGGACACCCAGATGGCATCGCCCGGTCGCGCGCCGTCGCGCCGCAGCGCCTTGCCTCGCGGCACCTCGCCCAGGATCGTCACGCAGAGGGCGAGCCGGCCGCGCGTGGTATCGCCGCCCACGAGCGCCACGCCGAAGCGCCGCGCCAGCGCGAAGAAGCCCCTCGAGAAGCCGGCGAGCCATCGCTCGTCGGCCCGCGGCAGCGCCAGCGCGAGCGTCGCCCAGCGCGGCGCGGCGCCCATCGCCGCCATGTCCGAGAGATTGACCGCGAGCGCCTTGTGGCCGAGCTTGCGCGCATCGGCACCGGCGCGGAAGTGGCGTCCCTCGAGTAGCAGGTCGGTGGAGACCGCGAGCTCCATGCCCGCGGCCGGGCGCAGCAGCGCCGCGTCGTCGCCGACGCCGAGCACGGCGTTGCGCGCCGGCCTGTCGAAATACTTCCGGATCAGTTCGAACTCGGAGAGCAAGGCGTCAGACCGTCTGCCGGTCGCGCGCGATCTCCTGCGGGCGCAGCTCGCGCGCGAGCTTTTCCAGCACGCCGTTGACGAACTTGTGGCCGTCGGTGCCGCCGTAGCTCTTGCCGAGCTCGATCGCCTCGTTGAGCACCACCTTGAACGGCGTCTCGGGCCGCTCGGCGAGCTCGCAGGCACCGATCAGCAGCACCACCCGCTCCACCGGCGAGAGCGAAGCGAGGCTGCGGTCGAGGTGCGGAGCGATCCTGCCTTCGAGCATCTCATTCTTTTGCACGACATCTTCGACGAGGCGGGTCGCGAAATCCTGATCGCAATGCTGCCAGCCCTCCAGGTTGCGCGCGTGCGCGAGCGCATCGCCGCCCTGCAGCTTCCACGCGTAAAGCGCCTGCAGCGCGATTTCGCGCGCGCGGCGGCGCGCCGTGGGCCTGGCGTTCCTCAGCGCCATCGCTGCGCGAGCTCCCGGCGCAGCTGCGCCATCTCGATCGCCGCGCGGATCGCCTCCGCGCCCTTGTCCTTGCGCGCGAGCGCCTGCGCCTCGGTGTCGGTGGTGAGGATGCCGTTCGCCACCGGCAGGCCGGTCTCCAGCGCCACGTCCATCAGGCCGCGCGCCGACTCGTTGGCCACGATCTCGAAGTGGTAGGTGTCGCCGCGGATGACCGCGCCGATCGCCGCGAGCGCGTCGAAGCGGCCGGACTGCGCCATCCACTGCAGCGCGAGCGGAATCTCCAGCGCACCGGCGACGGCGACGAACTCGGCCTGTGCGCCGGCTTGCTTGAGCGCGGCGCGCGCCGTCTCGAGCAGCGCGTCGCAGATTTCCTCGTTGAAGCGGGAGTGGACGACCCCGATTCGCGGCGCGCTCATCGCACCGCCTCAGCCCTGCGGCCGCTCGGCGTAGCCGCTGATCTCCAGGCCGAAGCCGGCCATGCTCGGCATCTTGCGCGGCGTCGCCATGAGCCGCATGCGCCCGACGCCGAGGTCGCGCAGGATCTGCGCGCCGATGCCGTAATTGCGCAGGTCTACGCTGCGGCCCTGGCGCGCGCGCTTCTCGCCCGCGCTGCCGCCGGCGAGCTGCGCCTGCAGCGCTTCGTCCGTCTGCGAGCAATTGAGCAGCACCATCACGCCCCTGCCCGCGCGCCGGATCGCCGAGAGCGTCTCGCCGACGCCCCAGGAGTGGCTGCCCTTGCCCGCGTCCAGCAGGTCGAGCGCCGAGAGCGGCTCGTGCACGCGCACCAGCGTCTCTTCCTGCGGGCCGAGCCTGCCCAGCGTGAGCGCCAGGTGCGTCGCGCCGGTCGGCAGGTCGCGGAACGCGACCAGGCGGAAGCGGCCCCAGGCGGTCTCGATGTCGCGCTCCGCATTTCCGCCCGCGATGCGCTGGATCATGGACTCGTTGCGGCTGCGGTACTCGATGAGGTCGGCGATGGTGCCGATCTTCAGGCCGTGCGCGGCGGCGAACTGCACCAGGTCCGGCAGCCGCGCCATCGTGCCGTCCTCGCGCATGATCTCGCAGAGCACCGCCGCAGGCGTGAGGCCGGCGAGGCGCGCGAGGTCGCAGCAGGCCTCGGTGTGACCGGCGCGCACCAGCACGCCGCCGTCCTGCGCGATCAGCGGGAACACGTGCCCCGGCTGCACGATGTCGGACGCGGTAGCTCCGGCGGATGACGCGACTCGAATCGTCAGCGCGCGGTCGTGCGCCGAGATTCCCGTGGCGATGCCCTCGGCGGCCTCGATCGAGACGGTGAAATTGGTGCCGTGGCGCGAGCGGTTCTCGCTCACCATGGGCCTCAGGCCGAGGCGCGCCGCGTGCGCCTCGGTGACCGGCATGCAGATCAGGCCGCGCCCGTGCGTGGCGAGGAAGTTGACTTTCTCGGGCGTGACGAAATCGGCGGCGAAAACGAGATCGCCCTCGTTCTCGCGGTCCTCGTCGTCCACGAGCACAACGATGCGGCCGGCACGGATCTCCGCGACGATCTCAGCGACGGGGCTCAGGGCCGCGATTTCGCGCTTCATAGCGGGATTATAGAAAGAAAAGGGGCCGCGAGGCCCCTTTCGACGACTGCCGCGAAAAAGTGCTATTCCTGGGCGTCGCCCTCGGCGCCCTCGCCCGCGCCCATGCGCTCGCGGATGCGCGCGCCCTTGCCCGAGCGTGCGCGCAGGTAGTAGAGCTTGGAGCGGCGCACTTCGCCCTTCCTCTTCACCTCGATGCCGGCGATGAGCGGGGAGTAGGTCTGGAAGGTGCGCTCGACGCCTTCGCCCGAGGAGATCTTGCGCACGATGAAGGAGGAGCGCAGCCCGCGGTTGCGCTTGGCGATCACGACGCCCTCGAAGGCCTGCTCGCGCTTCTTGTCGCCCTCGACCACGTTCACGCGCACCACCACCGTGTCGCCCGGGGCGAAATCCGGCACGGGCTTCTTCATGCGCTTCTGCTCTTCCTGCTCGAGTTTTTGGATCAGGTTCATGTTCCGCTCTCTTTCTGTTCCCGCTGGAATTCCTCCAGCAACGTTCGTTCTTCGCCGTTCAGCCGCCGCGCCGCGAGCAGCTCCGGCCTCCTCAGCCACGTCCTGCCCAGCGCCTGCTTCAGGCGCCAGCGCCGGATGTTGTCGTGGTGCCCCGAAAGCAGCACCTCCGGCACCCGCTCGCCCCGGTGCGTCTCGGGGCGCGTGTACTGCGGGCAGTCGAGCAGCCCGTCGGCGAACGAGTCCTGCGCCGCCGACTGCCCGTCGCCCAGCGCGCCGGGCAGCTGGCGCACCACCGCGTCGATCACCGCCATCGCCGCGAGCTCCCCGCCCGAGAGCACGTAGTCCCCGAGCGAGAGCTCCTCGTCCACGCGGCCCTTCAGCAGCCGCTCGTCGATGCCCTCGTAACGCCCGCACAGCAGCGTCACCGCCTGCCTTGCCGCCAGCTCCATCACCTTCGCGTGATCGAGCCTCCTGCCCTGCGGCGAAAGGTAGATCACCTTTCCGCCGCCCGCATTCTTCGCCGCGTCCAGCGCCTGCTCCAGCGGCTCGGCCAGCATCACCATGCCGGGCCCGCCGCCGTACGGGCGGTCGTCCACCGTCCGGTAGTTGTCCCGGGTGAAGTCGCGCGGGTTCCACAATCCCAGCGACCACAGCCCCGCTTCCAGCGCCCGCGCCGGGATGCCGCTGCGCGTGACCGCGGCGAACATTTCCGGGAACAGCGTCACCACCTCGAAGCGGATCACCAGTCCGCTCCCCACTCCACTTCGACCCGCCGCTCCGGCAGGTCCACTTTCTTCACCACCACCGGCACCCAGGGCAGCAGCCGCGGCCGTTCGCCCGCGAGCTCCGCCACGTCGTGCGCGCCGTTGGAGAACATCCCCTTGACGACGCCGAGCACCTGGCCCTGCGTGTTCACCACTTCCAGGCCGATCAGGTCGTCCCAGTAGTAACGGCCTTCGCCCGCCTCGGGCCGCGGGATCCGCACCGCCTTGCCCCTGAACTTCTTCGCTTCTTCCGGCGACCCGATGCCGGCGAGCTTCGCGAGCAGCTTGCCCGAGTGGATCTTCGTCGCCTCGACCTTGCGCTCCACATCGTCGAGCCACCAGGCCGGCTGCGCCGCGAGCAGCTCCGGGTCGTCCACCGCCACCTTCATCCAGCCGCGTACGCCGTACGATCCGGCGACGCGCCCGAAGGCAATCAACTTCTCAGGCGGCTTTCTTGGCCTTGCCAAACTGCCTGACCAGCCGCGCCACGGTGGGCGAGAGCTGCGCGCCCTTGCCCGCCCAGTGCTTGACGCGCTCCACGTTCACGCGCAGCGACTCGCGGCCCTCGGGGGCCTTCGGGTCGTAGAAGCCGACGCGCTCGATGAAGCGGCCGGTGGCCGCGCGCCGCGATTCGGCCACCACCAGGTGGTAGAAAGGCCGCTTGTTGGCGCCGCCGCGCGCCAGTCGAATGACAACCATTTTCGGGGGTCCCCGCCTTGCGAAAAGGCGCGGATTATACGGGAAAAATCAGCGTTCTGGAACGGTTTCGGCGGTCCCAGAGAGCAAGCGCTCCAGGCCCTCGAGGACGCCCGCCCAGCCCGCCTCGGTCCGGCCGGCGAATTCGGCGAACACGCCCTCGTGCACGAGCGTGAGCAGCGTCGCCCCGGGGTTCGCCGCCGCCGGCGCGAGGTCCACCTGGATGCGCGTCGGCTCGGCGGAGAACTTGGGCACCGCGAAATCGAACGCGAGGCGCTTCGGCCGGTCGATTTCCAGGTATTCGCCGGTGTGCTCGATGTCTTCGCCCGAGCGCCGGTCCACGAAGACGAAGCGGCCGCCGACGCGCGCGTCGATCTCCGCGCGCACCATCTCGCCCTCGGGCGTCGCGAACAGCCACTGGCCCGCGGACCGCGCGTCCAGCCAGGCATCGAACACGCTCTCCGGCGGCGCAGCGATCCTGCGCGACACGCGCACCGTCACGCGCTCGCCGGCCGCCGGCGCCGCGGCCTTCTTCTTCGGCCAGAAATAATCGACGATCCAGTAGCCGATCAGGAAGAAGACGACGACCGCGAGCAACTCGTAGCCGCTCACGGCCCGCGCTCGCGACGCCGCGCAGGCCGACGCCCGCCTATCGGCAGCGGTCGATCTCCTCGTCGGTCATCACCGGCTTGTAGACGCACGGCGGCTTGCTCGGCTGCAAGGCGGGCCCCGACGCGGTCGCGGGCTCGCCGCGCCGAGACTTCGCGCGCGCGGGCGCGGCCGGCTCCGGCGCCGCCGCGGTCTCGGCCGCGACCGGCTTCCGCGGCTCGACCGCTGCCGGCTTCGCCGGCTCGATCGCCGCGGGCTTCGCGGGCTCTGCGAGCGCCGCCTTAGCGGGCTCTACGGGCGCGGGCTTCGCCGGCTCGACCGCCGGGGCCTTCGCGGGCTCCGGCGCCGGCGCTTTCGCGGCCGCCTGCGGCGCGGGCTGAGGCGCGCGCACGGGCGCGCGATTGGTCACCTTCTGCTCCATGCGGGGCACCGGCCTCGATTGCCGGACCGATTGCTCCATCGCGCCGCCCATCATCATCGCCATCATGCCGGCGAACAGCGCGCCGAACATGAGCGGCACCACGACGACCGGGATCAGCACGCCGGCGAGGGCCACCAGGATCGCGATGAGGATGCGCGGCTGGCCGTCGCGCACCACCTCGGTCGAGGCGAGCAGGTCGTGCAGCCCCTGCTTGCGCCCCGTGAAGGCGACCATGAGGAAGCCGATCATCAGCACCGCCGAGGACAGCAATTTCGCCAGCTCGCGCGCGATCGAGCGCAGCAGCGAGATCTGCTCGCCCTCGTGCAGCACCTTCAGGCCGCAGAGTTGCTTGCCGAAAGTGGCTTCGCGGCTCGAAGCCTGCAGCCACGCGAAATACGCGATCGGGCCGATGGCCACGATCAGCCCGTAGAGCGCCACGCCCGCACCGCCCATGAAGACCAGCGGCACTGCGAGCAGGAGCATGACCAGCGTGAGGATCGCCATGTCCGCCGCATAGGCGAGCACTCGAATCCAGAATCCGCCGTAGGTTGCCTCAGCCATCGCGCCCTCCCCAGGGTTCGTTGTTGGTCTGCGCAGCGCTTTCGCCCAGAATACTCCCTACGCGGGCGGGTCGCCAGCGCGCCCGCGGCCGCCCGCCTCAGGGCTCCGGGACCGCGACCAGCTCGGTGCGCAGCGCGGCCAGGCGATCGTGCAGCGGGTCCGCGTCGTCGAGGTCCGCCATCGCCTCGGCGATCTGCGCGGCGAGCGCGGCGCGGGCGCGCTCGCGCTCGCGCTCCGGCAGCAGGCCGATCGCCTCGCGCGCGTCGATCGCGACGTCGAAGGCGAGCGCCGCCTTGCGCAGCGCGTTCACCGACAGCGGCAGGCAGACGAGCCAGCCGAAGCCGAGGCCGGCCAGCGGCCGCGTCGCGATGCGCGCGCCGCGCAGGCGCCACCAGAGCAGGCCGAGCAGCGCGATCGCGTTCGCGTAAGCGAGCGCCAGCGCGGCGAAGAACGGCCACCCCGGCGCGCGCAGCAGGCAATACGGCAGCACCGCGAGAACGAGCAGCAGCTGGATCAGGCCCAGCACGGACAGGGGCGCGAGCGCGCCGACCGCATCGGCCTGCTTCGTTCCCGCGGCGGCCGAGAACAGCGGCAGCGTGCGGAACGCGGCGACGAACGGCGTGAGCGGATTGAGCAGGGCGACGGCCTTGCCGCGCAGCTGGTAATGCAGCGAGCCGAAGGCGAGGCCGGCGCTCGACCAGAGCGCCTGGCCGCGCCGCAGCAGCACCACGCAGTCGACGAGGTAGATCGCCGCGGCAACCGCGATCACGGTTGCCTCGGCGCTCATTGTTGGCCCGGGCCGGGCGGCGGCCCGGGCGTTGCTTCCGGCTTCCTGCCGAAGAAGAAGCGCTTGACGAAGCCCCAGGCCGCCGCGAGCGCGGCGACGAGGACGATCCAGAACTTGCCGAGGAACTTGAGCCAGCCGGCCTTGGCCGCCGCGGCCGCCGCGCCGCCGACCACCAGCGCGGCGAGGCCGTACTCCGCGACCTTGTCGCCGGACTTGAATTCCGCGTAGCGCTCGCCCGCGTTGAAATCGTAGCCGGTCAGCATCCCGTTGAAGGCCTTCACGTCGGCGTCGAGCGTCTGGATCGAGCACACCAGCACCGCGCTCATCACGCCCGAGCGCCCGAGCAGCCGGCTCGTGTAGTTGACGTTCATGTGCCCCTGCTCGTTGCGCAGGCGCACGCCCCACTCCAGCCGCTTGGTGGCCGCGTCGTAGTGCGGCGGCACGTGCCAGCCGTCGGTGTAGACCGCGCGCATGCCGAGGCGCTTGCGTTCCTCGTTGCCCGGCGCGTCGGATTCCTTGAGCTTCTTGAGCAGCTCCTCGGCGTCGATCTTCTCGTCGTCCTTCACGTAGCCGACCGGATCGAACGAGAACACCGCGAACCAGTCGAGATCCGCCGGCGCGATGAGGTAGTGGCCGTCGCGCGGCGGGTTGCCCATGATCTCGAGGAAGCGCCGCGTGTTGCGCTCGTCGAGGAAGGCATAGCCCTCCGGGATCCTCAGCGTCGCCTTGCCGGCGACCGCGCCCTCGCCCGGCCCCTTCTGCCAGGCGAGCTTCTGCAGCTCCTGCAGGATCTGGTTCGGATCGCGCTGCGCCTGCGCGAAGCAGGGCGCCAGCAGCGCAGCCAGCAGAATCGCGCGTAACAGTCTCATGACCCCTCCCTGGGGACGCCTGCGCTCAGCGCATGCCCGGCAGAATGCCCTTCATGTTGCGCATCATGCGCGCGAGGTTGCCGCCCTTCATCATCTTCATCATCTGCTGCATCTGCTCGAACTGCTTGAGCAGGCGGTTGACCTCCTGCACCGGCACGCCGGCGCCCGCGGCGATGCGGCGCTTGCGCGAGGCCTTGATGAGGTCGGGGTCGGCGCGCTCCTTCTTCGTCATCGAGTTGATGATGCCCTCGATGCGCGCGAACTGCTTGGTGTCCTGCAGCTTCGCCGGGTCGATCTGGCCGGCGAGCTGCGCCGGCAGCTTGTCGAGCATCGAGGCGATGCCGCCCATCTTGTTCATCTGCTGCAGCTGCTCGCGGAAGTCCTCCAGGTCGAAGCCCTTGCCCTTGCGCACCTTCTCGGCGAGCTTCTGCGCCTTCTCGACGTCGACCTGCTTGTGCGCCTCCTCGACGAGCGAAAGGATGTCGCCCATGCCGAGGATGCGCGAGGCCATGCGCTCCGGGTGGAAGGCCTCCAGGCCGGCGAGCTTCTCGCCCGTGCCCGCGAACTTGATCGGCTTGCCGGTGACGTGGCGCACGGAAAGGGCAGCCCCGCCCCGAGAGTCGCCGTCGAGCTTGGTGAGCACCACGCCCGTGAGCGCCAGGCGCTCGCCGAACGCCTGCGCGACCCTGACCGCGTCCTGGCCCTGCATCGCGTCGACGATGAACAGCGTCTCGGCGGGCTTGAGCGCCGCGTGCAGCGCGGCGATCTCCTGCATCATCGGCTCGTCGATCGCGAGGCGGCCCGCGCTGTCGACGATCACGACGTCGTCGTAGTGCGTCTTCGCGTGCTGGACCGCCTGCGTCGCGATCTCGACCGGCTGCTTTGAATCGCTCGCGAAGAAATCCACGCCCGCCTGCGCGGCCACCGTCTTGAGCTGCTCGATCGCCGCGGGGCGGTAGACGTCGCAGGAGACGAGCAGCACCTTCTTCTTCTGCCCCTTCAGCAGCAGCGCGAGCTTGCCCGCCGTCGTCGTCTTGCCCGAGCCCTGCAGGCCGGCCATGAGGATCACCGCCGGCGGCGCGACCGCGAGCTCGAGTCCCGCGTTCGCCTCGCCCATGAGCTGCGCGAGCTCGCGGTGCACGACGCCGACGAGCGCCTGCCCCGGCGTGAGGCTGCCGATCACCTCCTGGCCGAGCGCCTTCGCGCGCACCGAATCGATGAAGTGCTTGACGACCGGCAGCGCGACGTCGGCCTCGAGCAGCGCGACGCGCACTTCGCGCAGCGCGTCCTGCACGTTCGCTTCGGTGAGGCGCGCCTCGCCGCGGATCGTCTTGACGATCCTCGCGAGGCGCGCGGTGAGGTTGTCGAGCATGGGTGCTAAACTGAATGCGTGCCCGAGATTGTAATTCACGTCGTCGCGAGCGCCGTGTACGCCGTGCTCGCGCTGCACTTCTGGAACACGCGCTGGCGCCGGCCGGCCGCGGCGCAAGGCGGGCCGCGCGAGGCCGCGCACGAGGGCGCGCGCACGGGCCTGCGCTCCTGGGAGCGCGCGGCGATCCTGCTGCCGCTCGCGCTGCACGGCCGGCTGCTCTACGTCGACGTGTTCGCGAGCGCCGAGCTGCGCTTCGGCTTCGCCTATGCGCTGTCGGCGATGCTCTGGATGACGGTGCTGTTCTACTGGCTGGAGAGCTTCTTCTACGACCTGGACGCGATGCTGCCGCCCGCGCTCGCGCTCGCCGCGTTCGCGCTGCCGCTGCCCGCGCTGTTCCCCGGGCGCATGGGCGCGGAATACACCGCCGGCCTGGAGTTCCGCCTGCACCTCGTGCTCGCGATGCTCGCCTACAGCCTGTTCACGATCGCCATCCTGCACGCCGTGCTGATGGCCGTGGCCGAGCGGCGGCTGCACCGCAAGGAAGGCAGCGTGCTCGGCGCGCTGCCTCCGCTGCTCACGCTCGAGCGGCTGCTCTTCCGCCTGATCGGCGCCGCGTTCGTGCTGCTCACGCTGACGCTCGCCACCGGCATGCTGTTCTCCGAGACGCTGTTCGGCCGCAGCATGCGCTTCGAGCACAAGGCGGTGTTCGGCATCCTTTCCTGGCTGACCTT
>Ga0335085_10003603_pt1 | contig 26588 bp, 23 predicted proteins | sample Lox_Sample_45_FD_206712 | JGI IMG/M metagenome (GOLD analysis project Ga0335085, IMG submission 206712) | Soil microbial communities from Loxahatchee National Wildlife Refuge, Florida, United States - Lox_Sample_4.5 | ecosystem: Environmental > Terrestrial > Soil > Wetlands | place: USA...
TTGATTTTTCCAGGTGTTATATGAGTGAGCCATCGCTTTCGAACTCAAGCATCCTGCTTCTGGTCTCCGATCCGATGATGCGGACGGTGCTGCACGAAGTACTGGATCACGCAGGCTGTCTGGTTGTGGCCGTGGACAGTCTGGGCCCGGCGGTCGAGCGCCTCAAGCAGATGCGCCCCGACCTCCTGATCACGCGGCCCTACATCAACAGCATGCCCGGCGCCATGGCGGCGCACTATCTGCGCTCCTGGTGTCCCGGCATGCCGGTTCTGATTGTGGACGGATTCATCGACGATGAACGGATCAATGTGCCGATGGCCGTTGAAGATTTTCATATTTTTCCCCGGCCATTCGCCCGGAGAGAGCTGCTTGACCGAATCCGCGACGTTCTCGATGGTGCCCGGGGGCGGGCTGCAGCATCGCCGGCGCGCTGACTGCAAAATCGCCTGTAATATCCTGACGTTGGGTGCCCTCCGAACATCCAGCGGAATTTCTGCGCGCGCTGCTCGACGCCGCGCCTTTCGGCGTGATCGCCCTCGATTCAGATGGGATCGTCCGCCTATGGAGCCGGGGCGCCCAGCAGGTTCTGGGCTGGCCCGAAAACGAAATTGTCGGTTCCCAACTCCCGCTGCAGCTTGATCAGCTCCGCTCTTCGAACAACGATGTCCCGCTGGTTGTCCGAACCAGCCAGGACTCCCCCATCGAAGTTCAGGCCTCGGCTTCCGCGTGGCGCGGCGGCACGTTAATTGTCATTTCAGATAACACCCGCTTTCGCGCCGAGAGGCGTTTCCGCGAGCTTCTGCAAGCCGCGCCCGATGCCATTATCGAGGTTGACGAGGAAGGCCGCATTCTCACCATGAATGCAGTAACCGAAAAATCCTTCGGCTACAACAGAGGCGAACTCCTCGGCCAGTCGGTGGACATTCTCGTTCCTGACAGCGTCTATGCCAAACATGCCGGCCATCGCGCTGCCTACCGCGCCCATCCCGTCACGCGTCCCATGGGCACAGGACTCGAACTCTACGGACGCCGCAAAAACGGCACCACGTTTCCTGTCGAGATCAGCCTGAGCCCGGTGAAATCGGAAGAGGGCTTCCGCGTCACCGCCGTGATTCGCGACATCAGCAGGCGCCGTGAGATTGAAGAACGGCTGCAGGCCGTCCAGACGAACTACACGCGCGACCTCGAAGTCCGCAATCAGGAAGTGGAGCGCGCCAACCGCGCCAAAAGCGAGTTTCTGGCCAACATGAGCCACGAGCTGCGCACACCGCTGCACACCATCATCGGTTTCTCAGAGCTCCTGGCGGAAGAGCTGAAGGGTCCTCTCAACACGGACCAGAAACGCTTCGTCAGCCATATTCACAGGGACTCGCAGCATCTGCTCGCTTTGATCAACGAGATCCTCGATCTCAGCAAAATCGAAGCCGGCAAACTGCAGCTGCGCAAAGAAGCTGTGGAGGTGCGCGCCCTGGTTGACGACGTTATCGCGTCTATCCGCCCGCGTGCTGTGGAAGGTCAGATTCAGATCGCGACCGGTCTCGATGGTTCGCTCATCGTCGAAGGCGACCGTATCCGCGTGAAGCAGATTCTCTACAATCTCCTCAGCAATGCCGTCAAATTTACGCCGAAGGGCGGCACGGTGCGGGTCGAAGCCGAGGCGGACGGCGATTTCGCGCGCATTTCGGTGATCGACACGGGCGTCGGTATCCCGCGCGATGAGCAGAAATCCGTATTCGATTCCTTCCACCAGGTCGGCGCAACGGCCGTCGGGTTGCGCGAAGGCACCGGCCTCGGTCTGCCCATTACCAAGCGGCTGGTCGAAGAGCATGGCGGAAGCATCTGGCTGGAAAGCGAGCCCGGCAAAGGCAGCCGGTTCAGCTTCACTCTCCCGTTAAAGGCGGCACATGAAAAAAGTACTGGTAGCGGACGATAAAGCCACAAGCAGAGAGCTGATCCGGACGGTGCTCGAACCGCTCGGGTACGAGATCACCGAGGCGGCGGATGGCATCGAGGCTGTGCGCTTTGCGCGCGAGGTCCGGCCGGATCTGATCGTGCTCGACCTGCACATGCCCGGCCTCGACGGCTTCGGCGTTCTCTCGGAACTGCGGCACGACCGGGATTTTGACGGGATTCCCATCATGGCGCTGACCGCCAGCGCTATGCAGGGTGATCGCGAGCGCGCGCTCACGGCGGGCTTCAACAGCTATGTAAGTAAGCCGATTCCTTTGCCCGCTCTGCGCGCGGAAGTGGAACGCCTGCTGACCCGCCGGGGGTGAACTGGTGGCACAGGCTTCAGCCCGTGATTTCTGCTAACCCTTCACGTGGCACTTGGCGCAATTGCCCTTGACCTCAAAGGCCGCTCCGCCCGCAACATGACACCCGCCGCAGGAAGTCTTCGAATCCTCCGCTGTCTTGTGCATATTCGCCTTGAAATTCAGGGGCGCATTCGACTGTGGGAACAGCTTGTCATGGCAGGTCTTGCAATCGCCGTTCGCCCGCTTCACGTGAGCGGGATGATCGAACGTCACGTTGCCCATTTTGGTCTGGAAAACAAGCTTGTCCGGCAGCTTTTGGCCCAGCAGCGCGCCGACTCCGGCCGCAACTGCCAGCGCCAGCAACAACGACGTAAGCGTACGCATAGCAGGCAGTATAACCCGCACGGCGCCCCGAATTTCCAGGAAATCTACGGTGTCTTAAATTAAATCGGAATTGGCAGGCGACCTGCTCTCTCTATAAACGGAACTCCCTCATGGCGTCCTCCAGAGTCGCGGTCTTAAAGACCGCGCCGGCGACAGTGGTCGCCGATTACGGCCGCCTGATGCGCCTCGCCTGCTATCAGCGATTTCTGGCGCGCGACCGCGAAATCGCCCTTAAAATCAACATCAGCTGGCAGCATTTCTTCCCCGCCTGTTCAACCACACCGTGGCAACTCGACGGCGTCATCCGCACTCTGCTCCAGGATGGCTATCCGAAGGAAAACATCTATGGATGTCACAACCGGACCGTCGTTGTGGATGCGCGAAAAGGCGAAATCGCCAACAAGCACAAACAGGTGGTCGTTGACAAATACCGCCTGCGAAACATCCATCTCTACGACCCGGACGAAGAATGGATACGCTACGAGCCCAAAACCAAAATGCTTGCGCTCGACGGCGTCTACCCCGAAGGCATTCGCATCCCGAAGCGCCTCGTAGGCTCCAACGTGATCCATCTGCCGACGATGAAGACCCACGTCTTCACGCAGATGACCGGCGCGATGAAGAACGCATTCGGCGGACTGCTGTTCGAAAAGCGCCACTGGACCCACAGCGTGATCCACGAAACCCTCGTGGATCTGCTTGCCATTCAGAAGGAAATCCACCCGGGCATTTTCGCGGTCATGGATGGGACTTTTGCCGGGGACGGCCCCGGGCCGCGCTGCATGGTCCCGCAGGTTCGCGATTACATCCTCGCCAGCGGCGACATGGTTGCGATTGACGCCGTTGCCGCGAAAATGATGGGCTTCGATCCGCTGTCCATCAAATTCATTCGCCTCGCTCATGAACGTGGTCTCGGCTGCGGCGATCTGCGCGAAATCGAAGTCGTTGGCGAGGACATCTCGGGCGTCAACTTCCACTTCCACGCCCACGCGGACACGCTCGCCAGCCGCGGCCAGAAAATGATCTATTGGGGGCCCCTGAAACCTCTGGAACACCTTCTGCTGCGGACACTTATAACGCCGTGGTCATATGTCGCATCGAGGCTTTACCATGATGTCTACTGGTACAACTGCGTGGGACGGCGCAGAGTTCGCGAAGCCCTCAAAACGGACTGGGGCCACCTCTTTACGTCTTATTAAGCAAAAACTTATTTGGGCACCAGCCCGTCCGTCGTAGAATTGAGACATTGAAGTTTATTAATCTGGTCGGTCTGGCTCTGAGCACCGTTTCCGTCCTTCCCGCGGCCCAGGCGCTCAGCGGTTCCCAGTTCGCGCTGTTTGTGGCCCACATGGATCCGCGGCTGCGCGAGCACGCCATTGAGGATCAGATCCTTGCGGGAAATTTCCCCGGATTCCTGAAGAATCTGGTTCCCGTCAAACTCCAATGGAACCCGCCGAAGGGCAAAGTTATTGAAGCCACTATCTATGTGATGCCGGAGTATCTGTCGATCGGTTCGGAGAGTGACTTCCTCCGCATTCCGATGAATCTCTACACCGCTTCCACGGTCGCCAACCGCCTCGGTTACATCCTGCCAACGCGCAAAATCGTTAACGCGGTCTATGCTCAGTCGGCGATTCATTTCTCGCCTGCGCCGATGACCGCCGGCCCTGAAATGCGCTCAACCGACTACTACCGCATTCACAACGAAAAAATCGAAGCCCAGGCGCGAATGCTCGGCGTGAAGGCCGGCCAGTTGGTATCCGGACACAAAAAGGACGTGGTGCTGACAAACCTGCTCGACTCCAATCCCGGCCGCATCGCGATATTCGGCTGGCATCGCCTCAACGGCGCTCCGATTCAACCTCTGAGCACCGTGCACGGCGCGTGTTACGCCGACTACAGTCACGGCATTCGTCTGGTCAGCGATACAGTTCTCATCGACGGAGAACGCCGCAGCATTTACGACGTCCTGCAGGACCCGGTTCAGTCGCATGTTCTCAATGATGAGGGCCCGATGCCCCGCATCCGCGAGCAGATGTCAGGCGTCTATGGCGACACGCCCTGCGACCGCCACTAGTGTCCTGATTCCAGCCTGGCGTCCCGCACCAAATCGTGCAGCGCCGCCGCGCGGGGCGTCTTCCCATTGAGGTAAGGCAGCCAGTCGCGTTCGAACGCGGTTCGCTCGGCCGGGGTCAGCTGATTATATTTCGCTGCGTACGGCACGTATCCCGGATGTCCCGTCCGCACGAGCTCCTGTCGCGCGATTTCACCCGTTGTGAACATGATCATCTCGTGCCAGAGATTTTCCGGCGCTTTGGCGTTCTGCCGTGCGCTCTCTTCCGCGATCATGCTCTGTATCCGGTCCTCGATTCCCTCGGCATGAGTCGATTCGTGGAACAAAAGCTCGAGCGGCGCATCGCCGGTGTTTCGCACGCTGCCCGCGCTTGCCTGGATATGCGCAGCGAATTGAGCCAGTCCGCCGTGCGTGAACGCCGAACTGTTTCCGGTCTCACCCACCACATCGACCAGAATTGGTTTGTCCGGCCACTTCACCCCATAGACCTGCTCGATGCGCGCCGCCATGGCGGCCTGATGCGAAACCAGCAGCGCCTTTGCCGCCGCGATCCAGGCTTCGTTATCGCGTTGCCGCGCGGGCCATACCCGCGACCGATAAATGGGCGCCGCGGAATTCAGGGTGGCCCTGGTCCCGGCGCCAATGGCCTCGGCGAGACCCTCGGGAAGCTGATCGGCATTCCCGATCGTTGCCAGCTCGTTATTGATCCTGCGGACGAGGGCGTCGAAAAGCACGTCGCGTTTCGCAATGTCCCGGTAAGATTCGATCGCCTGGTTCCAGATTCTCCGTTCTTCCTCGCTGAGAGACTCCGCGTCGAGTCCAGGCTTGATGCTGACGTTCCTTCGATACACTTCGCCGCGGAGAAACTGATGGAGATTCAGCCAGAAGTTGTCCTGAAAGACGAACATCTGCTGCTGCTCCCGCGCCCTGCCGCCGGCACAACAGAAGAACAGCGCCGCCAATGCCGCCTGAACCCGCTGCATGCACCCACCCCCTCTAACATTAACGAGGGCGGAGGTAAAAACGTTGGGGGGATTTTTCTCAGCCCTTCTTCACATCCTTGACGCAGCGGAATCCCAAATGATAATTGGCGTGGCTGTGCTCATCCATGACGCGCGATCCATGCCAGTAGGGCGCTCTCCATCGGCACCAGTCCTCATGCGCGCGATAGGTATCGAAAATAAACCAACTCCCTTTCATCTCGGTGTAGCCTAACTCCAGGCTGCCGCGGCTGGACATCTGGCTCGGCGCCAGCGGCAGATTCATGTGCTCCGCTGCATTCCCGTTGATGTCGTAAACTCCCAGCGGGCTGTGACACGCCGGAAAATCTCCGGCCGGAAATGTATTCGATCCGCACCCGGTCCAGCTTCCGCCATTGCAATCCGGCGTCTTCGCGCCTGACGTTGCGCAAATCCCCCGCTGATATTCCGGACCGTAGCTCCATCGTTTCTGCGGTTCATCGGCCTTGTTGTGCATATAACGCATTCGCTCTACAGCGGCATTCGGACTCAGGCCCTTCACCGCGTCGAACTGATAATCCGGCGGCTGCAGATCGCCTTCGCACGCGCCTTCCCACTCATGGGCATCCGCCAGCCGCTCGCCTTCGGCCCGGCAGATCTCCGCAGCTTCGCGCGCCTTGACCCAAACCACCGGATACGCGCACGGGATATCGGGAAACTCGAACTGATCGATGCAGACTGTGGCGTCTTCCGGCTTCTGCGTCGCCGGATTGTACAGTGGCGCCAGATATTTCCCGCCGCAGATTTTTTCGAACCTGGCATTCTCGTAATGAACGTTTTCGGCCGCCAGCTTCGCCTGGCACTGCTCCGGCGTTACCGGATGCCGGGTGACCGCCGGATTCCCCTGGCCGATGTACCCCGATCTTCGGAAAATTGTCTGAATCGCCGCAATCTGCTCGTCGGACAATCCGCGAATCTGCTTCAGTTGGCGGAAAAGAATCTCGTTGTTTTCGCGCAACGTTTCGGTTGACGGCGGCGCCGCCCCGAGCCCGATCACCACCGGCAAGACCATCAACAGCGCCAATGCCTTCACGGCCTGGCCTCCTTCGTCATCACATAAAAGAAGTCTCGATTGTCCGGATAGCCGAGAAACCGCGGAATCACTGCGCCCCCCTCGCCTCTGGCATCTGTTTTATCGAGCACGCTCATTCCGGAGATCAGATGGTCGACGGCCATTTCGCCGCCCGATCGCCGGTAAAGCGCCAGATAGGTATGCTCCAGCGCGTTCATATCAGTGAGCAGAGCATAATTCACCTGGTACGCCTGGAACGCGCGCGCCATTGCCGATGGCGTCGCATCGGAGAACACCGCATAGAGCAACCACCTCCTTCCTCCGCGAACCCCCAGCGCCATCCCTGCGCGAATTGTTCGCAGCTTTTCATCTTCCGAGCCCGACCAGTTCCCGGGCCCCCATTTCGCGACCAGCTTCCCGGGAACGCCGTCTTCAATAATCGGTACGCCATTCTGCCGCGCATGCCGCACTCGCGGGAGCAGCGCGTTATCGGACTCATTCCATGTCTTCATATCGGCGGAACCGTCTTCGAACATTAGGACCGTTGCCAGTCCCGGCTGGAGGCGGCTGAACGCAACGCCGTTTTCCATGAACCCGTAGTGGCTTCCATGATTCACCAGCGCGAGGTCGCCGAACCGGAACGCTCCGTGAGTGCGTTTGAAACCGCCTGTGAACGTGGCTACAGTTCGCCGCGCGTTCTGCGGCGAAATCAGGCCGGTTGAAACCAGCGGCGCAATGCTCGCGATCCCGTCCGGCCCAGGCATCCGCGGATCTTTCATCTGCGGAAGCATGTGGTCCGACCAGGCCACTCCCGGAAAGGCCGTCCCGAGCGCAAAGCCCAGTTCGTAGCGGTCCAGGTCGAACGCAATCAGATAGACCAGCGCCGAACCCTCACGCGCATCGAGGGCGCTCACGCGGTCCCGGTAGCTCGCCAGAATCTCCGGCGCGATCAGATTGGGCTGCAGGACGCTGAGGAACACTCCCGGACTTCCCGCCGCCCGATACCACGCTCCCGGCGTCATACCGTTCTTGTCGACGTCGGCTGATTCCGGAGTGATCCCCAGATTCACCGGCTTCAGCAACTGCCGCGCCGCCGCTGAACTGATCAACGCCGCTGCCGGCCCGCCCGTGCCGGCATCCCCGGCGCCACCGTTCTTCAGCTCTCCCGTCTCGCGATACCGGTCCGACAGCAGATGATGAAAAAGAATGATGACCTTCTCTCCGCCCCAGACCTGCGTGCGCAGGAATTCCGCCGCCGACTCGAGCGCAGTCCGCTCTCCCTTCGCCGGATTACGCAGATAAAGCCTTCCGCCGCAGAGCGGATAGTAAATCTGCGCCGACTTCCGGCCCTCTTCCAGCGTCAGCTCGCATGAAGCTCCGTTGACCAGCAGCATCCCCGACTTTTCGTCGAGCGAAACCTGCTGCCAGCGCGGCTTTGGATTCTCCAGATGCCACGTCATATTTCCCGCGGTCAGCAGAAACCAGGCATTCACCGCCGGATTCAGATTGGTCAGGGTCGCGCCATGCGCTGTATTCACGCGCCGGAACGGCTGCAGATCGACAATCGACGGCGCGGTGGCGACCGCAGAGGCAACCAGCAGCAATGCCATTCTGGTCATACTGCCAGCGCCACGAGGGCAGCTGCCGTCATTAGCCCCAGTAATATCCGGCTGGTCCGATCCTCAATGGCGAACACGATCGGATCGTGCTCCATCTTCCCCCGATGCGCAATGAACCAGAGATGGCTGATCCAATAGAGCAGCAGCGGGCACAGAATCCACAGCAGGCCGGGACGCGCATACAGCGCCTCCGCCCTCTCGCTCGTCATGTAGAGGGCCAGCACCAGGACCGACAGATATCCGCTGGCGATTCCCATCGCCGCCAGCAGTTCTTCGTCACGGATCTCGTAGCCGCGCGCGTGCGCGCCATCGCCATCGACGCGCCGCATGATGACGAGCTCGCCGTACCGTTTTGCCAGAGCCAGGGAGAAGAACAGAAAACTTGAAAACGCCAGCAGCCAGTGCGATGCCCAGATTCCCGTTGCCGCCGATCCGGCTTCGATGCGCAGAGTGTAGAGTCCCGCGAGGAAGAGCACATCGAGCACCGCGACTCGTTTGATCCGCAGCGAATAGGCCGCGCTGCAGGCGAAGTAAGCCAGCAGAATTCCTGCGAGTGGCAGTGAGACCGCGGCCCCGAGTGCCAACCCGAACACCACCAGCGCAGGAATCACTGAGACTGCCCATGAGAGAGGCATCCGCCCAGACGCCAGCGGCCGCAGTTTTTTCTGCGGATGATGACGATCGCCTTCGAGATCGACCAGATCGTTCAGCAGGTACCCGCCCGAGGCGCAGCACCCAAACGCCACAAACGCCAGCACGGAGTCCCGGATGAGCCGTGGGTCATAAAACCGGTGTGCGGCAATCAGCGGGACAAAGATGAGCAGATTTTTCGTCCATTGCCCCAGGCGCAGCGCGCCCCAGCTGAACGGCGCGCGGCGTATAACGATCGCGCGCCTTGCGGAGCGCCAAACTGGCCGGTCCGCGCGATCTCCGCTGGCAGCGTAATCGAACCCTTTCTCGCCGAACCGATCGACAAGAGTCCGCCGCTTGGCCTCTCCCGTGAGATTGACTGCGCCGTCGCTCGCCAGCACCCGATCGAAAATCTTCCAGTGCGCCGAGACTGCGCGCGCGATTCTCTCATTGGCGCCTGTGGCCAGAACCAGCGACCGGCCCTCCGCCCTTTGCCGGCGCAGATCATCGACGAATTCGGTCCGCCACGGCAGCCCGCGCATTTCGATCGATACGCGTCGCGCAACTTGCTCTTTAAACGCGGCGATCCCGCGCATCAGCCAGACAGGCAGCAGAAACACCATCCACGGCTGCCGCCGAACGAGGGAGAGCACGGACTCCAGCAGCAGATCCGTACGGACCAGGGTGCCGTCGAGATCCACGACCAGCGGGACCGGGTAAGAAGGAGGCAAAGCATCGGTCCCGCTGGTGACCGCAACTTCTTCACCGCATGCGGTGTGCATTTGCCACGACGAAAAGCACCTCCGGGACCACGGGTAAGTGCTCTGGATCGGTGGGTTCGGGGCCGATGCTGCGCGGAACCACGCAGCGCCACCCAAAATTGTGGCCGCGCAAAGCCGCTATACTCCGGAAGTGTGCGGGCCGTCGGCGTTCTGCTTCTGCTGCCGGGGATCCTCGCTCCCCAGCCATCCACAGCCGAGATCCACGGTTCGGTCCTCGGCGCCGGCCGCGACCTGCTTCACATCGCCCGTATCGAACTCCGAAATGGTGGGCTGAGACGGTTCGCCGAGGCTGGCGCCGGAGCTTACGATTTCAGGCAATTGCCGCCGGGGATTTACGACCTGACGGTTTCAATGGACCTCTACGTCCCGACAATCATCCGCTCAGTCGCGATCGGCCCCGGACAGGTCCGCACCTTACCGCCTGTGGCCCTGATCTTTGAAGGGATAGCTGCCGCTTGCGGCCGAAGAATGCCGGCGTTCCTGCGTCCGCTCGACACCTTCGACCCCGGCAAAGGCGGGCTGGGTGGGAGAATCATCGACGATCACGGCCAGCCCCTCGCGGACGCGACCGTCCGCCTCTACATTCCGAACCTAAATGTTGCCGGAGCCGCCCTCACCGATTCGAGCGGCCGCTTTTTCATGGAGGGCATCCCGGCGGGCCCGCATTACGAAATCGAGGTCGCCCGAACCGGCTTCTTCACCGAAGATTTCTCCGATTTTGAAGTCCAGGCAGGATACGAGGCGTTCTACGACCGCATTGACCTTTTCCCCTGCGAAAAAGGCCGCTGTCAGGCGGCGCTCCGCCCGATTCGGCCGCTTCCGGCATGCGGGTGACGACGCCGTGCAAAGAACGCGGCTTAGCGCCGCGTGTAATCCTGGCTCCGGAACTGCCCTAGCTTGGATCCCGCCGTTTGGTGCTAGTCACCCCCAGCAATATCCCGATGCCGACCATACAGACCACCCCCACTCCGATCCACTGCGGAGAGATGCGCATCAGGTGCGCCCCGATAGCCAGCCCGACCGTCAGTATCAGAAATCCCAACATATAGATTCCAAAAGACATGTGCACTCCTGCATGGGGCCGTGCACATCTGAGCCCAAAGGCATCCGGCGGTTGGTGCGCGGGTTCACATGTCACAGCCATGATTGAATCCTTTAGCCCGAACAGCTCATCTTTCATAACAAGAGGAGACGCATATGTCCAACGCGGAGAGCAGTGTGAGCACCCTGCCCGTGCTCCCGATTAAGAACGCAGTTCTTTTCCCTAACCTGTTGATGCCATTATCCGTTGGCCGTGCCCGTTCCGTTGTGGCAATTCAGGCTGCGCTCGCCAATGAATCCAAAGAGGTGCTGGTAGTGACGCAGCTGGATTCTTCCGTCGAAGTTCCGTCGCCCACCGACCTCTATCCCATAGCTACGAAAGCAATTATCAAACGCTCGACCAAAGCGGGCGACAAATACGAGCTGATTGTCCAGGGCGCAGAGCGCGTTTACCTTGGGGAGGTAACGGGTGTGGATGGCGATCACCTGAGCGCGGCTTTCACCCCGTTTCCGCTGCCTGAAGCCGACGCCGACTCCAAACCCGAGGAGGTCGAAGCTCTCCACCTGGAAGTCATCGAGCTCGCCAACAACGTTCTCAAATACTCCGGCATCGAGCTGCCGGCCGAATTCGGGCGCGCCATCGCCGCCCAGACCGACCCGCTCCAGGTCTCCTGGATTCTGGCGAGCGTGCTGAGTCTGGACGTTGCGCTCGAAGAGAGTCTGCTTGCAGTGACTTCGCGTCTCGAAGCGCTGCGCATTGTCCATACGCATCTGACTCATGAAGTGCAGGTGCTCGAAATCCGCGGCAAGATTGCATCGAAAGCGCAGAGCGAAATGGGCAAGGAGCAGCGGGAATACGTGCTCCGGCAACAGCTCCGCGCCATCCAGCAGGAGCTGGGCGGAGGGAAAGACGGCGAATCCGAGCTCGAACTGCTGCGCGAGCGGCTGAAGGCTGCCGATCTGCCCGACGATGTCCGCAAAGAAGCCGACCGCGAGCTCTCGCGCCTCGATCGCCTGTCCGCCCAGGCGCCTGATTACAACGTAGGTCGCACCTGGCTCGAATTCATCCTCGAGCTCCCGTGGAAGGTCGCCAGTGAATCCACCATCGACATTCCCGCCGCGCGCCAGATCCTCGCCGAAGACCACTACGGCCTGAAAGACGTCAAAGAGCGCATCCTTGAGCATCTCGGCGTCCTCAAGCTGAACCCCGGCGCCAAAGCTCCGATCCTCTGCTTCGTCGGACCTCCGGGAGTCGGCAAAACCTCGCTCGGTCAGTCCATCGCGCGCTCGCTCAGCCGCAAATTTGAGCGCCTCAGCCTCGGCGGCATGCATGACGAAGCCGAACTGCGCGGTCATCGCCGCACCTACATCGGCGCCATGGCGGGCCGCATCATTCAGGCCATTCGCCGCGCCGGTGTTAACAATCCGGTCCTGATGCTCGACGAAGTCGACAAGCTCGGCCGCGATTTCCGCGGCGACCCCGCCGCCGCCCTGCTCGAAATCCTCGACCCCGAGCAGAACAAAACTTTCCGCGACAATTATCTCGACCTGCCGTTCGACATCTCGAAGGTCTTCTTCGTGATGACTTCGAACACTCTCGAAACTATCCCGCAGCCGCTGCTCGATCGTATGGAAGTCGTGCGCCTCGCCGGCTACAGCGACGAAGAGAAGCTCGAGATCGCCAAACGCTACCAGATTCCCAAACAGCTCAAAGAAGCCGGTCTCTCCGCCGACACCTGTGCTCTGAGCGACGACGCTCTTCGCATCGTGATTTCGCGCTACACCCGTGAAGCCGGCGTGCGACAGCTCGAACGTGCCATCGGCAAAATCATGCGCAAAGTCGCTCTGAAAGTCGCCGAAGGCACCTCAACCGGCGCTATCGAAATCAGAACGCAGGAACTCCCCGAACTCCTCGGCCCCGAGCGCATCTCGCCCGAGCAGGCCCGCAAGACGGTTCCTCCCGGCGTGGCCACAGGTCTCGCCTGGACCGAAGCCGGCGGTGATGTTCTATACATCGAAGCCGCTCTTCTCAAAGGCGGCAAGGGCCTCTCCATTACCGGGCAGCTTGGCGAAGTGATGCAGGAATCCGCGCGCATCGCTGAAAGCTACATCTGGTCGCATGCCAACGAATTCCACATCGACCAGTCACTCTTCCGCCACTATGGCGTCCACGTGCATGTCCCCGCCGGAGCCATCCCCAAAGACGGCCCATCCGCCGGCGTCACCATGACCACCGCGCTGACCTCGCTCTACACCGGCCTCCCGGTCCGCACCGACGTAGCCATGACCGGGGAAGTGACGCTCTCCGGCCTCGTCATGCCCATCGGCGGTCTGAAAGAAAAGGTGCTCGCCGCCCGCCGCCTCGGAATCAAAACGATCATCCTCCCCAAACAAAACGAGAAGGATCTCCGCGACATTCCCGAGGACGCCCGCAAAGAAATGCAGTTCGTCCTGGCCGAACACGTGCACGAAGTTCTGAAGGCAGCAATACCAGGAATCGCAGAAGGAGGCCGCCTGCAGATCGCGGCATAGCATTATGGACATCAACCGACTCACCGAGAAAACCCAGGAGGCGCTCTCCGCAGCCCAATCCGAAACCGTCCGGCGCGGTCAGCAACAGGTCGACGTAGAGCATCTGCTGCTCGCCCTGCTCAACCAGGAAGGCGGTCTGGCCGCGTCGATTCTCAAGCGCGCAGGTGTAAACCCCGAGGCCCTGAACGCGCGGCTGAACGCCGACCTTGACAAGCTCCCCAAAGTCTCCGGCCCCACCGCCGCCGACCAGATCTACGTCACATCCCGGCTGAACAAGCTCTTCACCAAAGCGGAAGATGAAGCCAAACGCCTCAAAGACGACTTCATTTCCGTCGAGCACTTCCTGCTCGCGGCCGTGGATGACTCGAAAACCCTTAAAGAACTCGGCGTCTCCCGCGACCGCCTCATGCAGGCTCTCCGCGAAGTGCGCGGCAATCAGCGCGTCACCTCGAAGAACCCCGAAGCCACCTACGAAGCTCTCGAAAAATACGGCCGCGATCTGACGAAGTCCGCCGAAGCCGGCAAGCTTGACCCCGTCATCGGCCGCGACGAAGAAATCCGCCGTGTCATCCAGGTTCTCTCGCGCCGCACCAAGAACAATCCCGTATTGATCGGCGAGCCTGGCGTCGGCAAGACCGCCATTGTCGAAGGACTCGCTCAGCGCATCGTGCGCGGCGACGTCACTGAAGGTCTCAAAGAGAAGCGCATCGTCGCGCTCGATATGGGCGCGCTCATCGCGGGCGCCAAATTCCGCGGCGAATTCGAAGAGCGCCTCAAAGCCGTCCTGAAAGAAGTCACCGAATCCTCCGGCCAGATCATTCTCTTTATCGACGAACTCCACACCGTCGTCGGCGCGGGCAAAGCCGAAGGCTCCATGGATGCCGGTAACCTGCTAAAACCCATGCTGGCGCGCGGCGAGCTTCACTGCATTGGCGCCACCACACTCGACGAATACCGCAAGTACATCGAAAAGGACGCCGCGCTCGAACGCCGTTTCCAGCCCGTGATGGTCGATCAGCCGACCGTCGAAGACACCATCTCCATCCTGCGCGGCCTGAAGGACCGTTACGAAATCCATCACGGCGTGCGCATCAAAGACGCCGCTCTCGTCAGCGCCGCCATCCTCTCGGATCGCTATATCTCCGACCGCTTCCTTCCCGACAAAGCCATCGACCTCGTCGACGAAGCCGCCGCGAAGCTGCGCACCGAAATCGATTCCATGCCGGCTGAGCTCGATGAAATTCTGCGCCGCACGATGCAGCTGGAAATTGAACGTCAGGCATTAAAGAAGGAAAAAGACGAAGCCTCCCGCGAACGTCTGAAAAAAATCGAAGCCGAAGTCGCCAATCTGCGCGCCGAAGGCGATGCTCTGAAAGCCCGCTGGCAGCTTGAAAAAGAGTCAGTCCAGGGTCTTCGTACTCTGCGCGAGCAGATCGATCAGGTGAAAACCGAAATCGAACAGGCTGAACGCGCCTACGATCTCAACAAAGCTGCCGAACTCAAATACGGCAAGCTGCGCGAATTAACCACGAAACTCGCGTCGGCCGAAAAAGTGGCCGCCAGCCCGGACAAGCTGCTCAAAGAAGAAGTCGGCGAAGAGGACATCGCCGCCGTTGTGAGCCGCTGGACGGGCGTTCCCGTCTCGCGTCTCCTCGAAGGCGAAATGGAAAAGCTCATCCACCTCGAAGAAGAGCTGCACAAGCGCGTCATCGGTCAGGACGAAGCTGTCACCGCCGTTTCCGAAGCTGTCATCCGCGCCCGCGCCGGCCTTAAGGATCCGAAGCGCCCCATCGGCAGCTTCATCTTTCTTGGACCCACCGGTGTCGGCAAGACCGAACTCGCCCGCGCCCTCGCCGAATATCTCTTCGACGACGAGCACAACATGGTCCGCATCGACATGTCCGAGTATCAGGAGAAACACACTGTCGCGCGTCTGCTCGGCGCGCCTCCCGGATACGTCGGCTTCGAAGAAGGCGGCCAGCTCACCGAAGCCATTCGCCGCAAGCCGTATTCGGTGATCCTGTTCGACGAAATCGAAAAAGCGCATCCCGATGTCTTCAACGTGATGCTGCAGATTCTCGACGACGGCCGCTTAACCGATGGCCAGGGCCGCACCGTGAATTTCAAAAACACGCTGCTCATCATGACTTCGAATGTCGGCAGCCATCGCATCCTCGAATACAAAGGCAGCTTCGCCGGCCACGCTTACGACAAGATGAAAGACGCGGTGATGAACGAGCTCCGCGCCGGTTTCCGCCCCGAGTTCCTCAACCGCATCGACGAAATCATCGTCTTCCACGCTCTGAGCGAAGACCACCTGAAACACATCGTCGGAATCCAGCTTGAAGGCCTGCGCGCCCGCCTCGCCGATCGCCATATCCACCTGACGCTGACCGACGAAGCCATCGCGCACCTGGTTAAAACCGGCTACGATCCGGTCTACGGCGCGCGCCCGCTCAAGCGCGCTATACAGAAGCAGGTCGAGACACGCCTCGGCCGCCTCATGATCTCCGGCAAAGTTCACGACGGCGAAGAAGTGGTCGTCGATTACGATCCCGACAAAAACGAACTCGCGTTCCAGCCCATGCCAGTATTGGCATAATGGACGCCCATACAATCGCCGCCACCACCCACGGTCGATACCTGACCATTCCTGCTGCGTCGGGCGCCGCGGCGCCGCTGCTCGTCGGTTTTCACGGATATGCCGAAGATGCGGAGACGCAGATGCTGCGTCTTCGCGACATCCCCGGCAGCGAACGCTGGCACATCCTCTCGATTCAGGGCCTGCATCGCTTTTATCAGCGGCGCACTAATCAGGTAGTAGCGAGCTGGATGACGCGGCAGGATCGCGAACTTGCCATCGCGGACAACATGGTCTACGTCGACGCGTGCATAGCGGCCGAGTGCCCATCGCCGTCCCCGGTAGTGTTCGCAGGATTTTCTCAGGGTGTGGCGACCGCCTTCCGCGCAGCGGTTCAATGTGCCCACGCTGCCGGCGTGATTGCGGTTGGCGGAGATGTGCCGCCCGAAATCGATTCTGCGCGGCTGAAGAGGCTGCCGGACGTGCTCATCGCACGCGGCGAATCCGATGAATGGTACAAGGCTGAGCAGTTTGTCGCCGATCAGCAGCGTCTGCGGGATTCCGGCGTTCGCGTTCACGCAGTAACGCTGAACGCGGGGCATGAGTGGTCCGCCGACCTCATCGCTGCTGCGGCTGATTTCCTGCGTGCTTTGCCACGCAGTCGATGATTCGCTGGTAGAGTTCTTTCTCCCCGCCGGCTTTCACTGCGTAAGCGAGACCCGCCTCGGCTTTCTCGCGCCGAAGCCGATCGTCATCCCACGCCGTTTGAATCGCATTCGCAAGCGCAGCTGGACTTTCCGGAGGCACCGTGATGATTTCGGTATCGAAAACGTCCGATGTGCCCGGACCCTCGCTCGCAATGACACAGCGCGCCAGTCGCATGGCATTCAGACAGGTGCTGATACCTGAAGCCACAAGGCTCTCGCGCAGAATCGGCAGAACCACCAGCTTTGCGCCCGACAGCAAACGAATCTGCGCCGCGGCTGAGCCATCATCATCCATTACGGAGATATTTCGTGGAAGCTGATCGACTGTTCTCGTGAAGCGCGCCCGATGTTCCCCAAGTAACGCGAAATCAGGCTTCGCAATTGCGCCGGGCAGGGAGAGCCGATCCATCGCTTCGAAAAAAGTATTGAAGTCTCTCAGTGACCGGCCGAAGCACAGAACATAGCTGCCCTCGCCCGTAGTCTCGCGCTCACTGACCGGCAGATTCACTTTGAACGGCACAAACGAACTCCGCGCCGGGCTGATTCCAAACACCCGCTCCAGCCCCCGCAGGTCGCGAAAGTAGTGGATGTGATGATCGACCATCCGCGAAAACAGCAATCGCTTCAGCGGACGCGACAAGCGCTCGGCGAGGCTGCGCGGCTCGCGCAGAACAAGATCGACCGAAATCAGTTTCGTCCTGGCCTTCGGCCGCAGCAAAAACGCCGCAGCCAATTCCAGTACCAGTCGCGGATCGCAGTTCACCAGGAAGATGACTTCGTCGCCGGCGGCCTTACTCCGGATGCGGAAAAATTCGCTGCGCGCAGAGGCAAATTCGGTCCTGCCTTCTAAGCCTGATGCCGCTTGCCACACCGCTGGGAAGGCCCTGAAGTTGGTGACGATGAGCATCGCTGCCAGACTAAGCGGATTGCGACCGGACGATCTTCGCCGGATTCCCCGCCGCGATGGAGTGAGCCGGTACGTCGTGAGTGACCACGCTGCGGGCAGCGACGATCGCTCCTTCACCGATCGTGACGCCCTTCAGGATCAGACACCCTTCGCCCAGCCACGCTTTTCTGCAGATGCGCACTGGTCTGATGTCTTCTTTGGAAGGCGGAAGCCCCTGCGCGCGCAGGTCCGGATCGACCGGGTGGCTGTCGGAATCGATCAGCGAACAGTTGCCCGCGATCATGACATCGTCTTCGATGACGATCTCCTGGCTGACGTTGAATGAGACGTTGTGTCCCACCACAACGCGATTCCCGATGCGCAGCGTCGGCGTATCGTAAACGTGTCCGCTGTAGATGTCGATCCTGCCCCCGATGTAAACGTCATCGCCGATTTCGATGCGGCTGTGACCCATGATGAAAGGCATGAACCACACGGCGAGTCCACGGCCGCTTTTCTCGCAGCGCCCACGGAAAAGAGGCGTCGTATAAAACGTGGACCGCAGCCAGCGCATGCTGAAAAACAAGCCGGCATGCACGGAAAACATCAAGCGTGCGAGAGGCTTGATCACGCCCGGCACCGGAACCGACGGCCGGAGAATAGCGCGTGCGACGGTTTTCATCCTCGCATAAAACGGCGTCTCCGCGCGTTTCAGCTTCAGCAGGAATTCACTGGCCATATTTCCTGACCGATTCGCCAAACTGCCCGCCGGAAGTTACCTTCCACAGACTCTGCGGCGCCACAAAGAAAACCGATAATCCCCGGAAAGCGGCGGCCATCATCACCACGAACGTTCGCGCCGGCGATGATATCCGCTTGATGCGGGAACCCGACGGAATCCACGTATCGACAGCGGCCGTTCCATAGAACAGAGCCTGCGCGGCGAGCGCGAGTATGCGCCAGGGCTCAGCCAGAAAGAACGAGGAAATCGCGATGGCCGCGAGCAGCCAGGGCAAAAGCAGGCGGCCGAACTTGTACGACATGTAATGAACCCACATCCGGTTACGAAAAGTGAGAAGCCCCGGATAGTGTCTGAACAGCTGGTAATTCCCCGCCAGCGTGCGCACTTTGCGGCGGAACTCGGTATCGACGCCGGTCGGATAATCGAAGGCGCGCGCGCCGTTTTCCATCACCAGGCGGTAGCCGCGAAAAAAGGCCGCCAGCGGCAGATACATATCATCCAGCAGAATGTCTGTGGGGATGGGGACGGCAAGGCTGCGGCGAATCGCATAGAAGGGACCGGTTGCGCCGAACATGGAATCGATGGAACTCAGCTGATCCCGCATCCACGTTTCAAAGCGCCAGTAGAGGCCGATAGCATCTTCGTCTTCGCTCGCACCTTTGCGGATAATCAGTTCACCGCTCACAGTGCCGACCTCCGGATCCGCAAAACAACTGACCATCTGGCGCAGGCTGCCCGATTCCAGCTCCTGCCGCACGTCGGTCAGCAAAAGAATCTCGCCGATAGCGACTTCGAACGCGGCATTGAGCGCCGCGGGCTTGCCGCCGCGGGGAATGCGCAGCAGTCGCACGCCGCGTTCGGCAAAACCTTGCGCGATCGCTTCGGTGCGATCAGTCGATCCATCGGAAATGACAATGGTCTCGATCTTTCCATTCGGGTAATCCAGCCCGAGGATCGAACTCAGCTTCTGCTTCAGAAAAGCTTCGCCGTTATGCACGGGCACGATGACCGACACTGTCGGTTCCAAAGGTGCGCGCCGGACGGGCCTCGCGAGCCTCTTGCCAAATATCGAGAGAAATATCGGATAGAAAGCGAGTATGTACAACAGGCCCGCCGCCGCGATCAGAAACACGATTCCCGCCGTCATGCCGGGCCGCTCGCGGCGGCTGCCGGCGTCAGCCAGCGGTCAGGCGTATTCGCGCGATTCTTCAGCCAGCGTTCCAGCACAAGCAGATACCAGAGCTGTGTGGGCGCGGGGGACCCCGGCTGCAGAGTGCGCACGGCCTCGCGGATCGAATCGGGCCGGATCCAGCCTTCCTGCTCCAGCAGACTTCTCTCCGCCAGATCATGGAGCAGCGGCAGCCAGTGCGCTGTCATCCAGCGCTCCACCGGGATGCTGAAACCCTGCTTCCTGCGGAAGGCGACCTCAGGTCCGACATGCTTACGCACAATTTCGCGCAGGATCGCCTTGAGCACGTCGCCGCGCAGCCGAATCGCAAAGGGCAGGCGCGCCGCGAACTCCCAGATCCTCTGGTCGAGAAACGGCGAGCGCGCCTCAATGGCGTAGTGCATCGCGCCGCCGTCCACTTTCGTCATGAACTCGCCGGTGAAGCGCGTCTGCTGATCGTAATCAAGCACGTCGGAAAGCAGCCGGCGGGCGGAGTTCATCGACAGAGGAATCGTTCGCTGCTGCAGACTCAGGTGCGCCAGCCTCTCGCCCAGCATGCCGCGGTTCAAAAAATACGGAAGGCCGTCATGCACGCGGGTTACGCTTCCCAGGCCTCCTGTCGCGTAGTCCAGAAAATGCATCGGACGGCGCAGCCCTGGCAACGCGCGCACTGCCGGCCGGATGGCCCGCCACATCGGAAGCGCAACGTCCGGCATATAGCCCGCCAGGCGCTGTGCCTGATAGAAGTGGCGGTGGAACGGATAACCCAGAAAAACGTCGTCGCCGCCATCTCCGGTCAGCAGCACCGTCGCCATGGGCTTGACGGCGTTCGACACCTGCAGCATTCCCAGCGCGGAGCTGCAGCCAAAAGGCTCTCCCCAGGCCTGAATCAGGTCTTCTGGAATGTCGGCTTCCGTCTGCCGTGGAAACGAAACGATTTCGTGCGGAATTCCCAGTATGCGCGCCGTCGCCGAGGCGTCTGCGGCCTCGTCGAAAGCATCCCCCTCCGTGCTGACAGTGAACGAACGAACGTTCGCGTTCAGCCTCGTCATCGCCCAGCAGATCAGCGTGGAGTCGATACCGCCGCTCAGCAGGGCGCCGATCGGAACATCCGCGTAAAGGCGCAGCCGGACGGCATCGAGCAGCAGTTTCTGGGTCTCCTCCACTGCCTCGTCGAAAGTGATGGGCGAAGATTCCTCAGCATGCGGGAGTGTCCAATAGGTTCGCTGGCTGATTTCTCCTCTGTGCCACTCGACAATCGACCCGGCCTGCACCTTCCGCATGCCGCTGTAGATGGCGTGGCTGTCGGTGACATATCCGAATTCGAGGAAGTCCAGAATCGCAGCGGGATCGATCGTCGTGTCAGCACCCATCGCGCTGAGCGCCTGCGCAGTGGACCCGAACCGCAGGCCCGTGCGATCCGGCAGGTAGAGCAGCGGTTTCACGCCCAGCCGATCCCTTACCAAGAAGAGAACCTGCTTCGCCTCGTCCCAGATCGCGAACGCGAACATGCCGCGCAGCCGGGCCGCCAGCTCATCGATTCCCCATTCCAGATAACCGAGAAGAATAGCCTCAGTATCCGTTTGCGAGTGGAAACGGTAACCGGCCCGCGCCAGTTCCGCGCGCAGCTCGGCGAAATTGTAAATGCAGCCGTTGAAGACCAGCCCCACGGCTCCGTCCTCACTCACCATGGGCTGCCGCCCGGCATCACTCAGATCGAGAATTGCCAGCCGCCGATGTCCGAACACCGCATGCGGCCAGGCATGGATGCCTTCGGCGTCAGGACCGCGCCGCGCCATAGCGTCGGCGGCATTTCCGACAGCGGCGCGGGCGGCAGGATCGGCAAGCTCCTGAAACACCCACCCGGCGATCCCGCACATATATACCCGATTGTCGCATTGAAACAGCGGCCGAATAAGAAGTCCTATTACTATCTTTTGTCAACAGAAAAACGGGCAGCCGAGGTTGTATACTGAACTCAAACAGGCGGCGATTTTCAGCCATTTATGAGCAATTCCGCATTGGAAGTCAATACGCCGGCGGCCAGTCATTTCGCCGCCAGTTATCGCGACGTGCTGCATCGCGCCCTCGATACTCTGGATCTCACAGCGATTGAAAGTGCAGTTGCCATGCTGCACCGGGCGCGCGAGCGCGGGAAGACGATTTTCGTCTGCGGAAACGGCGGCAGCGCCTCTACCGCTTCGCACTTTGCCTGCGACATGGTGAAAGGCGCCAGTTATCTGCGCGACACCCGGTTCCGCATTCTGGCGCTCACCGATTCTCTGCCAACGCTGACGGCATATTCCAACGACGTCCATTACGAATGCGTTTTCGTCGAGCAGCTGAAGAATTTTGCGCAAGCCGGCGACGTCGTGATGGCGATCAGCGGCTCGGGTAATTCGCCGAATGTGGTCCGCGCGATGGAATACGCGCAATCCATCGGGTGCGAGACCATCGCGCTCACGGGCCGCGACGGTGGACGACTCGGACCCCTGGCGCAGATCGAGATTCGCGTGTCCGAACCGCATATGGGACGCATTGAAGACGGGCACATGGTGGTCTGCCATATGCTCTCTTACTACTTCATGGAGCAATAGCCGTCGCTCACATAGTTCTTACCGGCGCCGCCGGATTCATCGGAAGTCATCTCGCCGACCGCTTTTTGCGGGACGGATATCTCGTAACCGGAATCGATAACTTCACCCGCGGCGTGCGCGCGAATCTTTCCGAGGCGCTGTCGAATCCCCGGTTTACTCTGATCGAGGCCAACGTGGCCGACGAAGCGGAGACGCGCCGTGCTTTTACCGCGGCACACGAGCGCGAGGCCATCGCAGGAGTCTGGCATATGGCGGCGAATTCCGATATCGGCGCGGGCATCGCCGATCCGCGGATCGACCTTCGCGACACCTTTCTCACCACATTTCAGACGCTATTGGTGATGCGCGAACTCAAAATTCCGCGCCTCGCGTTTGCTTCTTCTTCGGCGATTTATGGCCCTAACGCCGCCGTGATCCACGAGACAATCGGGCCCGCGTTCCCGATCTCCAATTACGGCGCGATGAAGCTCGCATCCGAGGGACTCATCAGCGCTGCGCTCGAATCGTTCCTCGAACGGGCCTGGATTTTCCGGTTTCCCAACGTGATCGGCAGCCGCGCCACCCATGGCGTCATTTACGATCTCCTGCACAAACTGCGCAAGTCGCCGGCCGTGCTCGAAGTGCTGGGCGATGGATCGCAGCAGAAGCCCTATCTGCATGTCAGTGAGCTGATCGAGGCCATGATTTTCATCGTCCACCGCTCGCCGGACCGCCTGAACTTCTATAACATCGGCGCGGAAGACGAGGGCGCGACCGTTCGTTTCATTGCCGCAGCCGTGATTGCCGCCGCATCGCCAGGCGCTTCGATTCAATACACCGGGAGCAACAAAGGCTGGGTCGGAGACGTCCCGTGGTATCGCTATTCCACGGATAAGTTAAGGGCCCTCGGCTGGCGGCCATCCTTCTCATCCGCGCAGGCCGTCGAACGCGCGGTGCGCGAGATCCATGAGGAAACATGCAGGCCGTAATTCTGGCCGGTGGATCAGGCTCACGGCTGAAGACGCGCCTGGGCGATCTTCCCAAACCCATGGTGAGCCTCTGCGGAAAACCGCTGCTCGAGCACCAGATCGAACTGCTCCGCTCCCATGGCTTCACGCGCATTCTTCTTCTCCTCGGATACAACCCCGATGCGATCTCCGGCTACTTCGGCGACGGACGCAACTTCGGAGTCGAGATCGAGTATGCGGTCGAGCAGGCGCCCCTTGGCTCCGCCGGCGCAGTGCTGGCGGTTTACGGCCGGCTTGAAGAACACTTCCTTGTCCTTTACGGCGATACGGCTCTGAATGTCGATCTCCGCCGCTTCTGGGACGCGCACCTCGCGCACGGCGCCGACGCGTCACTGTTCGTCCATCCGAACGACCACCCGCAGGATTCCGATCTGGTCGAGACCGACCAATCCGGAAGAATTCTGGATTTCTATCCATACCCGCATCCGGCCGGTCACTTCTACCCGAATCTCGTGAATGCCGCTCTCTACGTGGTCAATGCGCGCGCTCTGGAACCCTGGCTTACACTTCGTCCTCCGCTCGATTTCGGAAAAGATTTGTTTCGGCTGATGCTGCTGCAGGGCCAGCACCTCTTCGGCTATCGCAGCCGCGAATACATCAAGGACATCGGTACGCCCGAGCGCCTGGACCGCGTTGAAGCCGATCTGCGCAGCGGTCGAATCGCGGCTTCCTCCTTTGCCACTCCGGCGAAGGCGGTGTTTCTCGATCGCGACGGGACCATCAACGAGGAAGTCAATCGCGTCTCCGATCCGGCTGAGTTCAGACTGCTGCCGGGCGTCGCGGCGGCAATCCGGCGTCTCAATCGTTCCGGCTACGCCACGGTTGTGGTCACGAACCAGCCGGTGATCGCACGCGGCGACTGCACGGAAGATACTCTGCGTGAAATCACCAATAAAATGGAGACCCAGCTGGGCGAGGCCGGGGCCTACCTCGATGCGGTTTATTACTGCCCGCACCACCCCGACAAAGGATTCCCGGGTGAGCGGGCCGAGCTGAAATTCGTCTGTTCCTGCCGCAAGCCCGCCACCGGTCTGATCACCGCTGCATGCCGCGACATGAATCTCGATCTCGCTTCCTCGTGGCTGATCGGCGACAGTGAAACCGACATGCTTACGGCGCGGCATGCCGGGATTCCGTCAATTCTGGTGGAAACCGGCCACGCATCGGGCGATTCCGTTCCCGACCATCGCTTCCCCTCGCTCACCGAAGCAGTCGATTTTCTCCTCGGAAAGCAGGCTCAAGCATGATCATTAGCCAGACACCGCTGCGCATGAGTTTCGCCGGAGGGGGCAGCGACCTGCCGGCGTTTTATCGCAGATTCGGCGGCGCTGTGCTCAGCACCGCCATCAACAAATTTGTCTACGTCGGCGTGAACCGGAAGTTCGACGATTCGATCCGCATCAGTTATTCGCGCACCGAAGAAGTCGCCACGGTGGATGAGATCGAGCATCAGCTCGTGCGCGAGGCGCTGCGCATGCTCTCTATTCCCGGCGGCATCGAGATCACTTCAATCGCCGACATTCCGTCGCGCGGCACCGGCATGGGCTCTTCGAGTTCCTTCGCCGTCGGACTGCTGCACGCGCTGCACGCCTATCGTCAGGAATACGCATCCGCGCAGGCGCTGGGGGAGGAGAGCTGCCGCCTTGAGATCGAGCGGTGCGGCGAGCGCATAGGCAAACAGGACCAGTACGCCGCCGCCTTCGGCGGTATGAACTTCATTGAATTTCACACCGATGAAAGCGTCAGTGTGCACCCGATCATCTGCGGCCGCGACATGATCGCCGAGCTCGAGCGCTGGCTGATGCTCTTCTACACCGGAATAACCCGGCGCGCCGGAGACATTCTGGAAACCCAGAGCAATGCGATGACGAACGATGACCGAAAGCAGGAAACGGTTCGAGGCATGGTCAGACTTGCTCACCAGCTGCGCGACGAACTGCAGCGCGAGCGTCTGGAATCGTTCGGCGCTATCCTGCATGAGAACTGGGAACTGAAGAAGCAGCTCGCAGACGGGATCAGCAGTCCTGAGATTGAAGGCTGGTATGATTGCGCGCGCCGGCGTGGCGCGCTGGGCGGCAAACTGCTTGGGGCTGGCGCCGGCGGCTTTCTGGTTTTCTTTGTGCCGCCTTATCGCCAGAGCGCGGTACGCGAGGCTCTTAGCGGTCTGCGCCAAATTCCCTTTGCGTTTGAGCGCACAGGCAGCCGGATTATTCTGTATCAGCCTTAGAAAGGGCCGGCGGCAGCCAGTCAACTATGATGAAAGGAAAGCAATGCCAGCCCGGCTGAAGGTCATTCGGCCTCCTTCGTTTTCTCCAGTCGCGATTTTTTCCGGCTTAGCCGAGTTGCGCAACTATGCTGACCTGCTTTATACGCTGAGCGTTCATCGCGTAAAGGTTCGCTACAAACAGTCGTCGCTGGGTCTGGCGTGGGCACTGCTGCAGCCGCTTGCCCTGATGATGATCTACACCATCATCTTTTCGGTCCTTACAAAGGTGCCTACCAGCGGCACGCCTTATCCGGTATTCGTTTACTGCGCTCTGCTGCCGTGGACTTTCTTCTCCACCGCCATCACTAACACGGCTTCGGGTCTGGTCAGCCACTCCCAGCTGATAACCAAGGTATATTTTCCCCGGGAAGTAATCCCGCTAACCTATGTATTTGCGGCCGTATTCGATTTTCTGGTCGCTTCCGTCATTCTGGTTGCCCTGATGCTTTACTACCGCATCGCACTGACGCCCATGGCGCTCCTGGCGCTCCCCATTATGCTCATCGGCGTCATTTTCACCACCGGCCTCGGTCTTCTTTTCTCGTCGCTGCAGGTTCGCTTTCGCGATGTAGGTCTGGCGATGCCTTTGCTGCTCCAGCTCTGGACTTATGCAACGCCTGTCGTTTATCCGCTCTCTTCGGTGCCCGCGCGCTTTCGGCCTGTCTACGATCTGAATCCGCTGGTAGGTGTCGTTGAAGGCTTCCGGCGCGTCATTGTGACCGGCACGGCGCCGGACATGCCGTCGCTGATCCGCGCATTGGTAGTGAGTCTTCTGCTGCTTCCCATCGGCTACATGGCGTTCAAGCAGAGGGAAGCCACGATGGCCGACATCATCTGACCTATGCCGACTGTCCTCAAGTGCGAGTCGGTTTCCAAGCGTTACCGCATCCAGCAGCGCGACCAGGAGCACGGCGGTTCTCTCCTGCATCGGATCCGCAACCGTTTCTCTCCATCCGGCAAAGAGTTCTGGGCGCTGCGCGACGTTTCGTTTGAGATCGGGCAGGGCGAATCGGTCGGATTCATCGGCCACAACGGCGCGGGCAAGAGCACGCTGCTGAAGCTTTTGTCGAACATCACTGCGCCGACTACCGGGCGCATCTCGATCCTGGGCAAAATCTCCGCGCTGCTCGAAGTCGGTTCCGGTTTTCATCCCGAGCTTACGGGCCGTGAGAACGTTTTCCTGAGCGGCTCCATCCTCGGCATGCGGCGCGCTGAAATAGCATCCAAGCTGGACGCCATCGTCGATTTCGCCGAAGTCAGCCAGTTCATCGATGTGCCTGTGAAAC